>Ga0194126_10005718_pt1 | contig 18165 bp, 15 predicted proteins | sample TA2KigC150mmetaG_FD_148641 | JGI IMG/M metagenome (GOLD analysis project Ga0194126, IMG submission 148641) | Freshwater microbial communities from Lake Tanganyika, Tanzania - TA2015035 Kigoma Deep Cast 150m | ecosystem: Environmental > Aquatic > Freshwater > Lake | place: Tanzania: Lake... | reverse complement strand
AGCCGTCCATGAAATAGACGAAGAAGTAAGAAGCCATGGCCGCCCCGGCATTGAGCAGGCCCAGGAAGGTGAAGCGGGCGGCCAGGGGCCAATCAATGAGGTGCGCTTTGGGGGAGCGGGGCGGCCGGTCCATGACCCCCGGCTCGGGAGGCTCCGCGCCCAGGGCCAGCCCCGGCAGGAGGTCGGTCCCTAGGTCCACCGCCAGGATTTGCATAATGCTCAGGGGCAGGGGAATGCCGAACAGGACAAAAAGGACGAAGGGCACTGCCTCAGGAATATTACTGTTAAAAATATAGGTGATGAATTTCTTGATATTGGCGTAAACCGCCCGGCCTTCCTCGATGGCGGCCACGATGGCGGCGAAATTGTCGTCGGTGAGCACCATGCTGGCCGCCTCCTTGCTCACCTCGGTGCCCCGCATCCCCATGGCCACCCCGATGTCCGCGGCTTTCAAAGCCGGACCGTCGTTCACCCCGTCACCGGTGACCGCCACTATCTCTCCCAGACTAAGGAGGGCCTGGACGATGCGCAGCTTCTCCTCGGGGGAGGACCGGGCAAAGATCAGATCGCCTTTGCCCCGAAGGAGTTTGCGCAACTGCGCCTCGGACATGCGGGACACCTGTTCCCCGGTGAACAGGGTCTCCTTGGGGCCCACTGCCATGCCGATTCCTTCGGCCACCGCCCGGGCGGTGCCGCCGTAGTCTCCGGTGACCATGAGGATGCGGATCCCGGCCCGGTGGCATTTGGCGATGGCGTCCGGGACTTCCGGCCGGGGCGGGTCCATCATGCCAGCGATACCCAGAAGGCTGAGGTTTGACTCCGCCTGGGCTTTGGTCAACTCCGGGCCGTCCACCTCTTTATAGGCCAGGGCCAGTAGGCGGAGCCCCTGCTGGGCCAGGTCATTCAGGATCTGCACGAGCATGGCCCGGTCCCGGGAGGTGAGGGAATGGCTTTTCCCATTCCAATCTATGAAGTGAGTGCACAAGGAAATCAGGGTGTCCGGCGCGCCCTTGACCCAGCAACGCGTTTTGCCCTCGGGGGAACTATTGACGGTGCTCATTCGCTTGCGCACTGACTCAAAGGGAAAGGCCTTGAGACGGGGCGCGCCGGCGCGGATTTCCTCCACCTTCCTTCCGGCCTTGGCGGCCAGCACCAGCAGCGCCGCTTCCGTGGGGTCGCCCACCCCCCCCTTCAGGGAAGCATTGTTGCATAGGATGGCGCAAGAGGTGAGCAGATCCATCAGGGGGCTTTTCAGCCGGTCGTTTGGCAGGGTCTTCCCTTCCAATTCCAGGCGGCCCTCCAGGCCGAATCCCGACCCGGTGACTGAAAGCAGGTCCCCTCCCAACCACAGGCGCTGCACCATGATTTCGTTGGTGGTAAGGGTGCCGGTCTTGTCGGTGCAAATGACGGTGGCCGCCCCCAAGGTTTCCACGGAGGAGAGTTTTTTCACCAGGGCGTTCTTCCGGGCCATGCGCTGCACCCCCATGGCCAGGGAGAGCGTCAGGGTGGGTAGCAGCCCTTCGGGCACGAAGGCCACAATCATGCCAATGGCGAAGACGAGGCTGGTGAAAAGGGTGAGCTTGCCGGTGAGAACCCCCACCAGGAAGAAAATGAGGCCGATGGTCACCGCCACCGCCGCCTGAATTTTCACCACCACCTGCATTTCCCGCTGCAGGGGGCTGGGTTTCTCTCCCACCCGTTGGGTGAGGGAGGCGATATTTCCCAACTGGGTGTCCATGCCCGTGGCCAGGACCACGCCTTTGGCCTCGCCGGCCACCGCCGCGGTGCCGGCAAAAACCAGGTTGGGCATTTCCATCCACAGGAATTCTTTGCCGTCCTCCACCGGCTCGTCCATCTTGTAGGCCGGACGGGACTCTCCGGTCAAGGCGCTGTTGTCCACCCGGAAGTCGCTGGCCTCGATGAGCCGGGCGTCCGCGGGGATGTGGTCCCCGGCCTCCAGGATAAGGATATCGCCGGGAACAATTTCGGCGGCGTCCACCTGGGAGACCTGGCCGTCCCGCACCACCCGGCTTTGCCGGGGAATCAGCCGGGCCAGGGCCTCCACGGCCTTTTCCGCCCGGTATTCCTGCCAGAAGCTGAACACTCCGTTAATCAGGATCACCAGGGGGATGGCCGCGGCCAGCTCCGGCAGGCCTGCGAGATATGCCAGGGCCGAGGCGGCCCACAGAAGCAGAGCAAAGAGATTAACGAAATTGACGCCAAAGCGCAGGATCAAAGGCCGGCGCCGGACCTGCTCGATGCGGTTGGGGCCGATCTCCGCCAGGCGCTGCCGGGCTTCCTCCTGGGTCAGGCCATTTACCCCGGTTTCTAGTTCCTGAAAAATCTCTTCCCGGGACAGGACCCAGTAGTTTTCCCGCCCCCGTTCCTCCTGGAGTTTGAGGGCCCGCCAGACCTCCGCCGCCCCATCCCTGGCCAAGAGTTCCTCCTGCAAGCGTCGGCTGCGCAGAAGGGCGATGAGCCGGGAGAGAATTTGAAAATGGTCCCCGCTCTCCTTCATGGGGGACAGAAGCACCGCGGCCACTTGGGTGCGCTCTCCGTTGAGCACCACCCCTTGGGGACTTAAGGCCAGAAACAGGAGAGGGTGCGCCACCGCGTCCGTGAGGTTATGGAGCACGGCCAACCCTTCCCCCTGGAAGCCGTGAAGCAATTCCAATTCTTCGGCCTCGAACTGCTCCTCAGTCTCGGCCAATCCGGTCCGGGAGCGCACCAGACCCAACAGGGCCTTCAAGGGATCGGCGCCGCCGGGGTCAAAGCGGGGTTCAATATGCTCCCGGGGGAGAAGCTGGTGGATCATCATCTTATTATCATAATACAAAATTGCCTCTGGGGGTGACGATGGTGGGAGAAATTATTTAATTGATTTTAGTTGACTTTTTAGTCAACTTATGCTTTAACTTTAATATTATATTTCCTTGATTTATTTGAATATTTATCCATGGAGAAAATGAAAAGGTGGGGGAAAATAAGTTTGGCAGATGGCTTAGAGAAGCCAGAGAGAGCGCGGGTGTTCCCTTGACGGATCTAAGTGAAATACTTCAGACAGACTACAAAGATGGAAAACTTTCCCTGAGAGACCTTGCTAATATTTCACAAATTAACTTTAGTATGCTTGATAAGGTCGAGCAGGGAAAGCGCTTCCTTTCAGATGAGAAAATTGAGATCCTTGCACGTATTTTTGACGCTGATTCCGTAGAGTTGATATCATTAAAAAATCAGGATAAAGAAGCACATGCCTCCAGAAAAATGGGTAAGGCTTCAAAATTTATCCCTGGTTTTCGACCAGCTATAGAGGCAGAAGTTTTAAAATTTTTAAAAGTTTACCGTCAAAAAAAGAAAATACAGAAAATTGAGTTTCCACTTGAAGTTTCCGATTTTTTTAAGGTAGTATTCGGTCTGGAAACGCGCAAAGAAAGTTTTTCTGAAAAGCAGTTTTGGAAAAAGGGCGAAGCGCTGAAGTTGGCAGCCCTTTTTATCCAGTCTAAAACCATCCTCATTAACGAAGATTTAGTCGGAGGCCGTTCCCTTCCGGAGGTAAATCAAAGGTTCAGCGTGGCACATGAAGGTGCCCACTTTATCTGTTCCCTCCAGATAGGCGAACTGCCTGAACAGCCAATCTTTTTTAGAAGTAGGCAATTGAGGCGAAGTAAAGAAGAAACCCTTGTTGATTATTGGGCTGGGGCGCTTCTTATGCCCAAACCCCAACTTACCGATAAAATAGAAGAATTTAGTAAACAAAAGATTAATCCAGACTTTGTGGCCAATCTTTCCAAGATAGGGAAAGATCTTTGTAAATATTTCGGCGTTTCCAGGCAGGCATTGGAAATACGTCTCAGGCAAATTGGAATACAGTGTAAAAATACCTTTTATGGGAGGTGATACCTGGAACTTCTTGCTTTTCCATGAAGGCGATTTATTTTTAATGGAAGCCTAACCTTTTGAGGTGGGGGGTTAAAAATGGAAGCCATTGGGTTGCAGAGAAGCTGGGAGAACTTGGGCCTACAGTCACTCTTTGCACCGGTTTGTTCCTTGGCGATAATCAGGCCATCGGGAGAGATACCTTTAAGAAAGAAGAAAGCCCTTGAGGGCTTGGAAAGGTTGCTATCTAAAGCGGAAAACGGGCTGGACTTAATCACCCAGCAGGGAGGGTATGCCTTAGGGCCACTTAATGAGTCGGTGAATGCTGAACGCGCTTTTAGGTTCCTCAAGCGAGCCCTGTCAAATAATCCGGAAGTAGCGAAAAAAGAACTACAAGACATGAAGCAGGTAATAAGCCATCTCCGCAAAAACGAACCTTGCTCTCAGGAGGAATTGGTTAAACTGCAGGAATTCTGTTCCCGTGTATTGGCTAACCTAGACCGGGAATATTTTGATTATTTATCAAACCCGCAAAATTTATGGCCATAACCCTGGTTGATTTATGATGCCGTGGGGGCCCATGCTGCAATCGCTTGTTAATCAAGCGATTAAACGAAGCGAACATCTACAAAAACGCATAAAGGAGCTTGAGAGCTGGCGGTTTACTTCTAGATCTCAAGCTCCCTTGTTTTTACTCAGACTCCTTTCTTCTTTAAATGATCAAATTTGTAATAATTTAATAGAATTTGATAAAAGCACTTTTATTCCAATAAATTACCAAGGCTATGCCGCCCTTCATGGCGAAATCAAAGTTTTAGCTTCCATGATTGCCAATCTTTATACTTATGTTAGCTATATTGAGGCAGCCAGCACAGAAACAAATCCTCCTGGAATTATTTCAGCTATCGAGCGAATTGCTAACGCATTATTATCTAAACCCAAAGTGCTTATTTGTCCTTCTTTACAATGCAATTATGCTTACCACAATCTTTTATCTAAAAAGAACCTTCGTTCTGAAGACACATTTGCATTTTTGTTTGACGAAAAAGGTTTTGAAGGAGAAGAACATTTTGCTGTTTTTCTTTATCCATTAGCCCTTCGCGATGATGTCTTATGTCATGCCTTACTCATGCATGAGGTTGGGCACCTATTAGATGAGGTAAAAACAATAGTTCCGCAGGCTCTTGAAGCATTGGAACCAAAGCCTTATAGATATCCAGCAGAAGAGCTTCAAAGTTTTTTTACAGAATTTGTTGCTGATATAGTTGCAGTATGCATTCTTGGCCCGGCATACTTGTTTGCTTTTATTGAATTTCTAACATCTTTAGCCCTTCTTACTGATGTTGGTGTGTTTAAAACTCACCCTCCCCTTAATTTTAGAATCCGTAATATCCTTGATACAATCATCAGTTATGGGCAGCGATTTGGTGCTTTTGTAGGATCAAAATACGCAGAGAATGCAGAAAGGTTTTTAAATGGATTAGGCAAGCACCTAAGCAATGAAAATATTAATGCTGATACAAGATCTTCTGAAGTCTTTGACTACTTGCAACCAGCTATAGTATTAGCAAGAAATATCATAAAAGATGACGTCCCAGCAACCTTAAGATTTTCCCCTACTTCAAGGCTGTTTGAAAAATATATTGTTTGGGTTGAGAAAGGAATCCCACCGGCAGCAGATCAACTTGATGGGGAGATAAAACCTCTTAGTCTTGGTGAAATATTAAATGCGGCCTGGCTTTACCAAATTATGCATTTAGAATTTCCTTATGAATTGCCAACGTGTTTACTTGGCTCTGATTACTCAATAAGACTGATTGATATTTCGCGTCTGATACAACTAGCTATCAGGCAAAACGAAGACCTCATCCTTTACAAACAAGCTGGAATATGACGCCAGGTATCCCCAATATCCATCCTACCGGTGCTTTATCCGGTCGCGAAATTTTAACAGTCCTTGATAGGAAGCAGGAGGATGATCCCCTCGTAGTGATGCCTCCATTCTATGATGAAAAGAGCTTGCTTAGTGCAAATTGTCTCGATCTACGTCTGGGGCATGAATTTATATTGATGCGTAGAGCAGAACTGCCAACTTTAGCCTTTGGAAAAGGCGACGATTTCGGGAAAGAAGATATAAATATAACTCTTCATAGGTTTTACGAGACTACCTACGTTGGGTTCAACGATGATTTTGTACTTCACCCTGGGGAATTAGTGCTTGGGTCAACTCTTGAGTATGTCGTCCTTCCCAAAGATGTCATGGGATATATCATTGGTAGGTCCTCATGGGGAAGGTTGGGTTTAATCATTGCAACTGCAATCATCATACACCCAGGTTTCAAAGGATGTCCGACGCTTGAAATCGTGAACATAGGGAATATTCCTATACACCTATTCCCTGGGTCGCCAATTCCAATTGCGCAGGTTGCTTTCCATTGGGTGGGGCCAGGCCAAAAATCTTATGCGGGGAGGTACTCAACACAATGGGTAGGCCCTACTGGACCGGGATATAGTCGAATTCATATCGGTGACGTTTTTGAAAAATGGATTGCATTTCGAAAAGAAAAAAATAGATAACAAGTAATATAATAAAGGGGGTCTTACATGGATATTCCAACGCTTTCCTCTGAGGATAAAAAAAGTTGGGCCATCTTTCAGGCTCTCGAAGATGATGATCTTTATTCAATTCTCGGAGCAGAGCCATTATATAAGCCTGTCTCCACCCCGGAAGCCCTCCTAATGGAAGTAACTTTTCTAAAAACAAAACAAACAGTTTTATTGGGTAAACAGAGATTTCAGCAAATTAAAGAAACTGTTCGTGAAAAAATATGTAATAAATGGAAATCACTAAAAGAACAGGTTAGCACTTTTAACCAAGAGATGGTTGTGGCATTAGTGCTTGAAAGTGTTAGGAGTTTTTGCGGGGCGTCTCATTTCCCATGTGAAGCAGCAGCAGAATTGATTTGTAGGGCTTGCCATTACAGCCTGGATAAGTTTTGCGAGAATTTATTGAATTAATCGTAATTCTCTATTGCTAAAATTTATTTTCCTCCTCCCCTATTAATTTTGTAGGCAGGGACTTCTACCAATCCCTACAAATAATCTTCCAGGGCCTTTTTCAAAGTATGGCGGGCGCGTTTTAAGAGGCCGTCCACCGCCTGGGTGCTCAGGCCCATTTCTGCGGCGATTTCCTGGTAGGAAAGGTTGGCGAAGCGCTTCAGGACCAAGGCCCGGCGCTGGTTTTCCGGCAGGGCGTTTAACAGCTCCTCCAGCCGCCGGGACAGGTCCGCCTCCTCCAGGGCCTCCCGGGGGGTGGCCTGGGTATCCGGGACCATGGGCGCATCTTCCCCATCCAGGGATTCCTGGGGGCGGCGCTGGCGCAGCAGGTTCAAGCAGTGGTTGGCGGTGATGCGGTGGAGCCAGGCGCTCACCGTGGCTTTGGGTTCGAAGCGGTGGGCGTTTTCGTACACCTTGATGAAGACTTCCTGGAGGGCGTCTTCGGCTTCCAGGGGGTCTTTCAACAGGCGGTAGGCCACCTGGTAGAGGCGGGTCTGGTGGCGGCGGATGAGTTCCGTCAGGGCATGGGCGTCGCCCCGGGCAATGCGCCGGAGCAAGGCGTAATCCAGGTCGGTGGGAGGTTGGCTCAAAACCGGGTGAGGATAAGGTCGCCTTTTTTGCAGGCCCGGAGCAACTCCAGGTGGCGCAAGGTGGCAAATTCCCGGCGCAGGTCGGCTTCCGAGAGATTCAAGGCCTGGACCGCTTCCGCCATGGAAATCTCGCCCTGTTCCTTTACCAGGTCATAAAAGCGCTGCTGGGTGGCGGTGAGTTGAGGGCCCCCGGGCGCGTCTTTCAGGCTGCGGGCCAGGTGCACCGCCCAGGGGTCGCAGGTGCGCAAGGGGCTGCGGGCCTCCATAAAGCAGTCCTCACAGAGCCGCTCCCCGGCAAATTCCCGGGCCTCAGCCCCGTCGGTCTCCGCCCCGCACCGGGCGCCGACGATGGTTTCCACATTTCCGGCCATAATAAAAATCGGCGGGTGGGGGGCCAGGGATTTTTAGTAATGGGCAAAAATTCCCAAGCGGCCGAATCCGGCTATCCCCGGCGCCCCGTCCGGAACCTTTACAGCTCGTAATCCCCCTCCATCTCCAGGATGAATTCGCCGGGCTTTTCCGCGGAGGGTTTCACCGTAAAGGTGCCGGCTCCTTTAAGGCCGCTCAACTTGCCGATGCCTTGGGTAACCTCCCATTTCCCTTTGGTCATGGGTCCCATCTTTTCCCCGTGAAAGCGGGAATAGACCACCCCTTCCTGGTAAATAGTCATGGCATACCCCTGCATGGGGCCATCGCCTTTGACCCGGTCATGGAAGCCGACGCTGCGTCGGTAAACGAATTCTCCGGCCACCCCGGGGGTATATTCGATGGGCTTTCCTTCCATTTCGGTGAGCATCAGGGTATGGTCGGGGACATCGCCCACGGCGAGATTTTCCCGACGAGTGACAAAAATGCGAAAGCTGGCTTTGCGGTGCATGGCGATTCCTCCTTTAGGTCGTTGGGGCGGCCCTGAGTGGCCGCCCTTCGGGACGCACACCTGGGTACGCCCCTAGATGAAAATACTGCGCGGTGCGGTTTTAAATTTTGGGGGGCGCATGGCCTCATGACCCCACCCCCCTAATTTAAATATCCAATTCGTTCAATTCAAGCACATTGCTCTGAATAAATTCCCGGCGGGGCTCCACCTTGTCGCCCATGAGGATGGTAAAAATCTCATCCGCGGCCACCGCGTCTTCCACGTTAACCTTGAGCAGGGTGCGGGATTCCGGGTCCATGGCCGTTTCCCAGAGCTGCTCCGGGTTCATTTCCCCCAGGCCTTTAAAGCGCTGAACCATGACACCTTTCTGGCCCTCCTCCTGGACGAAGGCCAGGAGAGCTTCCAGGGTGGGAAATTCCCAGGTGCGGTCTTTGGTCTCCACGATATGGGGCGGGGTCTTGAAATCATCCAGGGCCTGGGTCAGCTTTACCAGGGCCTGAAAGTCGCTGCCTCCGAAGAGTTCCCAGTCCAGGCGCATTTCGGCGCCTTCCCGCTCCCGGGGAGCGACGAGAATGGCCCAGGATTGGTGCTCGTCGTCCGGCTCCAGGCGGGCGGTCCAGCGGCCGGCGTTCAGGGTCTCGGCCAGCGCCTGGAGTTTGGCTTCGTCCCGCAGGCTTTCTTTGGTCACCAGGCCGTGGTCCAGGACGGCGCTCAAAACCTCCCGGGCCAATCCCCGTTTGTCAAAGCGGCTTAAGTATTCCTGGTAGGCCATGACCCTTTCCAAGGCCTGGTGCAGGGCCGGGCCTTCCAGGGTGCGGCCGGGGGAGAGGCGCAGGCGCTTCTTGTCGGTGCCCCGCTGGAGGAGATACTTTTTAAAATCGCTGTTGTCCTTCAGGTAGGTCTTCTCGCTGCCCCGGGTGAGGCGGTAGAGGGGGGGCTGGGCGATATACAGGTGGCCGCCTTCGATCAAGGGCAGCATCTGGCGGTAAAAAAAGGTGAGCAGCAGGGTGCGGATGTGGGCGCCGTCCACGTCCGCGTCAGTCATGATGATGATCTTGTGATAGCGCAGGTTTTCCAGGTCCTTCTGCTCCTGAGACAGGTCCGACCCCAGGGAAGAAATAAGAGTCCGGATTTCCGAATTTTCCAACATCTTCTCAAACCGGGCCTTTTCCACGTTGATGATCTTGCCTTTGAGGGGTAGGATGGCCTGGAAGCGGCGGTCCCGGGCCTGTTTGGCGGAGCCGCCGGCGGAGTCGCCCTCCACCAGGTAGATTTCCCGGCGGGCGGGGTCCCGCTCCTGGCAGTCGGCCAGCTTCCCCGGCAGGGTCATGTCGCCCAGCGCGCCCTTTTTGCGCACCAGGTCCCTGGCCTTGCGGGCCGCTTCCCGGGCCCGGGCCGCTTCCAGGAGCTTCCCTAAAATAGCCCGGGCCACCCGGGGGTTTTCCCCCATGTAAGACAGGAGCCGCTCGTAGATGACGTTCTCCACCAGGCCCTTGACTTCGCTGTTTCCCAGCTTGGTCTTGGTCTGGCCCTCAAATTGGGGATGGGGCAGCTTGACGCTGAGCACCGCGGTGAGCCCCTCCCGGACATCTTCTCCCGTGAGATGGCTGTTTTTCAGATTCTTGGGCAGATCGCTGGCGGTCATGTACTGGTTGATGACCCGGGTCAGCCCGGCCTTGAAGCCGCTTAAGTGGGTGCCCCCTTCCCGGGTGTTGATATTGTTGGCGAAGGTGAAGAGATGCTCGTTGTAAGTGTCGTTGTACTGGAAGGCCAGTTCCATCTGGATGCCGTTTCTGCCTCCGGAAATATAAATGACGTCCGGATGGATGGGGGTCTTGTTGCGGTTCAGGTACTGGACGAAGGAGACGATGCCGCCTTCGTAAAGAAACTCATTTTTCTTGCCGCTTAACTCGTCCGCCAGCAGGATGAGGACGCCGCCGTTCAGGAAGGATAATTCCCGGAGGCGCTGAGCCAGGAGGTCGTAGCTGAATTGGATGTTTTCAAAAATTTCCGGGTCCGGGCGGAAGACTACCTTGGTGCCCCGACGCCTGGTTTTCCCAGTGATGGTTAGGGGGGTGACGGTCTTGCCCCGTTCGTATCTCTGGTGATAGACCTTGCTGTCCCGGCGGATTTCTACTTCCAGGTATTCGCTCAAGGCATTGACCACGGAGACGCCCACGCCGTGGAGGCCGCCGGAGACCTTGTAGGCGCCGGAGTCGAACTTGCCCCCGGCGTGGAGGCGGGTCATGACCACTTCCACCGCGGGGAGCTGCTCCGTGGGGTGAAGGTCCACGGGAATGCCTCGGCCATTGTCCTCCACGGTGACGCTGTTGTCCGTATGGATCTTGACCTTGATTTCGTTGCAGTGCCCGCCCATGGCCTCGTCAATGGAGTTGTCCACCACCTCATAGACCAGGTGGTGGAGGCCTTCGGGGCCGGTAGTGCCGATAAACATGGCCGGACGTTCCCGCACCGGCTCCAGGCCCTTGAGGACCTGGATCTGTTCGGCGCCGTACTTCGCTTCACCGGAAAGTACTAAGCTACCGCTAGCTACAAAATTTGAATCTTGGTCAGGCAAAAGGTTACTCCTATAAAATAATTTTTCACTCTTGAGGAATCTTGATGGTTCCTCGGATCAGGTCATTCATGGTTTGGGGTGAGGTTATGGTTGGACACAATAGTTCCTTGATTCCCCTTCGGAACATGGCCTGGTCCACAGGCTTATGGGTTCCCATCACTAGGTGGATCTGGGGAAAAGCATTTTTTATCACATCCACGTACATGTTGATAAAAGGACAAACCGCGGTCATGCAGAAGGATAAGTGCAAAGCGTCAACTTTGAATTCCGCCACGGCTTTCACCCGCTTTAAAATCTTTTCGGGCGCCGCGGTGGTGGGACAGCCGGCGCAACTGATAATGCCGATCAAATCGAGAGGTTCATCCTGGGGGTATTGCTCAAAGAATCCTCTCCGCTTTCTCAAGTCCCCCAGGCAGACCACCGAGGCGCAATGGCTTTCCTGGGTGCAGTTGGAGCAGGTAATGATGCCGATACGCGCCATATTTTATTCCTTGGTTACTTTAATCCGAGGGACCACCTTCATTTCAAACCGCACCCGGCCGTAGCCGGCGCATTCCACCCCCAGGTCGGGGCATTGGACGAATTTCATGAAGTGGAATTGATTGGGGTCCAGGCCTTCACTAAGTCTTTCGTTGATGAGGGCCACCGGCACGTTAAATTGGGCCACGGCATAGACGCACAGGCGCGGGGGGCAGAGCTTGGTGATGAAGTTGCCGTCCACGTCCAGGACGATTTTATCCCCGATTTGGTAGCCGGAATTACAGTTTTTGGCCTGCACCACTTCCGCCACGATGGAGTATTTAGGCGCGGCCTGGGCCAGACGGTTAATTTGCCTGAGCCTGGGGTCGCCTTCCGGGAACGACTCCATCTCCTCCGTCGAATAACCCACCCGGATTCCGAAGCGTCTTAGGGTTTTTCGTTCATCCATGCCTGGTTTTTTCCTGCTCCGAAAAGTCCTAACCTGCACAGGCTGGAAAGCCTGTGCCACCAATCCTTTTGTTTTTATGATACCCGAAGACTCCTGAAACCACCGAAAACCGAGAAGCGTCTCTTACAGGCTCATGGGCATAATGATGCTGAAATAATTGGGGTCCTCTTTGTCAATGATGCGGCAAGGGCGGTCTTTTTCATTGACTTCCATCAACACCGTCTCTCCGGTCATGACATTCAGCGGTTCCAGGAGGTAGCGGGCATTAAAGCCGATCTCAAACTGCAAGCCCTCCGGCTCGCCCTTTTCCAGGGTCAGAGGCAAGAGTTCCCTTCCTTCCCCGATTTCAGGATTCTGGAAGGTGATCTCTGCCAGGTCCGAGGTGAGTTTCAGGATCACCCCTTTGAACCGCTCGGTGGACAGAAGCGAGATGCGCCTCAAGGTGTCGAACAGCCCCCGGCGGTTCAGGGCGAACTGATAAGCAAAGGTTTCGGGAATGATTCGGCGGTAATCGGGGAATTTCTTCTCCAGCAGACGGATAAACAGGTATTTGTTGTTCACCTTCAAAGCCAGGCTTTTCTGGCCTAAGCCCAGGGCTACTTTTTCCTCTTCCGCCAGCAACCGGGAGATTTCCGCCACCCCTTTCCGGGGAATGAGGATGCCTTCCTCAATGGCGAAACGTTCGCTCTCCGGCAGCAGCCGTTGGATGAGAGTGAGGCGGTGGCCGTCGGTGGACACCATTCGGAGGCTGTACGGGCCTTTTTCCCCTTCTTCCGCCTCTTCAATCTTTTCCTCCCCGGCTCCCTCTTCTGCCCCTTCTTCTATACCCCCTTCCTCCTCTGCTCCTTCCCGCACCCGCTCCCAAAAGATGCCGGAAAGGTGGTACTGAAGGTCATCGCCGGACACCGAGAAAATGGTCTTTTCAATCATTTCCCGGAGTTGGGCGCTTTCCACTGCCACCAGGTCCAGGTCCGTGGCCTGGGGCACGGGAGGGAATTGATCCGCCGGCAGGCCCAGAAGCTGATAGCGGGAGTCGCTCACCGTCAGCTGAAGGTTGGATTTCTCGGTTCCCACCAGGTCCAGAAGTTGGCCGGGAAGTTCTTTAATCAGGTTAAAGCAGTAGTGAGCCGGTAGAGTCAGGGCCCCCGGTTCCTCCACCTGGGCGGGATAAAAACCCCGGAAGCTCACTTCCAAGTCGGTGGCGGCAATTTGAACGCCATCCGCTTCCGCCTGAAAGAGAAAATTGCCCAAAATGGGCATGGTGCCCCGCCGGTCCACCACTCCCAGGGTCCGGGCAATGCCTTTCATCAGAGTTTCTCGTTCCATCTTTACCCGCATCGAATAGACTCCTATAAAATTAGAATTTGAAATATAGTTTTAAGAATAAGGAGCGCAAATTCTGTTGATAACTAGGTTAAGTATTCTGGTTTACTATCTTTTTTATCGTCAAACACTGAGCTTGCACTTTACCTCCATCTGGATTTATCCTCATTGTCATTCCCACCGCCGCGGCAGGTTGTCGAAAAGCCGGAGGCATTGAAAAACCGTTTTCAGGTTTGGGTTAATAAGCCGCGGTTGCCACGGCCTTATCCCTAGAACTCCGCGAGCATTCTGACATTTTGGATTTGATTTTGGGCAGATGCTCCTTTATCACCAGCCAGACCTTATGGGGGTCAACCCCGTGAGTTTGTCGCGCATCACTGGCCGTACTTCTTCTTCAGGTTCTGGGCTTGAGCCTGCACCGCGAGTTGGATTTCCTCAAGCGGTGCCGACTTCCCCCGATTGCTGCTATGCTTCCCCTTCACCAAATTTCTCCGTTAAGCCTACTCGCACACCGCGCCTTTACTGCCGGAACTCACCATGCGGCTGTAGCGGGCCGCGTAGCCGTGCTTGATTTTAGGTACCGGGGGCTGCCAGGCGGCCTGCCGCCGGGCCAGTTCCCTGTCGTCCACCAGCAGGGTGAGGCTCTTGCCGGGGATATCCACCTTGATGCGGTCACCTTCCTGGACGAACGCGATGGGTCCCCCATCCGCGGCTTCCGGGGAGATATGGCCGATGGCCGCGCCCCGAGTGCCGCCGCTGAAGCGGCCGTCGGTGATCAGGGCCACTTCCTTGTCCAGGCCCATGCCGGCGATGGCCGAGGTGGGGGTGAGCATCTCCCTCATTCCGGGGCCGCCCCGGGGACCTTCGTAGCGGATAACCACCACGTCGCCGGGCTGGATCTGGGCGCTTAAAATGGCATGGGTGGCGGCTTCCTCCGACTCAAAGACTCGGGCCCGGCCTTCCCGCACCTGCATGGCCGGGTCCACCGCGGACTGCTTCACCACCCCCCCTTCCGGGGCCAGGTTGCCCCAGAGGATGACAATGCCGCCCCGGGGATGGTAGGGGCTGGCCACCGGCCGGATGACCTGGGGGTCCAGGACTGTGATCCCGGCCAGGTTGTCCGCCACGGAGGCGCCGGTGACGGTTAACGGCGAGCCGGACACCAGCCCTGCGTCCATGAGTTCCTTCATCACCGCGGGCACGCCCCCGGCCATATCCAGGTCCTCCAAATGATGGGGCCCGCCGGGGCTTAGATGACAGAGGTGGGGGGTGCGGTCACTGATATCGTTGAACAGCTTCAGCGACAGGTCGATGCCCGCTTCCCGGGCGATGGCCGGCACATGGAGCACGGTGTTGGTGGAGCAGCCCAGGGCCATGTCCACGGCCACGGCGTTCTTAAAGGCATCCAGGGTGGCGATTTGGCGGGGGAGGACCTGGCGGTTCACCAGGTCCATGACCAAGATGCCCGCTTCCTTGGCCAGGCGGAACCGGGCGGCGTGCACCGCGGGGATGGTGCCGTTGCCGGGGAGAGCCATGCCCAGGGCTTCGCTCAGGCAATTCATGGAGTTGGCGGTGAACATGCCGGCGCAGGAGCCGCATCCCGGACAGGCGCATTCGGCCAGTTCTTTCAAGTCATCTTCACAGATGCGGCCGGCCTTCACCCCGCCCACGCCTTCAAAAACGGAGATCAGGTCCACCTCCCGTCCCTGGTAGCGGCCGGCCAGCATGGGGCCCCCACTCACCAGTACGACGGGGATGTTGAGGCGGAGCGCGGCCATGAGCATCCCGGGAATGATCTTGTCGCAGTTGCACACCAGCACCAGGCCGTCGAAGGGGTGGGCCATGGCCATGACTTCCACGGAGTCGGCGATGAGTTCCCGGGAGGGAAGCGAATATTTCATCCCTTCATGGTGCATGGCCAGGCCGTCGCACACCCCGATGACCCCGAATTCCAGGGGGGTGCCTCCGGCCATTCTCACCCCGGCCTTCACCGCCTGGGTGATTTTGTCCAGGTGGATATGGCCGGGAATGAGTTCGTTAAAGGAATTGGCGACGCCGATCAGGGGCTGGTCGATCTCCCGGTCCGTCAGCCCCATAGCTTTGAGGAGGGAGCGGTGGGGATATTTTTCCAGGCCCAGTTTCATGAGGTTGCTGCGCATGTGGCCTCCTTTTTGCCCAATTCCGCCGAGGGCGCAGTATCCACGGATTCCCGCTTGATATATTCCACCTGGATATCCGCCGGGGTGAGGCCTTCCTTGCCGGTGAGGATGATTTTAACGTGGTGAAACTCTTCCAGGGCCAAGAGATCGCGGCGTTTTTGATTGAGGAGGAAATTGGCCGCCTCCAGGGGTGCCGTAGCCCGGACTTCGGCCACCGGGTTTTGGGCCAGATATGAGCTGATCTGCCGCAGCAGCCCCAGGCTTAAGACCTCCACGGACTTAACGCTGCCCCGGCCCTGGCAGGTGGGGCAGATATGGTAGGCGCTGGCCGCCGCGGTGGGCCGCAGGCGCTGGCGGGACAGCTCCAGCAGCCCGAACTTGGAAATATGGCCCACGGTGACCCGGGCTTTGTCCCGTTTCAGGCTTTGCTTCAGGGCCTGCTCCACCTCTTTCTGGTGCTTCTTGTCCTTCATGTCGATGAAGTCAATGACCACCAGGCCCCCCAGGTCCCGGAGGCGGAGCTGGCGGGCGACTTCCTGGGCCGCCTCCATATTGGTCTTGAGCGCGGTCTCTTCCAGCTCCTTCTGGCTGGTGCAGCGCCCGGAATTGACGTCAATGGCCACCATAGCCTCGGTGGGGTTGATGACGATGGTGCCGCCGGACTTCAAGGGCACCCGGTCGGCGTAAATGCGGTCGATCTGCTCCTCCACCTGATAGCGGGCGAAGATGGGGAGCTTGTCCTTATAAAGCTTCAAGGACCGGACGTGCCGCGGCGCGGCCACCCGCAGGAAATTCCGCACCTGTTGAAAGACGTCCTTGTCGTCCACCAGGATGGACTTGATGTCCGAGGAAAAGTAGTCCCGGACGGTGCGGGTGACCAGGTCCAGGTCTTTGTATAGCAGGCAGGGGGCCGGGTTCGCCCCGGCGTCCTTGTTGAGGTCCTCCCAGAGCTTGATAAGAAACTGCAAATCCTTGCCCAGGTCCCGGGTCTTGGCCTGCTCCCCCGCGGTGCGGATGATAAGGCCCATGTCCGAGGGCAGGCCCAGCTTCTGGGCCAGGTCTTTGAGGCGCTGGCGCTCTTCTTCCTTTTCAATCTTGCGGGAGATGCCCAGGTGGCTCTGCTTGGGCAGCAGCACCAGGTTGCGTCCGGGAAGGGAAATGTACGTACTGAGGTAGGCCCCCTTGGTGGCCGACTCTTCTTTGACCACCTGGACGATGAGCTCCTGGCCCTTGCGCACCACCCGCTGGATGCGGGGTTTGGTCTTGGGCTGGACCTTTTCCTGGTAATAATCGGGGTGGACTTCGGACAGGGGCAAAAACCCGTGGCGCTCGCCCCCATAGTTGACAAACGCGGCCTGGAGGCTGGGTTCGACGTTCACCACCACGGCCTTGTAAATATTGGCCTTGGTGTGCTCCCGGGCCGCGGTTTCCACCGCGAATTCGTCCAGCTGGCCTTCCTCCACGATGGCCACCCGGAATTCCTCCGGGTCGGCGGCATTGATAAACATTTTACGAGACGGACTCATGATTGTCCCTGGGAGAAGAGAATGGTAGAGCCTGGATACCCGGGGCGGCGTGAAGCGGCCCCCAGGCCTCCTGCCTGGCGCCGTCAAGTCCCGGTGCTTGGGGTATAAAAGGCATGGAATTTTGATAAGTTAAGTTATTTTTATTTATCATTTTTGGCACAAACTGTCAAGTATTCTTTGGCCTTCGGAGGGCATTTTAATGGAAAAAAAGACGCTGTAATTTCACATAGATACCCTTCACTTCCGGTGGAATTTTAGAAAAAGGGGAAGGACCGGTAATCTGGCCTGAAGTATGGCTTCAGCCGAGGGCGGAGGGGCGCCGCGGGACTGAATCCCAAAATAAACAAGGCTTGCATTTAAAGGCGGGGTTTCCCGCCTTTTTGATTGGGTTCGGGATGAATCAAGAAAGGTGTGACCGTGCTCCTACAACGCCGGGCGCAGGTAGGTGGGAGTGAGTTGGGCGGGGGGCGTGGTGAGGCCCTGGAGGAGGCAGGCCCGTCCCAGGCGGGCCACCGTGGCGGCCCGGGGGTGGCGCATTTCCGGGGGCGCCCAATGAATTTCCGGGGGCAGGGCTTTCTCCAGAAAGTCCTGGTACGCGTTGAGAGCCGGCCCGGCGAGCAGCATGGGAGAGGTTAATCGGGCCGGCAGTTCCTCCAGGGTCAGACGTTCCGGCCCGGCCAGGAGCTGGGGCGTCTCTTCCGGACAGCGGTATAGGGCAAAGAAGACCTCCCGGCGCCGGGCGTCGATGATCACCCCGATAGGGTGGGGGTGAAAAGGAAACTGGGCCGCCAGGACCTCCAGGGTGGACACGGCCACCAGGGGGCAGCCCCGGGCCAGGGCCAGGCCCTTGGCAGTGGCCAGGCCGATGCGCAGCCCCGTGAAGTTCCCCGGCCCCTGGCTCACTGCGATGGCGCCGATGTCCTGGGGTTCCCGGCCGGCGGCTTTAAGCAAGGCTTCCAGCCCGGGGAGCAGGTGCCGGAGATAGGTTCCGGCGGTCTCCAGGGAGTATTCCCCCAGGAGCCGGCCATCCGCGGCCAGGGCCAGGCTCCCCTTGTCGGTGGCGGTGTCCAGGGCCAGGAGCAGCATTTAAATGCAGTTTTCGGTTTTCAGTTTTCAGTAAAAGAATACGATTATCAAGATGTCACAGTAGCAGTCAGCGTTCAGCTATCAGCAGTCCGCGTTTTACAGTTTTTTGGCTGAAAGCTGAAAGCTGAAAGCTGAAGGCTGAAAGCTAATTCCTACTGATGCGGG
>Ga0194126_10005713_pt1 | contig 18172 bp, 21 predicted proteins | sample TA2KigC150mmetaG_FD_148641 | JGI IMG/M metagenome (GOLD analysis project Ga0194126, IMG submission 148641) | Freshwater microbial communities from Lake Tanganyika, Tanzania - TA2015035 Kigoma Deep Cast 150m | ecosystem: Environmental > Aquatic > Freshwater > Lake | place: Tanzania: Lake... | reverse complement strand
AAGTCTTTTTAGAGGCTTATGGATGCATGGGTTGGCACTACATTTCCGCCCTTCCCATCTATGCCACCTAACAATTTCAATGACTTATACCTATATCTGGGCTTACAACTGTCGAAAATGAGTTTGACGGTAATTGTCGGGCAACCAAACGTCTCGGTTGGTGGGGGTACTTTTAAAATATATTTGCCTGATATTATTAGAAAAAGAATGGTGCCGAAGGCGGGATTTGAACCCGCACGGGTATTCCCCACCACCCCCTCAAGATGGCGTGTCTACCAGGTTCCACCACTTCGGCACATGGGTGCTCATTTGCTTGGAGGTGCGGGCGAACCCGGCGGGGCCGGTTGAGCCGGGGCGGCCGGAACCGGAGTGGCCGGGGCCGTTTGGGTCGCGGCGGGTTGCCCCGCGCCCTGCATCACCGAGGGCGCTTGCTGCCGGCCCATAAAGGTCAAGCCGAGGGAGGTGCACATAAAGATAATGGCGACGATGGCGGTGAGCTTGGCCAGAAACGGAGCGGCCCCGGTGGAGCCGAAGACCGTCTGGCTGGAGCCGCCGAAAGCCGCGCCTATGCCTGCGCCCTTGCCGTGCTGCAAGAGCACGATGGAGACCAGGGCCAGGGACACGATGACATGAATGATCACGACGATGGTATGCATATCAATTATATAATATAGGAAAAACCCCGCCCGGGTGCAAGCCTTTTCGCCGCCCGGCAGAGGATTTTCTGAAATACTCAGGCCGTAAAACCATGCCGAAACGAGGCGGTTTAACGGCTAAGGATGTTTTCTAATTCTTCAAGCATTTCTATGTGAACGTCTGTTTGAAGGGGAGCAGCCGAATAATAACGGTTTTCGTTAAAAGGAACACCTTCTGCCCTTTCAAATTTGAAAGGGCCTGGGGGAAGGGTTATGGTTGGATTAGTCCAGAAAGAAATACCATAGGTTTCAAATAAAATGGGGTGGTGATTATGGCCTACAATTAATGAAGTTAGACGTTTCGCAAAATTCTCTAATTTAGGGTTGAGAGTATTCAATGATTTATCGGTTTTAACCCATAATTCGCTATGATAGAGTTTTGACCTAAGAACCTCTTGGTATGGAACTAAATCAAACTCCATGGAAATCCAATTGAGAAATTCGTTAAGAAAAGAATCAGAATCCTCAGTAGAAGATCGTGTATCTACAACCAAGCCATCATTATATAAAGTAAGGTCAATACTTATATCATGTTGAGCGTCTTTCTGAAAGGAACCTCCACTAAATTTGATTTCTTTAATTTCCTTACCAAAACCAAGTTCTTCTGGTTGAATGGGAAATTGCTGAAATTTATATTTTTTAGTGATGGGTGGTATTAAAGCAACTAAATTAAGACCACGAGGATTAAGGTCAACCAATTGGATAAGCCAAATAGCCCGAGCTTGCTTAACTGATAATAGTTTCATGCCACCCCCAACAGCCCTCGTTCAATTCCATTATCTCTCATCTTCCTCTTCCTCAGCCACGAATCCTCAATTTGTGGTTTTACCTTGCTCTGGGCAGCCTCGGCGCTGGGACCGCGAACTACCCTTAACATTGGTTTCCCACCCGCAAGATCTTCTTGTGTTTCAGGAAAAGCTTTGGCTGCAGCAGCAATGTCTCCCTCCTCTCTTTCTGCAAAGACAGGATCTTCCTTAAATGATGGTCGCTCCAAAGCTTCTCGGCTAAATCGTTCAATATCCGCTAATCGTTTGCCGAAGCTTTCAAAAGAAACACAAAGGGTGAGATCGAAAGCCTCTGCCAATTTTCGCAATACATTGATGCTCCAAGAGGAATAATTTACGTTCTCCATCAAAGAAATTCTTGGCTGCTTCATATGGGCGTGCTTGGCCAGTTCCTTTTGACTCCATTCGTGCTTTTCTCGGAGCACTTTAATCTGCGTGGCAATGCTTGAATTCAAAAATTCATCGACATAGCCATGTCGATAATCTTTATCCTTGAAACTTTGTTTCAGTCTATTTGCTAAATCGCTCATGCCTGCACCTTTTATCTGCATGTGCCAATAGATCAAGTCGACGTGCTTCGGCTTTCTCAGGGGCATCTGAAGGTACATATTTTACATCCCGTTCTACTGCCCCGCATAGGAATGTAAATTCGCTTTGCATAGAAAAGACTTCAGGTCCACGGCAAAGCATCGGACGTAGAGCAACTTGGCCATTTATTGCAAGCTCCATAATATGCTTACACCGTGTATTTTGTAACAGTCCAGGAGGCAGTTTGTCTCCCGCCCTTTCCAGCATATCAACTTTGCTATCCAATCGACCTCGATCTCTTCGTTGCATCGGCAGGCTATCCGCCCAATCTTGCATCACATTCCTGCCATGGAAATCGAGATAATCAAAGAGCAGGAATTTTTTATTCATATTATCACAAATTTATTATATAAAGCAAAACCTTGTTCATTTGCAAGATATATTAATTTTGTTATATACCATAAAATCCGCTTACCAGCGGGGTTAGGGTCCGGAAAAAGCAAATCCCCCTACCCCGCCGCGGCGATAATCGGCAGGAACAACTCGGGTTTGAGGGACGCGCCCCCTACCAGGGCGCCGTCGATATCCGGCTGGGCCAGGAGGATGGCGGCGTTGTCCGGGGTGACGCTGCCGCCGTACTGAATGCGGATTGCTTCGGCCGGAGCACCCAAAAACTCCCGCAGCAGGCTGCGGATGAAGTGGTGCACCGTCTGGGCCTGCTCCGGGGTGGCGGTAAGTCCGGTGCCGATGGCCCATACCGGCTCGTAGGCGATGACCAGGGCGGCGCCGGTGGCGGGTTTCAGCGTCCCCAGACCGCCTTCGAGCTGGCGCCGCACCACCTGGAGGGTTTGGTCCGCCTCTCGCTCCGCCTGGGTCTCGCCGATGCACAGGATGGGGATCAGCCCGGCCGCTATGACCGCGGTGAGCTTGCGGCTGACGGTCTCATCGGTGTCGCCGAAGTGCCGGCGCCGCTCGGAATGGCCGACGATCACGTAGCGGCAGCCCACATCGGCCAGCATGGCGGGGGAGATGGCGCCCGTATAGGCGCCCTGCTTCTCCCAAAAGGCGTCCTGCGCGGCCAGGCGGAGGTCGGACCCGGCCAGTTCAGCGGCCACCGCGGCCAGGGCGGTGTAGGGCGGCGCCAGGGCCACCTCGGCCCGCCGGCCCGGGGCCACCCCTTGCCGGATGTCCCGGGCCAGGGTCCTGGCCTCGGGCAGGGTTTTGTGCATCTTCCAGTTTCCGGCGATCAGGGGCCGGCGTTCAGGCATCCTCGTTCCTCCGGGCCCATTCCTCCAGGGCCAGGATGCCCGGCAGCTTTTTGCCTTCCAGCAGTTCAATGAAGGCGCCGCCGCCGGTGGAGACATAGGAAAATTTCTGGAAGTCCCCGGCCTTGTGCAGGGCCACGTCGGTGTCGCCGCCGCCCACGATGGTCAACGCATAGGAATCCGCCACCTTCTGCACCATGGCCATGGTGCCCCGGCTGAAGGCGTCGTATTCGAAGGCCCCCATGGGCCCGTTCCACACAATGGTTTTGGCGTTTTGCAGGGCCTCGCCGAAGAGGGTCACCGTGGCCGGGCCGATGTCGGCGATGAGCCAGTCCTTGGGCACTTCCTGCACCGGGATGATCTTGGTTTCAGCCTGTTTGTCCAGCCGGTCGGCCACCACGCAGTCCACCGGGAGGTAGAATTTCACGTTCCTCCGCAAGGCCTCGGCCATGATTTCCTTGGCGACATCCAACAGGCTGTCCTCTACCAGGGATTTACCCACTTCATAGCCCATGGCCTTGAGAAAGGTGTTGGCCATGGCCCCGCCGATGATCATCTTGTCCACGTGCTGCAAGAGATTCTTCAGGGCCGTGAATTTACTGGAAATCTTGGCGCCGCCGATGAGGGCCGCCAGGGGCCGGGCCGGGTCTTCCATGGCCCGGTGAAAGTAATGCACCTCATCCCGCATCAGGAAACCCCCGACGCAGATGGGGGCGAAATGGGTGACCGCTTCCACCGAGGCATGGGCCCGGTGGGCCACCGCGAAGGCGTCATCCACGTAAACGTCGATGCCTTTCATCAATTCCCGGGCAAAATCCTGGTTATTTGCCTCCTCCTCGGGGTGATAGCGCAGGTTTTCCAGAAGGAGCACATCGCCGGACTTCATTTCCGCCTTGGCCTGATCCACTTCGGGGCCGACGCAATCCGGCGCCAGCTTCACATTCTTGTGCAGCCGGTACGCCAACCGCCGGGCCACCGGCGCCAGGGAGAAGGCTTCCTCCCGCTGGCCTTCGGGCCTTCCTAAATGAGAAGCCAGGATGACCTTGGCATCGGCTTCCAGGCAATAATTTATAGTGGGCAACACCGCCCGGATGCGGGTGTCGTCGGTAATGTTGCGGTTCTGGTCCAGAGGGACGTTGAAATCCACCCGGATGAAAAGGGTCTTTCCCTTGATATCAATCGCGTCAATATATTTCACCGGCAACTCCTCTTGCTTGCAGATTAACCTACGTGGCGACCGACGTACGCCGCCAGGTCCAGCATTCGGTTGGAAAAACCCATCTCGTTATCATACCACGCCATCACCTTTACCAGGGTCCCGCCCATGACGTTGGTGAGCTCGGCATCCACCACGGCGGAATAAGCAGAGCCGTTATAGTCCGTGGACACCAGGGGCTCGAAGGACACGGCCAAAACGCCCTGCAAGGGGCCCGCCTGGGCCGCGACGAAGGCCTGGTTCACCTCCTCCCGGGAAGTAGCCCGGGTCACCGTGACCACCAGGTCCACCAGGGACACGTTGGGCGTGGGGACCCGGACGGAGAGACCGTCCAGACGGCCGGCCAGGGCCGGCAAAACTTCGGTGACCGCCCGGGCGGCGCCGGTGGAGGTGGGAATCATGGACAGGCAGGCGGCCCGGGCCCGTCTGAGGTCGCTGTGGGACCCGTCCAGGAGGCGCTGATCCATGGTATAAGAATGACAGGTGGTCATCAGGCCGTACTCAAGACCGAAGGCGTCATGCAACACTTTGACCACCGGCGCCAGACAGTTGGTGGTGCAGGAGGCGTTGGAGATGATCCGGTGGCGGGCCGGATCGAAATCCCAGTGGTTGACCCCATAGACAAAGGTGGCGTCGAGCGTTTTCCCGGGGGCCCCCAGGATAACTCTTTGCGCCCCGGCCCGGAGGTGCCCTTCATTGGAAGCCCGGTCCCGAAAAGCGCCGGTGGATTCCAGGACGATGTCCACCCCCAACTCCTTCCAGGGGAGGCCTTCCGGGTCCATAACTCGGGTGACCCGCACTTCCCGGTCATTAATGATGAGGTTTTCCCCCTGCGCAACCACGGCGCCCGGGAACCGGCCGTGGACCGAATCATATTTAAAAAGATGAATATCCCTGGCGAGGTCGGCCCGGGAGTTGATGCCCACCAATTCCAGGTCCTTATCGGTGGTTGCCATAAGCCGGGTGAGACACCGGCCGATACGCCCGAAGCCATTGATGGCTACCCTGACCGCCATTTTCCCTCCAATGCCAATCTCCTGGCCGATAACGGGCCTGAACGCTTACCAATCTTGGCTTAATGTTAATCAGAGTTGTTCGGGCCGTCAATGATTTTATCCTTCCGGCGGGATTTTCCGCCAAGCGCATCATGGGGGTATCGTAGGCTGAGGCTTGCTGCGCCGCTTTTTTTGTGGAGAGAGGCCGCCCGGGGGAACGCCGCGCCCTGCCTGTAGCCTTGCGCACCTTCCGCGAGATTCCGGCCCCGCGCCAAGGGAAGCGTTGCCTTTCGCTCTTGCTATTTCGCCGGTTTTCAGTTAGTTTTCTACTTTAACTTTATATCGGGATAGCCCATGGCCAACCTCGTCCGTCAGTTGGGACAACGCTCGTTGAATATCGTCCAGGAAGCCGGAGGCATGATGATCTTCCTCCTGGAGAGTCTGGCCCTGGCCTTCGTGCCGCCCTTCCGGCTCCGGCGGGTCCTGCAGGAAATTTATCAGATCGGAGTCAAATCCACCGTGATCGTTATGCTCACCGGCGCCTTCACAGGTATGGTCATGGCCTTGCAAGGCTACTACACCCTGAAACAGTACGGTTCCGAGGGGGCCCTGGGGTCGGCGGTGGCCTTGAGCCTGATTCGGGAGATGGGCCCGGTGCTTACCGGCATCATGGTCTCGGCCCGGGCCGGGTCCGCGGTCGCCGCGGAGATCGGCATCATGCGGATCACCGAGCAGTTGGACGCCCTGGACACCATGGCCGTCAACCCCATCCAATATGTGGTGATGCCCAAACTGCTGGCCGGGGTCATCGCGGTGCCGTTGCTCACCGCGATCTTCGACGTGGTGGGCATTCTGGGCGGCTATCTCGTGGGCGTGGTCCTCCTGGGGGTCAGCTCCGGGTCTTATTTCGCCGGCATGAAGCAAAGCGTGGTGGCCCTGGATATCAACGGCGGCATCGTCAAATCCCTGGTGTTCGGCATCACCATCATCCTGGTGGCCTGTTACAAGGGGTATCATACCGGCCCCGGGGCAGAAGGGGTGAGCAAAGCCACCAACCAGACCGTGGTCCTGTCCGCGGTGCTGATTTTAGCGTGGGACTATGTACTTACGTCCTTCTTCATGTAAACCATGATCAAGATAATTAACCTGGTCAAATCCTTTAACGGTCAGAAAGTCCTGGACGGCATCAACCTCACGATGCCCACCGGCCAGATCACGCTGGTGATCGGCAAGAGCGGGGTGGGCAAGAGCGTGCTCCTGAAGCACATCGTCGGTTTGCTGAAACCCGACTCCGGCCAGATCATCATCGACGGGCAGGACATGTCCCGGCTGGGGGGCCGCGATCTGCGGGAATTCAAGCGGCGCTTCGGCGTGCTGTTTCAGGGCGGGGCCCTGTTCGACTCCCTGAACGTCTTTGAAAATATCGCCTTTCCCCTGCGGGAAAAAACCCGCCTGCCGGAGGCCGAGATTGCGCAAAGGGTTCGGTTCCGTCTGGCCCAGATGAATCTGACCTCGGAAGTCGAAACCAAGCTGCCCGACGAACTGAGCGGCGGCATGAAAAAGCGGGTGGCCCTGGCCCGGGCCATGATTCAGGAGCCGGAGATCATGTTTTTTGATGAGCCGGTTACCGGGTTGGACCCGCCCATGGCCAACACCGTTTTTCATCTTATCTCCAAGACCCATCAGGAGAGCGGCTATACGGCCCTGGTGGTCAGCCACGACCTTCCCGAGGTCTTTCAGGTGGCGGACCAGGTGGCCATGCTCCACAAGGGCCGCATCATTGCGGCGGGCGCCCCCGAGGAGATTCAAAACCATCCTGACCCGGTGGTCCAGAGTTTCATCCGGGGGGAAGTCGATTTTCTGGAGGCCTAGACAATCTTATGAGAAGAGCCAATCTGGAGATGACCGTAGGTTTTTTCGTCCTGATCGGCCTGGCTTGCCTGGCTTATCTTGCAATTAACCTGGGCAAGATGGAGATTATCGGCGCCGGCTACCAGGTCTTCGCCAACTTCGAGAATGTCTCCGGGCTCAAGACCGGGGCCGCGGTGGAAGTGGCCGGGGTGGAAGTGGGGCGGGTAGATTCCATCCAAATCACCCCCCTTTCCCAGGCCCGCATCAGTCTGAAGTTGGAGCCGGGGGTCAAGGTGCACGACGATGCCATCGCCTCCATCCGCACCAAGGGGATCATCGGAGATAAATTCGTCAAGTTGTCCCCGGGAAGTTCTGAAAAGCTCATCCCCGCGGGTGGGAAAATCATCAATACCGAATCCGCCATCGACCTGGAAGAATTGCTCAGCAGCTATATCCACGGCAAGGTCTGAGACCTGGGGCGGGAGAGGGAAAACCAGCCCCGGTGAGCGCCCGGCGGTTGGCGGCGTTTGACTGGTCGGTTTTTGATCTTATGGGGATATGAAGCGATAAAATCCTCTGGAGCAGCGCCCGTAGCCACCTTGACAACTCCCCGCGGGGTAAAATGGCAGTGGTTGCCGCGGCGAACCCCGGGTTCCGGGAAAAAGCTTCAGGGGCCAGAAACCAAGGAGTTCGTCATGAGCGGTTTGCTGACAAGGACCGTGATTTTCGGGTTAACCTTGAACCTGCTGGTGGGGGTTGCCGGGGTCTGGGCGGGGCCTCCCACCGAGATTGCCAAGCAGGTCATCGAAAGGGCGTTGGAAGCTCTCAACGATCCCTCCTCCCTGGGGGAGGCCCGGCGCCAGAAGGTCAAGGGCATCGTGGACCCCTACTTCGATTACCAGGAAATGGCCAAGCGCTGCTTGGGACCCGCCTGGGGCAAACTCAGCGCCGGCCAGCGCCAGGAGTTCGTGCAGCTGTTCGCCCAACTGCTGGAGGCCTCCTACTCCGATAAGATCGAGAAGTACGCCCAGCGGGTGAAAATTGACTATACCGGCGAGATTCTGGACGGCGATTATGCCGAAGTGCGCACCGTGGTGGTGCGGGCCAATGACCGGATCCCCATGAATTACCGCCTCCTCCAGGAAAGCGGCACCTGGAAGGTCTACGACGTGGTGATCGAGGGCGTCAGCCTGGTGAGCAACTACCGGTCTCAGTTCAGCCGGATTATCCATGAGTCGTCTTACGCTGAACTGCTGCGGCGTCTCAAGGCCAAGGTCTCCGAATTAACCCGGACCGGATGAGGACCATTTTTGCCCAGAAAGGCGGCAACGGACCATGGTCGTCATCCTGCCGGTTTTTCGCCGGTTCCGGCCCCGGGGCCTGACCTGGCTGCGCCCGGCGGGTCTCGGTTACCGGCGGGCCGGACTCGCCCTGGCCGGCCATAAACCTTGACCCCCATGAATCCCGAACCGGCCCCCACTCCTCGCTATGCCGTCCTGCTGTTGATCTGCTGCGGGGTGGTCCTCGGGTGCTACTTCGGCACCTACATGCGCTTCCCGGTGGTGCCCCTCTACGCCCGGTCTCTGGGCGCCGACATGGTTCTGGTGGGCCTGATCAACGGCGCCTTCCTGCTGTCCGCCGGGGCCCTGTCCCTGCCCCTGGGTCTGGTCGTCAACCGCCTGGGCATGAAGCTTCTGGCCGGGGTGGGTCTGCTGATCCTGGCCGCCTCTTCCTTTCTCCTGGCCGTCAGTTCTACGCCGCACCAGCTCATCTGGATCTACCTGTTTTCCGGCGCCGGGCTGGCCGCGTTCGGCCCCACCACCATGTCCTATGTGGCCGGCATCTCGCCGCCCACCCACCTCGGCCGGTCCTATGGCTGGTACACCACGGCGCTCTACGTCGGTATGAGCCTGGGGCCGGCGGCCGGGGGCTTCGTGGCGGAGGCCTGGGGCTTTCCCCTGGTGTTTATCCTGTCGGGCCTCAGTATTTTCGTGACCTTCTGGGCCATGTTCTTTTTCCTGCCCCGGGCCCGCCACGTCATGCCGGCGCCCCCCATCCAACCCGCCCTGGGGAAGGCCGTCATCCGGGACGTCGGGAAAAACCTGCCCTTGTTGGGCGCCTGGCTGGCCACGGGCGGGGGGTGCTTCGGGTTGGGCGTCTTCATCACCTTCCTGCCCTTGCATGCCCACGAGCAGGGGCTGACCTACGGACAGATCGGTCTGGTCTTTGCCGTCCAGGGCGTGGTGAACGCGGTCTCCCGCCTCCCCTTCGGACACCTGAGCGACCGGGTGAAACACCGCACCCTCCTGGTGGTCTGGGGGCTTCTGGGGGTGGCGGCCTCTCTGGCCGGCTACGGGGTGGCCCGGCGGCCGCTGCATTTCATCCTAAGCGCCGTGACCATGGGAATCAGCATGGGCCTGACCTTCACCTCGGTGGCGGCCCTCTGTGTCGAAACCGTCCCTCCCGAACACCGGGGCATCGCCATGGGGGGCTATAACTCCGCCATCTACCTGGGCATGATGGTCAGCGCCGCGGGCCTGGGGCCCATCATCGGCCTCGTGGGCTTTAAAGACGGCTTTCTCCTGACCACGCTCATCACGGTCCTGATTACCGGAAGCGCCTTTTTCCTCATGAAGGGTTTCATTCCGCCTCAAACCCGGTCCGTCAGTTGAAGCCACCCACTACCTTGACAATTTCAGGGGGATTATCAAACGGTTATATAATCCCCCCTGCCCCCCTTTAGAAAAGGGGGGTAAAATACTGGCCTTTATTGGGGCTTTTTTCTTAAGAGAAAAACCATCTTAATTTATGAAGCGTCACACTAGATCCAACGGCGTGTCCTTGCGGTAGGCCAGGGCCTGGCAGGAGGCGATGAGCGTCCCCCGGGGGTCGGTCACTTCGATGAAGTAGGTGGCGGTGCGCCGGCCGGCGTGGAGTTCCCGGGTCGCCGCGGTGAGGCGGTCCCCCATCTTGGCCGCGGCGTGGAAGGTGAGATTCATGTTAAGGGCCACCGCCACCGTGCCGTGGCCGTTCACCGCGGCCTGGAAGGCCTCGTCGATCAGGGCGAAGACGGCCGAGCCGTGCACCATCCCCAGGATATTGGCCATCTCGGGCCGGCAGACCATGCTCACCGTCGCCCGCCCCGGCCCCACTTCTTCCAGCTCCAGGCGCCAGAACCGGCTGATCTCCTGGGCGGCCACCCGCTCCTTGAATGCCGATAGGAAGGTTTCGTCAACTTTGGTCATTTTCTCCCCCCGGGAGCTATTGTTTCCCGTTTTTCGTTTTTCGTCTCCGGTCTTCGATCTTCCTGGCTTTTGCTGATAGCTGACAGCTGACAGCTTTACGAATAAATCTCCGGAAACTGGTTTTTCCAGCGCCGGTGGAGCCAGAGCCACTGTTCCGGGCAAGACCGGACCCAGGCCTCGATGACCCGGTTCTGGAGTTCCAGGTGGCGCCGGATGTCGGCCTGGGCGTCGGAGGTTTTCATCAGGGGCAGCGCCGGCAAAATCACCATGAGGTGGCGCCCGTCCGCCAGGCGCCGGGACAGGGTGGGCAGGACCGGCACGCCCCGGCGGGCCAGGAGCGCCGCCACCGGGGTGGTCCGGGCCGGCCGGCCGAAAAAGTCCACCAGGAGACCGCCCTCGGTGGTGGTGTTCTGGTCGATGACAATCCCCACCGCCTGGTTCTGACGCAGGTGTCCCAGAATCTCCTTCATGCCTTTCTGTTTAGCCACCATGGAGTTGCCGCCCCGCTGCCTGAGATACCGGGCCAGCCGCGCCGCCCACGGGTGGTCCATCTCCCGGCCCACCACCGCCACGGGGTAGTGTTTCAGCCCGAAGGCCATAACGGTGTATTCCCAGTTGCCGGCGTGGGCCGCGATGGCGACCATACCCCGACCCTGGGCCAGGGCGGTCTGAACGTGCTTCTCGCCCACGATGATGACTTTGCGGCTGATCACGGGCAATGGGGCCAGGAGCAGTTCGCAAACTTCCCAGGCGAAGCGCACGAAATGGCAGAAGACCCGCCGGGCCAGGCGCTCCCGCGCCCCGGGGCTTAAGGTCCCGCCATAGGCAAACTCCAGATTGGCCAGGGTGATCCGCCGGCGCCGCCGGTCCAGACGGTACCAGAGGGCGGCCAGGCTGCGCATTAGCCAGTCTCCGCAGTGGGCCATGATGCCGCTTCCCTCGTCGGCCGCCCCTGCCGTCGTTTTCACGGGCGACTCCCGGAGGGCACGGTGGCCGGGTCCGCCGCGGCCGGATCCCGGGATTGCCGCTTAACGTCAGGCAGCTGACGCCGGCCATAGAGCCGCACCGCCTCCTCGCCCACCAGATCGACAATCCGGGCCATGAGGAGCCGGGCCGCCACCTCTTTGCCCCCGTGGTAGGCCGCCTTGCGCCCCCAGTACCAGGGATTGGCATAATTAACGGCGGCCCAGCCCCACCGCACCGCTTTGTCCAGATGGCGGCGCTTGATGAAGTCATAGCCCCAGTGGTTCTTGAGGCTTTGATACATCTCGTGATAGCGCATCACCGTCCCCAACTCCACATCCTTGAAGGGCCGCATCGGCATGGTGTCCAGCCAGGCGGCCAGCCGGGCGCCCACCCGGTTGTGGAGCGCCACCAGGTTTGCCAGGGAGGCTTTGAGTTCCGGACGGTCGTCGTCGGGATAGTAAGCCCGGGCGATATCTTTGATCAGCTCCAGGGACATCTCGTTGATGGCCTTGAAGGAAATGGCGGCGCCCGGCAACCATTTGAGCAGGTAGTGGCGGCGGTAACTGCGGATGATCGCCAGGGCGGCCCGGTCTTCGGCCCGGGGGTCCGGCAGGGTTATCATAACCCCATCCGGGTCCCCTTCCTGCCGCAGCAGGTCCTGGATGACCTGCTTCCTGGTCCAGAGGCGCACCGCCAGCAAGGATGCCCCCCAGAGAGTTAGCAGCATTGCTACGGCCAGGAACAGCCAGTGGTAAGCCAGGGAAAAATTCATCATGGCGGCAAGGCGGCTTGCGGTTCCCGGGGCGGGGGCGCCAAGCGATCGCCATTGCCGGTGAGGGCCGCCTGGACGCAGTTCATCCCCGCCCTTCCCCTTTCCGGTTCTGGCGCAGCACCTCATACACCGCCTCAATCTCGGCGGCCATCTGTTCCATGGAAAACCGCTCGACCACCAGATTGCGCCCGCGGCGCCCCAGTTCCCGGCGGTAATCCGGGTTCGCCATCAGTCGGCCCATGGCCTGGGCCAGGGCGCGGGGGTCCCGGGGAGGCGCCAGCAGGCCGGTTTCCTCATGAACGATCACTTCCGGAATGCCGCCCACGGTGGTGCCCGCCACCGGCCGGGCCATGGCCATGGCCTGGAGGAGGGACTGGGGCACCCCTTCGTTGGCGTAGGACGCCAGGACCTTCACGTCCATCAGGGCAAACCACGGCGCCACCCGGTCCTGAAAGCCCGCCAGGCGCACCCGGCGCTGTATGCCCAACTGAGCGATTTTCTCTTCGATCACCACCCGGTAGGGACCCTCCCCCACCAGGAGGAGAAAGGCCCGAGCGCCTTGTTTGAGGAGATCATGGAAGGCCTCCAAGAGATCGAGATGGCCCTTCCAGGAGCGCAGCACCGCCACGCTGCCGAAGATGAAGGCATCCGCGGGTATCTGCACCTGGGCCAGCAACTCCCGGCTTTTTTCCTGGGGAGCAAACTCCGCCAGTTCCACCCCGGTGGGGATGGAATAGATGTGGCGGGCCGGCACCCCCAGGCGCTCTATGAGCAAATCCTTGGTGACCTCCCCGGTGGTGACGATGGCGGCAGGGGTCTGGTAGAGCCACCGGGTGCGCCGGTTGTCTCTGACCAGGGTGGACAGATGCCGGGTCCGCACCAGCAGGGGCCGGTTCCGCAGGCTCCGCCAGGCCAGGGTCCCCACCCAGGAATCCAGGGAGCTGTGGGTGTTCAGGATGTCAACCTCCCCGGTGGCCAGGAGCCGGAGCAACTTGAACCAGGCGCTGAAATTGCGCCTCCCGCCGAAGACCAGGGGAACCGTCAGGAAGTCTCGTCCCCGAACCCGCAGGTACAGTTCTCCCCGGCAGTCACAGGCAAAAACCAGCCGGTGGCCGCGCTGCCGCATAGCCTTGGCTTCCACCAGGATGCGCCGCTCCTGCCCGCCCCAGCCCAGGGAGGACTCGGTATGCAGGATTGTTAAAGACTTTTTTGGGGGTTTAACCAGCACAGAGGCTTCCTATCCTTGGTCACGTGGGCTTTTCGGCGCCCGCCAGCCGCACTAAATATGTTTGCCCCGCCGCCAGAGTTCCAGGTACAAATCTTCGAGCCTTACCAGCATGGCCTCCAGGGAATACCGCGCCGCCACGGTGCATCGGGCCGTCTCCCCCAGACGCCGCCGCGCCTCCGGGTGGAGGTATAACTCCAAAATGGCCCGGCCCAGGGCATCGGGGTCGCCGGGCGCCACCAGGCAGCCGTTGACGCCGTCCACGATGGCCTCCTGGGAGCCGCTCACCCGGGTGGCCACCACAGGGACACCGGCGCCCATGGCCTTCAACAGCGCCAGGGGCAGGCCCTCCCACAGGGAGGGGTGCACGAAGAGATCCAGGGCGCGATAGATTTCGGGAAGGTCACGCCGGGTGCCCAGGAACCGCACCGAACTCGAAAGACCCAGCTCCCGGACCTGGCGCCTTAAATCCTCCTCCTCCCGGCCTTCCCCTACCAGAAGCACCGCCAGGTCCGGAATCTGCCGTTGCAGTTCCGGCAGCGCCGCCAGAAGGTGGACATGGCCTTTCTGCTCCTCAAGGCGGCCCACGGCGCCGATGACCAGGTCCCCCTCTGACAACCCTAAGCGCTCCCGGGCCTCCTTCCGGCTCAGACGCGTGTTTAATTCGGCCAGGGGAATGCCGTAGGGCATCAAAAGCAGGCGGCCGGCCGGCACCCCATCATACCGGCGCACGTCCTGCCACACCTGGACGCTCCCCACCAGCACCCGGTCCGAGGCCCACCCCAGGAGAAAATTCCACACGCGGCGGTGAAATTTAATCCGGGTGTAGGAATTGTGGACCGCCGCCACCACCCCGGGGAGTCCCAACCCCAGCGACCCCAGGCGGCCATAGAGGTTGGGGTGATAGAGGTGGGTGTGGAGGATGTCCGGTCGGCCGGCTTTGAGCAGGCGCCGCACTTCGCCCACGACCCGCCAGGTAGAGGTCCGTTTGATATCCAGCCCCAGGCTGACCACCTCATAGCCCCTGGCCCGAAGTTCCTGGCCTACGGGGCCGGGCGGGCCGAGGGTGGCCACCGCCGCCGCGAACCTCTGGGGGTCCAGGCCCCGGACTATGGCCGCCACCAGGTCTTCCGCCCCGCCCACCGGCATGGCCGCCAGGAGATGGAGCACCTTAAGGCGCCGGGCCGGGAGTGCCGGTGGCGCCGCCGGCAGACCGGCAATAGGCCGATTTCGCTTCAGCCACACGGCTATGGTGCGTTCCCTGTCCTTTCCTGCCGCGAACGGCGCGATATAGACAGCCTCGCCGCAGAGTTGCCCTGCTCCCCGGCGGTGACGCGGCCCACCTCACCGACCATTATACCAGAACCTCAGTAAAAAATGGTACACCCCCGTGGTGATGGCGCCGCCGCTCCCCCCCCCCGGTGCGGGCCGCTGACCCGATTTCCGGGGGCCGGGTCTTAAGGTCGCTTGCCGGCGCGGCCCTATCCTCCCCAGAGACAGCTTTAGGGTATGGTGATGAACCATCAAAATAAAACCGGACATTTTAGGTGCTATGAACACCGGACATCTGTATGTGCGCTTGACAACCGGAAAGTGCAGAGTTGACAAGGGGGGGAGTTTCTAATAAATAGAATACATGGTTTGGCCGAAAAGGAAATTGTACATTCGGACTTTTGGCTGCCAGATGAACGTGGCCGATTCCGAACTGATGGCCCAGGTTTTGGGGGAGGACTTTGACCTGACGGTTCGGGCCGAGGACGCGGACCTCTACCTGATCAACACCTGCGCCATCCGCCGCAAATCCGAAGAGAAGGTTAAGAGTCTCCTGGGCAGTTTAAAGCCTCTGAAGCAGGCGCACCCCCAACTCATCCTGGCCGTCGGAGGCTGCGTGGCCCAGCAGGAAGGCGAGCGATTGCTGGCTTTCGCCCCCCATCTCAACCTGGTGTTCGGCACCAAGGGCATTTACCGGCTGCCGGAATTGGTGGACCGGGCCGCCCGGGGGGAGCGGGTGGTGGACGTGGCCCTGGAACGGGATTTGCCGGATTCGCCCCATCGTTCGTGGCCGCCGGGGACGGTCCAGACCATGGTGACCATCATGCGGGGCTGCGATAACTTCTGTTCCTTCTGCGTGGTGCCCTATGTGCGGGGCCGGGAGACCAGCCGGGAGCCCGGGGCCATTGTGGACGAGGTTGCCGCGTTTGTCGCCGCCGGAGGCCTGGAAGTGACCCTTTTGGGCCAGAACGTCAATTCCTACGGCCGGGGCTTGCCTGAGCCCATAACTTTTCCCCAGCTGCTGCAGCGCCTCAATGGGCTGCCGGGCCTAAACCGGCTGCGGTTCGCCACCTCTCATCCCCGGGATCTGTCGCCGGAGCTGATCAACGCCTTTGGCGAGCTGCACGCCCTGTGCGAGCACCTCCACCTGCCGGTGCAATCCGGCGCCAACCGAATCCTGGCGAGGATGAATCGGGGTTACACCCGGGAACACTACCGGGAAAAAGTCGCGTCGCTCAAGGGCGCCTGCCCCGGCATCGCCCTGTCCACCGATCTGATCGTGGGTTTTCCCGGGGAAACGGAGGCGGACTTCATCCAAACCCTTGACCTGATGAGGGAGGCCGGATTCGACCAGGCCTTCTCCTTTAAATATTCCCCCCGCCCCCAGACGCGGGCGGCGACTTTTCCCGATCAGGTGCCGGAAGACGTCAAGGCGGAGCGCCTGGCACGCCTGCAAGCCTTGCAGGATGAACTTACCCAGAAGGCCCACGCCCGCCTGGTGGGCCGGGAGCAGGAGGTCCTGGTGGAAGGCCGCAGCAAGCGCTCCCCCCAGGAATTGTGCGGGCGGCTCCGTACCAACCAGATCGTCAACTTCATCGGACCCCGGGAATTGGTGGGAGATTTGGCCCGGGTTGCTATAACCGAGGCTCACCCCCATTCCCTGAAAGGCCGGTGGGTCGAAGGTTCAGCCACTGCGTAACCGTGGGAGAAACGCCTGAGGACATCCCCAAGGGAGGTATCATGCTCAGAGAGATGACGGTTTCCGGGTTGACCATCGACCCCTTCACCAATAGTCCCATCATGATCCTCAAAGATGTGGACTCTGACAAAGCGGTCCCCATCTGGATCGGGTTGCTGGAAGCCACCGCCATCGCCAGTGAGTTGGAGAACATCAAGTTCTCCCGCCCCATGACCCACGATTTGTTGAAAAACATCATGGAGATCATGGAGGCGACGGTGACCAAGGTGGAGGTCTGCGACCTGAGGGACAACACGTATTTCGCCCTCATCTATATCATCCGGGACGGCCAGGAAGTGGGCATCGACGCCCGCCCCAGCGACGCCATCGCCATCGCCCTGCGCACCAAGGCCCCCATCTTTGTGGCCGACGTGGTGATTCAAAAGGCCCGGCGGGTGGACCTGACGGCCAAAGAAGCCATCACCACCGAGGACGCCAAGAAGTGGACCGAGGTGCTGGAAGGCCTGGACCCGGATGATTTCGGCAAGTATAAGATGTAAGAAAACCGTTTTGGGTTGAAAAACAGATAACCTGACCATCACTCGCCTGCACCTCTTTCGACTGTCACCCGCCGGGGCGGCATCCTGATGGATTCGCCACTGGCAATCCAATCCGGGAAATGATATAAAACCGTATTCAATACACTGGCTACTGGGAACGGTGTTTGTCTTTCTTGTTTCTTTTCTAACAACGAAAAACCAAAAACGAAGAACCCTCCTGATGATAGATCTCCATACTCATACCCTGTATAGCGACGGCGAGCTTATCCCCTCGGAGCTCTGGCGCCGGGCCCAGGTGAAGGGCTACCGCTATCTCGCCATTACTGACCACGTGGATGCCTCCAACTTCGAGGTGGTCTTCGCCCGCCTGCAAACCGCGGCCTTGAGCCTTAACCGGGGCGACTACCCGGTGCTCATCCCCGGTCTGGAGTTTACCCACCTGCCCCCGGCCCTCATCGGCCCCCTGACCGCCCAGGCCCGGGCCTTGGGGGTGCCCCTGATCGTGGTCCACGGCGAGAGCCTTGTGGAGCCGGTGGCCCCGGGCACCAACCGGGCCGCCATCGAGGCCGACGTCGACATCCTGGCCCACCCCGGCCTCATCACCCTGGAGGAAGCCGCCCGGGCCCGGGAGCGGGGCGTCTATCTGGAGCTGTCCGCCCGCAAAGGCCACGCCCTGGCCAACGGCCACGTGGCCCGGGTGGCCCAGGAAGTGGGCGCCTCCCTTTTGGTCAACTCCGACGCTCACGGCCCCTCGGACCTTATCACCCGGCACCAGGCCGAACGCATCGCCCGGGGCGCGGGCTTAAGAGACCCCGCCGTCCAGACCCTCTTCGCCGAAGCCGAGGCCCTGGCCCACCGCCTGTCGGAGCTGTAGGACGACAAGAATTTAGGGGAACCTCGCTTTTTTGGAAAGAGCGAGGTTCCCCCAAACCCCCTCCTGGAAAAATGTATCAGGGTGGGCACTGCCCACCATCTCCTTAAAGCCGTTTCAGCGGAAGTTCCACACTTTTTCTGGGCAAAATTGAGGTTAACATATTGATAATTAAAAAATAAATTGGTTTTTGAGCTTAAGATATGTACCCATGTAATTATAATTAATAACTTGATTAATGGCAATTA
>Ga0194126_10005712_pt1 | contig 18173 bp, 20 predicted proteins | sample TA2KigC150mmetaG_FD_148641 | JGI IMG/M metagenome (GOLD analysis project Ga0194126, IMG submission 148641) | Freshwater microbial communities from Lake Tanganyika, Tanzania - TA2015035 Kigoma Deep Cast 150m | ecosystem: Environmental > Aquatic > Freshwater > Lake | place: Tanzania: Lake... | reverse complement strand
CCACCGCGCGCTTGAGTCGACTGTTCTCCGCTTCGAGCTCCCGCAGCCGCTTCGCCTGATCGATCCTCAAGCCTCCGTGGCTCTTACGCCAGCGAAAGTACGTCTGCTCCGTCACCCCGATCTGCTTGGTCACCTGACCAATCGTCTGCCCCTGGCCGATCAGCACATCGGCCTCCCGAAGCTTATGGATGATCTCCTCAGTCGTGTATCTCTGCTTCGCCATCGTCCACGTCTCCTGTCCCTTTTTTGAACATTAAACATGGACCAAAAATATCGGGTCAGGTCAATCCGCCTCCCGAAGCTTATGGATGATCTCCTCGGTCGTGTATCTCTGCTTGCCCATCGTCCACGTCTCCTGTCCCTTTTGTGAACATTAAAATGGACCAAAAATACCGGGTCAGGTCATGTGCACTCTCCTTTGGGAACATAACACCTGACCAGGAAATCAGTGGGTTGGCTTAAACCCACCTACGGTCTTGCGACGGAAGCTCCCGGTGTTCATCTCGAAGATCGTCGAGTGATGCGCGGGTCGATCGACGGCTGAGAGCGTCATGACAAAAAAAGAGATGACCGCAACATGACCTTTGAGCATCTGTCAGGCCTGTGGCATCGCAGCAAACGGCTGCCTAGCGAAGCACGACTATGAGCCGTACATGCAAAGCACGTGGTACGTTCACCACAGGCGGCAAATGCGCGTGTATTCTGGTTCTATCTAGACCTTCATCGATTAGGACTCAGCTAGTGGGGGGCTCACGATGAATCATCGAATTCTTACCACGACCCGGCGTGCGGCGCTGCGTCTCGCCCTCACGGGCGCCGGCGCAGTTGCGACCGCGACCACTTCCTATGGGGGTCATTTTGATCTACCTGGTTCTACACCGGCACGTGGGTACATCAAGGGGCCGTTCGGACTCCTGCATTACTACGACAATGGCGAGCGGCTCGGGAGGCCGCTGCTAATGTTTCATCAGGCGCCGATGTCGGCACGACAATTTGATTCGGTCTACGAACCACTGGCACGCCGCGGGATTCGCGCTATCGGTATAGATTTGCCGGGTTTCGGTATGTCTGATCCAACGCCTTTCGTACCCCGATGTGAGGATTGGGCTCTTATAGCACCGGCCATTCTCGATCATTTCGACATTGCGAGAGTGGACGTGCTCGGCCACCACACCGGTGCGATGATCGCGACAGAGATAGGTATTCAATTTCCAGACCGTGTCCGACGCTTGATCCTCAACGGGCCTATGCCGATGAACCAGGAGGAGCGAAAGCGGCGACTCGACTGGGTGAAGACCGCTGAGATTGATTTCAAGTATGAGGCTGACGGCAGTCATCTCGCCTCGAGCTTTAAGTCGCGGTACAAGATGTACGCGGCAGCGGCTAAACCCGAGGTGCGCCTAATCACCCGCTACACGGTGGAGAAGTTCATGGGTCTCGCTCCCTTCTGGTACGGTCATAATGCCGCGTTCCAGTACGATCATGAGCGAGGCTTACGAACACTTAAGGTTCGCACGCTGCTGCTGACCAACACGGGTGATCAGATCTATGAACATTGTCAAATTGCGCGGCACCTGCGCCCAGACTTTGCTTACGTCGAACTGCAGGGAGGGGGAATCGACGTTGTTGATCAATTACCTGAGGAGTGGGCGGACGCTGTCGCGAACTTTACCGCTGGCGCGAGCTGAGATCTGCCCCGCGAGCGTGTCCGGGTACCGACAGAGAGACAGGACGGAGTAATCCGAGAGTTTCCGGCTGGCGTCGGTGCTGCGGCCCTCGGTTCTACCGTTGGCCATTTCGGCGAGCAGATTAGCGTTGGCTTCGACTTCCGAGCGCCTCTGAATTTGTAGAGGCGGCGGGGGGATCTCCGGTATCAGCTCATGAACTGCTTTGATTTCTAGTCTTTCGTTCCGGCAGCCCAGTCGCAGGCACGGAATATATCGTCAGGTGAGTGAACGCCTCCGCGCCTGGCCATTTTGCAAGTGCTGTGTCGCACGACTTCGGTCCGGTCCGTCGTCGGCGATGTTGATGACCTCGTAGACCTGCACCCCCTCGGCGTATCCAATCACGTATTCTTTGGGAGAATGTTGAGGATGCAGGTCCGGCGACTGGGGTCCGGCATGCCACCTTTCGTCCAACCGTCCACATGATCACTGTGGAGGTTGCTTCGATCTCTCTGATGCGGCCGTCCGGATGATAATTGAGGGTAGTCTGCTCAAAAATATCTTCGCCCCGACTGTCCCGCTCCGAAAGCGAAGCCGAAGTGACAGCGATGCTCCCCAAGAGGCTTATGCGTCGCGTTGTGCTGTCAATCGACGCCCTCCTATTGTCTTCGTGACGTGCCATGATGGGTTGGCGGCGTTGAAAGTCCTCGACATTGCGGTAAGGGGGTGCCTAGTCGACAGCTCTCGAGGACCCTGCCGCGGTGCCGGTAGGTGCCACTTGCGAGAGGGTAATCGTGCTGTGTGCCATGCCTGTCTTTACCCTCACGTAGCTCCACGTAACCGATCGACCGTATATATTTGACGCCGGGGGACAACGGTCCGTCTTTGATATCGGGACTTCCTTGCGAATCGACGCCCGTGGGAAATCACCATTGATGGTCTGAAGATCGCTTAGTCTTCAGGCGAAGTCGATGAGTTCCTTGCCGAGTAGTCGTCCAAGCGACAGCGCCGGCATCACTGCCATGCCGCCTGGTAGCCCCTTCCCCATTATCGTGCCCATGCCGAGTAATTCACCCGCGGCATATAGATTTGGGATGAGTGAACCGTCCTTACGGATCACGCGCAACCGGGTATCAACGGCGACACCTGCGTAACTGAGCAGATTCCAACTGCTGATTTCGACGGCATAGAAAGGGCCGGAACCGATTGGAAGCGGCATGTGTTGACGACCGAGCGAATCAGAACCTTGCTCCCTACCGCGATTGTAGTCAGCCACTGTGGCAATCAGACCTGGCGGGTCGATGCCAGCGGCGCGAGCGAGGCCGCCGAGATCGTCGGCGCGATGGAATCCGTACTCGCGATCGGCGAACGCGCGGTGTACATCCTCAGCCGTGAAAGGTCCCGCGAATCCGCCGCGCACTAACGTTGGAGCCGCCTTGCGGATAGCGTCGTCGTACACGAACCAGCAACGCTCGTTCGGTAAAGCCGCGAGCGCCTGTTCGTAGGCGTCGTGGCTGGGCACATCCTCACGTAAGAATCGTTTCCCCCTAGCATCGACAAGAATTTCCCATGGTGCACGCTCCGGCGGAAAGTGGCGCGCCATGGCACGGATGGCAGTCGGTGACTGGTCGTCAGCGAGGATTGCACCGAAGAGCGGCGTATGGTTCTCGCCGCCTCGGATAAAGCCGCCAGCCGCAACGCTGAGTTCGATGCCGATACCCTGACTGAATGGATAGGTGGCACGTGAATGCGTCTTGACGCCCTCGTACTTGAGGAACATCTGCGGATTGGCGGTGTAACCGCCTGAGGTTAGCGCGATGTGTTGAGCATGCAGCACAATTTGGCGACCCTCGGGCGTGACGACAACTAGCCCGGATATCGCACCGGAGCGCCTTTGTACAAGCTCTACCGCGGAGTGATTCGTGAGCACAGTGATGCGACCAGAGGCAACATGCGGTGCGAGTTGCGCGTTAAGCACGTCAAGGATCGCACGACCGCCGTCGCGCGCCCAAACGTATCGTGCGCGGCTGTAGGGCTCATGGGTTGTTCCGGTGATCGGGTGCGTCTCGATCGGTTTGAAGCCGCAATCAAGCAGCCAGTCGAATGCAGGTGCAGCCGCGCTGGTCGTGATACGCAGGATCTCGGCGTTTACGGTATTTTTGCTGATACGCATCACGTCGTCGAAATGCGATTGTGGCGTGTCGTCGATCCCGCGATCGCGTTGTAACCGCGTGCCTGCCGCACTCATCTGCCCGCTCGAGAGATGAAGGGTACCGCCGAGCACTCCAGCAGCCTCTACTATCGCGACCTTAGCGCCGCGTGCTGCGGCGAAAATCGCCGCTGGTAAGCCAGCGTTACCGCCGCCGACTACGATCAGATCCCAAGTTTGTCCTCTCTCAGCGCGACCGATTCGGCTGCCAACTCCGACCGCCGTTGCAATGGTGGCTGTGCTAAGCGAGGCGAGAAAACGTCGTTTACTGACCGCGCTCATTCAGATTCCCTCCCCAACAGTTTGTACAGAATACGGCAGACTCTAAGCGGATCGCGGAACGCAGCACACGTTTTACACGTCCGACAAACGATGCTGTAAATAACTTTTCCATGTGATCATTCAGGAGACCTGTACGCCCGTCGTGTGATGGCACCTCCCGAAGACTCTCCTCGCTGATCTCCGCGCCGAGCTTTCCATGCCACGCCTTGCGACGCCATCTGGGCGACCTTTGTGCACCCAGTGGCAAGTAAGATAACCCTGTGCGCCGAGACGCTAGGGTTGTAGGCGACGGATCGGAAGACGTGAAACACGTCCACCGCCGGCCCGAAGAATCTGTGAAAGACAGCGTCGGCGACGGTCCCTTACGCCCATACCCCAAGCGTACCGTTAGACGGCCTCGGTGCGGAAGAATTCCTCGCGCTGGCCACAATCACTGCGTCGCTACACACAACATTAAGCTCCTTAAGTAGTTCCTGGAGCCCCTCACATATATGAGTTTTGCGCTCTAAAACCAACCAATTTGCCGAAGACTATGACCATCATTCCAGATCTTGGTCATATGCCGGATCTTATCGCCCTCAAACTTCATGACGTACACGTAGTCCGCCTCAAGGCTTTTACCTGTGGGCGCAACAGGGCCACCGACTCCGGTGTTCGTGCCACGGAAAATCCCATAGATGATTGCGCTATTCCTAACTGGGTCAATACCGAAGGAACGGATCTCGTAATGACCGTTCGGCATCGGAGTAAACATTGACTTCATCCATTCCGTGTAAGCCTGCAGCGTCGTAATATCTTTAAGGGTGTCCGCCTGCGCAGTAAAACCTGCATCGTCGTGGCAATACTGCCGACATACGTCCCACCCCTTCCCGTCTCACACGCATCAAAAAAATAAGTAGTGATATCTTTGACATTGGACATGAATAACCACCTTTTGAGGAGTGAAGTTCTTGGAGTGCCGACACTTTTTGAGCGTCCTCGTAAGTGCTGCGAGCGGACCCATATGGCCCTCCGGACGAAACTAAAGCGCCAGCGAAAAGGGGGACGCTCCTATCGTGCCCCCGCCGCAACACCCCGCTCAGTAGATTGTTGCATGCCAGCCTGACCCGCGCTAGCCTCATCCAACGTGTGCAGACTTTGTCGCTCGCTGACTGAATTTTTTTGTCCCGAGGAAATCTACTATGAAGCTTTCTGGCCTCGCAGCGCTTTTTTTGGCTCTGGTGATTAGTCATGCCTCGGCCCAAATGCCGGAAACCACGGCTCCGTCGGGCGCTAAGGTCTATTTCGTGAATCTCAAGAATGGTGATACCGTCACGCGCCCGGTGAAAGTCGTGATGGGCCTCACAGGAATGGGTATCGCGCCTGCAGGTATCGAATTTCCGGACACCGGACACCACCACCTAATTATCGATGCGCCGACCCCGTCCGCAGGACAAGTGATCGCCGCCGATGCAAATCACGTTCACTTCGGTAAAGGTCAAACTGAGGCGACGCTCGACCTCGCGCCCGGCCGACACACGCTGCAACTCGTGTTGGGTGATCGTAACCACGTCCCACACAAGCCGGCAGTCGTCTCCGGTGTGATAACAATCACCGTGCGTTGAAATACTGCGACCATCACGTCACCCCGCGACGCGCACCGATAATTCCGCGGGGGGCACGCGGGTACATGTGTATTGAGGAGGGGGGACCGCTTCAACCGGTACCAAACTCGCAGTAAACCTCTTTTTCGACGAGATCATACGCGAACAGAAATTTTGCCATACCGGTGAGAACCGCCATGGTCATACCGAGCTCCACAATCTGTGCGTCGTCGAAATGGGATCGGAGCTCGGCATAAAGCGCCGGATCGAGATGTCCCCGGGGAGCGGTAAGTGCCATCGTGGCTGCAAGGCGCAACGCCGCCCGCTCTGCCGGCGACCAGCAGACCGCTGTCTCGTCGCTGATGAAGTGCAACTGCGTGTCGTCAAGACCCGCTTTTACGGCATCCAAGCGATTCCCGCGGTTACAGAATGCGCAGCCGTGCAACGTTGACAAGCGTAAACGCACTATCTCTTTGATGCGTACTGGAACACGACCGCCATAGAACACCCTACTGTAAAACTCGCGATACCACTCAAAGAGTTCTGGTGCGTGACCCATCACGCTGATGAAAGTGGCATCGCCCCTCGCCGACAGTGCTCGGTCGTGGGCCTCCTGTAGCTCAGGCGCAAGGGCCTCGCGAGGTAAGGATGGGATAGGCGAGTTAGGCATTGTGGCGAGCCCTCAAACCAATGACTTCCGGTCAGGTACAACACCGATAACATAATAACGATGACGCCCTACGGAGCGGCGAAAAATCGTGATCGGACTTTTTCAGCCCACCGATTCTCGTACCTTGATTCTTTGTTAGCGAGTCCGATGTCGATCTCATCTCAATTTGCGTATTCGCAAATCACATAAATCTTTCGGGTGCGCTCGATAACTTCCCAAATTCCTGTTAGTCCCCGAGGAATCACGAACTCGTCGCCAGTTATAACCTCGCGAATAACTCCATCGTCATTTGTTATACGACTACGTCCCGCCTCAATACGGCAGTACTCCTGCTCGGTGTAGTGGATTCGCCAAGCACCCGGTTCACATTCCTAAACTCCGACTGAGAATTTACCGCTCGAATCCGAGTAGTATGACCAGGCACGCTGTAGCGGATCTCCAGAGAGGATCTTTTCGGGTACTGGCCGGTACTTAAATGGTTATAAAGCCAATGAGGATAGATGAAGAAGTGGAATAACATGCGGTGTCATCATTTTGTTGACACGCAGTAGTTCCCACTCGCATACCAACCTGACGGACATGACCCAGCGCGAGGGATGACGGCTTTCGCCGAGTCGGTCGCGGCGACACAGTACTTATCGCTTCCGTAGTAGCCGCTCGGGCATGACCCATCACGCTTTATTGCAAACTTCGCTGAACTCGTCGGGACGCAATACTTATCGCTGGCGTAGTAGCCGCCAGGGCATGAACCATCGCGGGGTATCGGCTGCGGCGGCGGGGCTGACTGCGCGTGAGCGTCTAGCCATGCGGTTGCGAGAAGAAGCGCGAAGAGGATTCGGCGCATCGGGTGACCCTCCGGCCCGGACTATAGCGCCAGAGACAACGGGGTTGTCTGCCTAGTCCTTATCCGAATACTTTGACCCTTTATCGTTCTTATCGGAAGACGTGATATCCCGGTCAGCCCCTTTCCCGACGACGTACCAAATAAGGCCAACGACAACGGCGAATATCGCCCAACCAACCGCGCTATGTATCCAAATCATTGGTAACTCCCTTCTTATTCAGAGCGTGGTCGGACGTAAATGGCAAGCGCCTTTCCTTTCCGATTCGGGGCGTTGACGACGTTAGTGTAGAGAGCATGACCAATCTCTAGCCACCACTTGCCCGACAATCGTTGCTCCATTTGAGGCTCAACGACTCTATCAAGAATTTAGTGCGTTAGCGCCGAGGACAAGATTGTTGGCCCCCAACGCGGATGGGCATCCGTGGGTGCGTATAAAGAGGGGGGTCAGAGCGGCTAGAATTGAGCCGTCCCCAACGAGGTTTGCGCCTTCTTTTTGGGGGGTATTGTTGGGGGTATAAACAAGATAATCGTTAATAAAATACATTAAAAACAAATACTTACGATTATTTTTAGGTAGCTCGATAGCCGAGAGCGCTGTGCGGCCGAACTCGGTTGTAGTGACCTCGCCATTGTTCGATCAGCACATCGGCCTCCCGAAGCTTATGGATGATCTCCTCGGTCGTGTATCTCTGCTTCGCCATCGTCCACGTCTCCTGTCCCTTTTTTGAACATTAAACATGGACCAAAAATACCGGCTTACGTCAGAACCGTGGACGTTCCTGCTGATCGACTATCACCTGCTTCGCGGAACGAAGCCTTCACGACGATTGTGAAAAAAGCCATCCTCAGCAGAAATCCCTATTGATCCCGGGTGTGATCACGCCGCCGGATGGCATGGCGCTGGGCTGCACGTTATTTCAAGGTGACGATTGTCGCGAAACTGGTCTTGTCGTAGTCGGTGAGATAACCGTCGATCGTCAACGCCCAGTCGCCAGGAATCAAGGTTTCGCCAATCATCACGTGCCACATGCCATTGCCCACAGGTTCGGCTTTGAGCCTCACCTCGCTGATTCCGGCTGCCTCCAAAGCGACCGTCACTTCGAGCGCGGTCGCGTCGTCCACGATAACGCCTGCGGGGTCCGTCAAGGTCACCATCAACATATTCTCGCCAACCTTGGCGGGCGAGAGTTCGATCTCGGCACTGTAGGCCGAAGCATTTCTCAACGTTCTTTTCAGCAGACCACCGGAAATCATCGCCATCTTCGCGTCCGCGGCGCCAGCTTCGCCGGTCGCAACCAGCGCGCGCGGCGGAGTAGTCACGGTCAAAGCTGATGCGGCAGCCAGAACGATGACGTACAGCATGAGTTCGAGCGTGATAGTTCGTCTGATCTTTGCAACGCCTGCCGCATCATTTGCGATGAGTTTTGGTGTCAAATTGATCTTGTTGTACGCCGCAATCCCTATTATTACGAATACCAAGATAATTTTTGCGAGCAGGACAGTCCCGTAATCGTTATCGAACAGCTTGGTGGGCGAACCCAGTTGTTTGAGCGAAATTGCACTTCCGCTTACCAGAACGACGATGACGGCAGGTACCGCAAAGGTCGAGAAACGCTGCAGCAGCGCACCCGAGTCGGATACAGAGAGCATCCTGGTGCTCAACAGCAACGGTCTAAATGCACCAATCCAGAATGCCGTGGCGAGGAGATGTGCCCCAACGACCGGTGCCATCAGCCAAGCGGGAGGTGCAGTCGCAGCGTGGCCCGTCACCAGAAATGAACCGATCGCAAGCACCACGCCAGCGATCAAAAATCCGTCCCGGCGCCGATCACCTGCTGCGAAACCCGCGTACAACAGCAGCATGGCAATGAGCCCGAACACCGCGCTGGAAGCCAGCGTGCTGTCAAGGCCGGATCGCCAGGTCGCCGCCTGCCAAAGCGCATCGGCGCCACCCAACTGCATATCCGCACCACCGAAGCCGACCGCGAGCACATACGACCATGCCGTCAGAACGCTTGCCCAGCGGGCTTTTTGTCGTGCGTCCTCTCGCAAAGCGCCGTCTAACCCGACGAGCAGCATGAATATAGCCGTGCCTGCTACCCACAGCATTCCGGCGTAAAGAATCCAGCGGTTGACAGCAACCGCGAGGGACCAGATGGAGCGACTGCCCGCATCAGCCGTCGCATCGACGCTCTTCATCGGCTCGCCTATCGAGAAGCCGAATGTGGCGCCTACCGGATGCGTATCTGCGGAAATGACGCGATAGGTCAAAACGTAGGTACCGTTCGGCAGCAAGGCACCGAGCGGCAAAATCATTTTGGTTCCGTCAAGCCGGATTTCGCCGGGGTCACCGACCGGCTGGCCCTTGACGTCGAGCACTTTGAAGAAAATTGGACCCACGCCTTCGTTGAAGTTGGCAACAACCTCCGACGGCGGCTGCATCAACATCTCGCCGGGTTTTGGCGATGAGTCGAGCAAGACGGCATGGGCGAACGCCCGCGGGGAACTCGCCGCAAGTGCGCCGACGAGAAGAAGACTGAACAGATAACGCGTCATTCGACTGAACATACGAACCCCCCGCAGGCTTTGCTATTTCTTCGAACCCGGCGTAGCGAACGGGTACTGCGGGCGCGTTGGTTTCTCGATGATCATGAAAGCAGACGGTGTGGCCGTCGCCGTCATGAACTTGAGCAACTTTTCGGGCAACCCCGGGGTTTTTACCTCCAGCAGTTCGTTCGGCAAGTCGACATAGCGCTCCTCGCCACTCTCGCAAACATTGACCGATCGGAAAAAGATGATTTTGCCGACGGCCTCGGGAATCATGCCGCGAAAACGAAAGCCCTCGAACCGGCCCGAGCCCGGGAGGTTGCTCCGCGGATTCTTCCAGATGATCTCATCGACCGTCTCGGTGAGCATATTCCCACCCTCGCCGGGCACGGGCTTTGGCAGTTTTCGCATTTTCATTTCGATGACCCAGTCCCGGTTGTGCTCGGCCGAGACCCGCATCATGCCGTCCGGAATCTTCAGCCGGACTTCTTTGACTGGACTGCCCTTGCAGCCATGGGTCACACGCAGTTCCAAGTCCTGCATGAATCCCGCTGGAGCGTAATACGCGGTCATGGTGTTGTGAGATTGCGCCACCGGAACCCCGGCAATGAGCGCCGTCCCGACGATCAACGGTAGGTATTTTTTCATATCATCCCTCCTGCATCGTTTTCAGATATTCATTTTCTAGATCACGGTGACCGATCTCACCCGCAACAAATTCTTTACGCAATGAACCGTCCCGCATAATGCCTATTCGAGACCCCGTCTCGCGAGCGCGAAACAAATCATGCGTGGCCATCAAGATTGCCGAGCCACGCTCGGCCATGGCAAGAATCAATTGCGAAAATTCGTTACTGGCCTTGGGGTCGAGACCCGAAGTCGGCTCATCGAGCAGCAAGACCTTGGCATCACGCGCGATGGCGATGGCAATGCCGACCTTCTGCCTCATGCCTTTCGAATATCCTTGCAAAGGACGGTCGTGCGCATCGACGGCTAACCCCGCCTGTTCGAGAAATGCACGTAGAGCGTGTACCGAATGCCTGATTCCCGAAAGCTTGGAAAAATAGTCGAGGTTCTCGAGGCCAGACAGGGTACCGTACAGCGTCACCGTTTCCGGGATATACGCGATTCGCTTGCGGGTCGCGGTCGGGTTCTGGCCCACGTCGATACCGTCGATCCTCGCGATGCCGGAAGTGGCCCTCACGAAACCGAGAAATATATTGAGCGTGGTCGTCTTTCCGGCGCCATTAGCCCCGAGCAGGCAATAAATTTCACCCGAATTCACACGCAGATCGAAACTGCGCAAGGCACGAACCTCGCCGTAGTTCTTGGTCAGGGCAATGGCTTCCAACACTATCTGCTGACTCCCGGAGAGTGTGCACCGATGATCACGTCGGCGTTGCGTAGCTGTCGCGACCCCACGAAACAAAGCAAACAAGTCAAGGCGAGCATCGACAACAACGGGATCAACGAGGATACCAGGAGCTCACGCCGGTCGATCTGCGGGGCCACGAAGATCGGCAGTCGTTCATAGTCTTCTGCCGTCAGCGGTGTATCGCTCTCGATCCGTTTCACGAAAAACTCTTGCCATGCGCGGTGATAGACAACGACGGCATCGCGAAAGCCGGCGTGCAGCCGGCCGTCACTTCCGGAGAGCGCAGTCAGCGATCTGAAAGTCAGAGTCCCCGGCGACAGGTACTTCAGTACCTCGATGACGCGCTGCTGGTCGCGCGCATTCCGCGCAAACTCTTGGAGTAAAGGCGCCATGATCTTTTCGATACCCGCCTCGGAGCGGGCAACGCTTAGATAGTACGCACGGCGATCCATGTCCCCCTGCAGATCGGGGTGGTCGAAGAACCACCGATCACGCTCGGCAGCGATGGCTTTGTCGGCTTGTTCGGTGGCCTCGCGTAAGGTTGCTGTCAATTCGACTCGGGAGGGTGACGGCACTATGCTACCAGCGATGAGGTTGGTGACGGCCGGAATCAGAACCACGAAAGCCAGCCATGCGCCGGCGAGACGAGTTGCAGCCGCTTCAGAACTGCCCGCGCCGGCGCTGACGACGAGGGCAAGGGCGCACCAGAAAGCAAGATAAACGAGGCTCGTGATTATCCATCCCGCCAAAATATAAGCTGCTGTAGCAGTCCAAGCAGGTTGCTGTATCAATCCTGCGAGCACGATGGCAACGGTCGTGACCGCTGCAAGAAGCAAGAATCTCGCCCACCATTTATGCCATACGAAACGACTCGCACTCGCGCCGGCTACTACCGCCAGCCACAGAACGCCTCGCTCGCGTTCGCCAGCGACGACATCGAATAAAAAACCTATCGCCAGCAAGGGTAGTACCCAAACGACAATAAACGCGACATCGAAATTACCCGAAAGGAGACGCAAGGAATTTTCGGGGTCGGTGCGCCCAAGAAAAGTATGTGCCCCGCGTGCGGTGAGTCTGTACGTGTCTGGCAGCAGATCACCCTGACCGATCGCCAATCCCTCGAGCGGCGTTGCCGCCTTGGTCACAGGTTGTGACAAGACGCTGTAGGCGACGGCGCCGGGGGAGCGTGAGGTCTCAGCACCAACTTCGGCCTGCACTTTCAGCGAGTCGACAAGCGCACGCGCCTCTTCGCTCGCTTCGACAGCTACCATACGTTGTTCATTAACGATCATGCGGCCGCTTATTCCCGCGAAAACCATCGCGAGCAACAGACCTACGAGTACCCACGGGAGGATCTGCTCGCGCCGCAGTAGCGCTAACTCACTGACGAGAATGTCGACCGACCGCCTCATCCGACGGTTCCTAAACGACGCGCCACGCCCCAGCCGAGCCCGCAGATCAAGAGACTCCATAGGACGAGTACCGTCAGCGGCGCGCCGCAGCGCGCGATACTTGCGCCAAGTTGCTCCGGCACGAAGCGATATTCGCCTGCTTCACGCCAGAGATCTGCACTCGAGCGATAAGCGTTGTCACCCGAACGCGAGTTGAGCGTGATATCACGGTTCAACGTCTTCATGAGTTCACGCCGAAACGCTTCGGCACCGTCCGCAAACTGACGCTGATGCCCGATGCTGGTTCCAGAAAGTTCCTGTGACACCAGCATCACTGCCATGCGTGGCGAAAGGATACTTGCGGCCTCGAAGATATCTAGCTGTCGATCAACCGCCGCTTCGAGCGCTGAGAAGTGTCGGTCGTAAACCACATCCGAAATCTCGTCTTGGACGCCGAATATCACGCCTTGAATGTTGATCGGTAATTCCGCATCCGTAGATACCTTGTACAGAGCATGAAGTTGTCGTCGTCTCTTTTCGATCTTTGCCGAGGGTGTCTCGCCATCGATTCCTACCGCCAGATCATTTTCGATGGCTCGCAACAATGCGTCTGCAGACGGGGTCGGCGAGGCAAGCCGACCCATATCGGCGGCGATCCTCGGCACCACGAAATTTCCGAGAGCCCAGATCACGAGCAGAACCAATAGGGCCACACGGGCCGTCGAAGCAACCGCCGAAACAAGCAGCGCGAGGCCGAGCAGCAGCGCCATGAACCAGAGATAGAGCACAGACAATAAAACGGCGTGCGCCAGCCACGTGGCCCCCGATGTCGACACAAGCACTAGAAAACAAATCCCGATGATCGGCAGCATCAGCAACAGCACCGATGCCGAAAGACCGACAAACTTGCCTAAGAACAACTGCCCACCCGTGACCCCGCTTGCCATCACTTGACGCAATGTTCCCGACTCGCGCTCTGCCGCAAACGATGGATATGCGATCAACAACAAAATCAGCGGCAATAGAACTTGCAGGATGTAGGCGATCGAAATTTCACCAAAACTCGCAAGGGGTGACATGTCGTCAGCAGGTCGCCCAGCCGCGTAGTTACGCTTGTGCGCTTCGAGCCAGATCGATACCCCCTCAAAAGCCTGAACGCCGGAATCGAAGAACGCGAGGGGTAACGCGGGACGAAATGCGTATTGGCCGTAGTGTGCCGCGGAGTGCGGATTTTTTTCACCCTGCTCCACCCATTGCAGGGCGACTTCCTGTTGCGCACGCGTCCGCTCCGCGGAAAGCGATTGATAACGCTGCGAGGCAGTAAAAAATGCTATCGCCGCCAGCATGATGAAAAGCGTGGCCGCCAGTCGAAAACGACCGTCGCGAAAGGTCTGTCGAAATTCTTTGGTAGCGATGTCGATAATCACTAGTCAAGCTTCTCGAACACTTCCACCAAAAATCCATTCGGTGCGAGCAGGCTCGCCGCCGTTACCCGACCGAAACGCGGATCATCCACGACGATCGGCCCTGCTAGGACGGGCGCGCCGTGGGCTTTCGCACGATGCAAAATCGCGGACAACGACCGTACCGGGAAGGCCCAACCAGCAAGCCCGCGGTTCGGTGGCCGCGGTAGTACACCCGTGCCCGCTTGTCTATCCTCAGTCGCATATTCAACGAGACCGAGATTTCCGGTGCGAGCACCACGCGCGTGCAATGTCACATACCGAAAGCGGGGTGAAAAGTTGCTCCACTCGCGACTGGTACGTCGTTCGAAATCGAGAACCTGGGTGAAGAACGACTCCATGACTGCCGAGTTTTCGACGATCAAACTTGAGTACGCCGGACCACCCATCCCAGTGATGGGATCCAGGGTTCCATTTTGGGGCAAACCGTTACCACGCGAAAGAACGACGAGGCGTGTGTTGTCTGCAACCTCGTAGCTGGCCTCGGTGATGGGATACGGCGTACCGTCCCGAAGCTGCAGCGAGTAACGGTTGACGGTCGGAAGCGTGCGCTTGAATCCTCGGTCGATCATTCTTTGGTCGATCATCTCCACGTCGCGAGTCGGAAAGCCGAGCGCGTAAGGGTCGGTCTCCTCGCGGTCGAAACTGCGGCGTATCACCGGAGTTTCGCGAGCGGGTATCACCGCAACGATCTTGATCGCGTCGGCGACGCCCTCTCGCTCCAGTACGTATACCTCCCACGAGATATCCGGAGGCATTCCCCACAACCGTCGTTGTGCGATCACGGTCTCGGCAGATTGGTGCAGCGGACCCCGCATCACGAGGCCGAGCCCATCGACATAGGTCTTTCTCAGTAACTCCACGTCGCGGGTAATGAGTATCGCGCCTGATAGAGGCCCCGCAATGGCATCACGCTTATCGGCGATGGGTTCCATGGGGTCATTGGGTAGAGGCGCTTGCGCGCTAGCCGTGCCCATGGGCACGATCGCCATGAGCAACGATGACCAGCCGACTCGCCCGTGAAAAATTTTTAGTGACACGAGGCCCCCGTGCGGACGACGATAATCACCTTTCGACATCCGTGCAGACCTGTTGCGGCCGGGAGAACCACGTGGCGGACAATTCCAAACGAAGACTCGTCGCGGCGCTGGTGGCGGCGTTTTTTTCTTCGCACGGACCGGGCGTGAGGGCCACGGAAGTCAGCTCGACGATCTCCACCTCCGACACGCCGAAAACGGTCCTGGTACTAGGCGGCACCGGCCAGCTAGGCCGTGAGATCGTCGGCGAGCTGCGCAAAACGTCGGCGAGGATCACAATATTTACGCGGGAACATTCGGATCGTACCGGTTTCGCGCCCATCTCGCCGACGCATCGGCCTATTGAGTGGGTGACGGGAGATCTGCTGAACACAGCCGATGTAGATCGCGTTTTCGCTGTAATGACTTTTGACGTCGTAATCAACGCCGTACGAGTAGAAGATGGTGATATCCATTTTTACGAAAAGATCATGGCGCCATTGGCGTACAACGCGAGCAAGGGCGGCACCCGGCTTTTCATTCATCACGGAGCAGTTGGCGCAGGTAGCAATATTGAAAAATTCCGAACTCTCGGCTGGGAGCGGGTTCCCGGAATATTTGATCGGCTCAAAGATCAAGGTATTGGTGAGGAGTTGCTACGCACCAGCGGCGTACCCTACGTCATCATCCGCAATGCGCGTCTCTATCCATCGACGCATGCCGCTACTGGAAAGGCAGTGCTGACCGAGGATGACTCTGTACTGACGCCAATGACTCGAGCTGACCTCGCACGGCTCACGTTGGCATGCATCGACAATCCGACGTGCATCAACAAGACGTTTCATGTTAGCGATCCGTCTCTAGCATGGCCGCCGTCGAAATAGCTCCCAGTGCTCGAATCGTCACGATAACCCCCAAAAGCACCACCTAAACTTAGATCAATAAGTAAAACTAATCACAACGGACTTGCGAAGCACAATGCCGATGACGAACTGTGGGGGTCCGTATAGAAACCTCGACACGGTAGGCGCATTCATGGCGTTTTTAGGTGCGCAGCGGATTACGATTAGAGGGTCACTCAAATCCAGACCGATCTTTCGCGCCTTTCGGTATAGTGGCGCTGCACGTCAGTCGCGGCTCCAATTTCCGTACGCAAATACGGTACAAGCCACCTGCCTGGGTAATCCCCCCACAGGGGTGGGGTATTGAGAAGTAGAATTTTCTCGTTGGAGGAAGTTCTACATGAAGCGATCGAGGTTTACGGACAGCCAGATCCTGGCGGTGCTGAAGCAGGCGGAAGCTGGGGCGTCGGTGCCGGATCTGTGCCGAGAGCACGGGATCAGTACGGCGACGTTTTACAAATGGCGTAGCAAGTACGGCGGCGTGGACGTGTCGCTGATGACGCGGATGAAGGAGCTTGAGGAGGAGAACCGTCGCCTTAAGAAGCTCTACATCGAGGCGCAGATCAAAGCCGACATCGTCGCGGAGGCTCTCGCAAAAAAACTCTAAGGCCATCTCGCCGACGCGAGGTGGCCCGATGGGCAGTCGAGGAAAAGGGTCTGAGCATCCGTCTGGCTTGCGAAGCGTTTGGGTTGAGCGAGAGCGGGTATCGATACCAGCCCAAGCTCAACGCCGAGAACGCCAAGATTGCCGAGTGGCTGCAACGATTGACGGAGAACCAGCGGAACTGGGGATTTAGTCTTTGCTTTCTGTATCTGCGCAACGTGAAAGGCTTCCTCTGGAACCACAAGCGCGTATATCGGATTTACCGGGAACTGGAGCTGAATTTGCGGATCAAGCCGAAGAAGCGCATGCACCGAGAAAAGCCCGAGAAGCTGACTGTGCCTGATTCGATCAACGAAGTGTGGTCAATGGATTTCATGCACGATCAGCTGAACGATGGCAGAACGTTTCGTCTGTTCAATGTGCTCGATGATTTCAATCGCGAAGCGCTCGGCATTGAGGTTGATTTCTCGCTGCCGTCCGAGCGCGTGATCCGATCGCTTGAGCAGATCATGCAATGGCGCGGAACGCCCAAAGTTTTACGTTGTGACAATGGGCCGGAATACATCAGTGAATTAATTGTGAACTGGGCCAAGAGAAAGGGAATCCGGATGGAATATATCCAACCCGGAAAGCCGCAACAGAACGCTTACGTCGAACGATTTAATCGAACCGTGAGATACGAATGGCTCGCGCAGTATTGCTTCGATGTGATCAGTGAAGTCCAAGACTTCGCAACACGATGGATCTGGAACTACAATCACGAACGCCCAAACATGGCCTTGGGCGGGATCACCCCAAAACAGCGGCTGGCCATGGCTGCGTAACGTCTACTTCTCAGTCCCGCCAGAAATGGGGGGATTACCCAAGGACCAAGGGATTATGAGAAGACTGGACTGAGCGATCCCTGTTGGCCTTCAATGACTTACACGCGTCACCAAGCTGTGTGTAAGAAAGTGTGTAAGTAAATATCGGGTTTTTGACAGCGGTTTTATTGAATAAAAACACTTTCGCACGCAGAGCTTAGTCAACGATCAAAGAAAGATGCGCGAGAGTAAGAATTCGGTTTTGACGTGACTATCTGATGTATCTGCGTTTGGCATTTGTCGTTTAAACGACAATGGGGTGTCCGCAGCTCATCTCATCACGTTCTCATCTCTGCGGGGGCCTGCCCTTGGCCGATCAGCACATCGACCCGCGGAAGCTCACGTAGGATCTCCTCGGTCGTATATCTCTGCTTCGCCATCGTCCACGGCCCCTGTCCCTTTTATGAACATTAAACATGGACCAAAAATACCGGGTCAGGTCAATACCCCGATGATGGGCGTAAAATCTATCGGTATTTTTTGTAAGCGGTAGATGGCAAAAAACTGGCGGCTCTTAAGAGTCCGTCTTGATACGATTACGCGATCCAACCTCGGTTCGATCGCGCCGGATCGGGTGATGATGTTTTTGAGCGACACTCTTCGCACTCCCGCATTGCCGGTAGCCAGCCGGCGGCGGCTTGCCAACGCTTGCCGCAGCGCACGCAGCGAAACTCGCGCTTGACCGGGTCTTTAGCCGCCCAGCGATCCCGCAGGTGAGGAGTGTGATCAATGTACATAGTGGTCTAGTCGGCCCTACTGG
>Ga0194126_10005706_pt1 | contig 18180 bp, 16 predicted proteins | sample TA2KigC150mmetaG_FD_148641 | JGI IMG/M metagenome (GOLD analysis project Ga0194126, IMG submission 148641) | Freshwater microbial communities from Lake Tanganyika, Tanzania - TA2015035 Kigoma Deep Cast 150m | ecosystem: Environmental > Aquatic > Freshwater > Lake | place: Tanzania: Lake... | reverse complement strand
GTTCCTGCGCGGTTACCCGGAATACATGGTCGGGCTGATCATGATCGGGCTGGCGCGTTGCATCGCGATGGTGATCGTCTGGAACGAACTGGCGAAGGGCGACACGGAATACTGCGCCGGGCTGGTGGCGTTCAACAGCGTGTTTCAGGTGCTCTTCTTCAGCGTGTACGCATGGTTCTTCATCACGGTGTTGCCGCCGTGGTTCGGGTTGAGCGGCAGCGTGGTCAAGGTGACGATGGGCCAGATTGCGGAAAGCGTGTTCATCTATCTCGGCATCCCGTTCATCGCCGGTGTCGTCAGCCGGTTCCTCGGCCTGAAACTCAAGGGACGGGAATGGTATGAGAAAGTGTTCATCCCGAAGATCAGCCCGATCACGCTTATCGCACTGCTGTTCACGATTCTGGTGATGTTCAGCCTCAAGGGTGAATTGATCGTCAAGATTCCGCTCGACGTGGTGCGGATTGCCGTGCCGCTATTGATTTATTTCGTCGTGATGTTCCTCGTCAGCTTCTGGCTAGGCAAGAAGGTGGGCGCAGACTACTCGAAGACGACGACGCTGTCATTCACCGCTGCCAGCAACAACTTCGAACTGGCCATTGCCGTGGCTGTGGCCGTGTTCGGCATCAACTCCGGCGTGGCATTCGCCGCCGTGATCGGGCCGCTCGTCGAAGTGCCGGTGTTGATCGGGCTGGTCAACGTCGCACTCTATTTCCAGCGACGGTATTTCCAATCATAAGTTCCAGTTGCAGAAACGCCGGTCGCGGATAGAATGCCCGCCCTTGAGCGGGGTTTATCAATATTTTTTCCATGAGTGCCATTGTTGCCAATGAAATTGCCCGACGCCGAACGTTTGCGATCATTTCGCATCCGGACGCCGGGAAGACGACGTTGACGGAGAAGCTTCTCCTCTACGGCGGCGCGGTGCAACTGGCCGGCTCCGTCACCGCCCGGCGCAACCAGCGCGCCACGACTTCCGACTGGATGGAACTGGAAAAGGAACGCGGCATCTCGGTCAGCTCGACGGTGCTGCAGTTTGATTACCGGAATTATTGCGTGAACCTGCTCGACACGCCCGGCCACGCTGATTTTTCCGAGGACACCTACCGGGTGTTGATGGCGGTGGACGCGGTGGTGATGGTGATTGACGCCGCCAAGGGCATCGAGAGCCGCACCCGCAAGCTCTTCGAGATTTGCCGGATGCGGAACCTTCCGATCTTCACCTTCATGAACAAGCTCGACCGGCCCGCGCGCGATCCGTTGTCATTGATTGACGAACTGGAGCAGACGCTCCAACTGCACGTCTGCGCGATGAACTGGCCGCTCGGCGACGGCCCGAGTTTCCAAGGCGTCTATGACCGGCAGGAGCGACTCGCCCATTTCTTCGAGCGGACGGCAGGCGGCGCGTTCCGCGCGCCGGTGGCGGTGCACGATGTCACCGACCCACAGGTGCGCGAACGGTTGCCGGAGAAGACGTATCACACGCTGCTCGAAGAACTGGAGATGCTCAATCATGCCGGTGAGATATTCGACCCGGTCGCCGTGCGCAAAGGCGACCTGACGCCGATCTTCTTCGGCAGCGCGATCAACAACTTCGGCGTGCAACTCCTGCTCGACTCGTTCCTGGAACACGCCCCTGCGCCGCAACCGCGCCAGTCGCGGACCGGGTTGATTACGCCCGAACACCCGCCGTTTTCCGGCTTCATTTTCAAGATCCAATCGAACATGAATCCCCGCCACCGCGACCAGATCGCGTTTGTGCGGGTCTGTTCGGGCCGGTTCACGCGCGACATGCAGGTCACTCACACCCGCACCGGCAACACGCTGCGGCTGTCGAGTTCGCACAAGCTCTTCGCGCGCGAACGTGAGACGGTGGACGAGGCGTTTCCCGGCGATGTCATCGGCCTGGTCGGCCACGAGGAATTCGGCATCGGCGACACGCTGACTGAAGACCCGGCGATTGAGTACCACGAGATACCGCGATTCGCGCCGGAGTGTTTCGCGTATCTGCACAACCCAAGCACCGCGCACTTCAAACGGTTCCGCGCCGGGCTGTCGCATCTGTTGCAGGAAGGCGTCGTGCAATCGTTCGAGTTGCCCAACTCCGTCCAACGCGTCGCATTGCTCGGCGCGGTCGGTCCCCTTCAATTCGAGGTGCTGCAATACCGGCTCGATACCGAGTACGGCGCAAAATCCCGTCTCGAACCCGCCCCGTGGGCGATCATCCGCTGGCTCGACACCGGCGGAACGCCTGCCATTGAAGACAGTTTGCCCGGCGGTTGCCGTCTCGCGCAGGACGCAACCGGCCAGACCGTCGCGCTGTTCGCGTCCGATTGGCAGTTGAACCTGTTTGCCGAGCGCAACCCGAAACTGGTGTTGCACCGGCTGCCACCGTCAGTTGCCCGATAAGGTTGATACCATGGAAAACGAAATACGAAAACTGCTGGGACGCAAAGACTACGTTCCGTTGAACGCCGCGAATCTGCTGCGACACCTGCGTCTCCCGCCATCGCAACAGGCGGAACTCCAGCGCGTGCTGGTCGCCCTGGAACGATCGGGGCGCGTGGCCCGCATCAAGGGCGACCGCTATATTCAGCCGCGCGAGGCTGACCTTATCCCCGGCCGGATCCGGATGAACCGGCAAGGGAAAGGCTTCCTCCAGCCCGATGATCCGCAGTTGAAGGAAATCGCGATTCCGGAAGATGCCACCGGCACCGCGTTGCACGAAGACCGCGTGCTGGTCCGGCTCGACGCCAAACCAAAGGGACTGCGCCCCCGCGATGACGGGCAAAACACCGGGGCGGTGATTCGCGTTCTGGAACGACAGCGCACCCAGATCGTGGGCACGTTGCAACGCGGCCGTCAGTTTTTCTTTGTTGTTCCCGACGACCCGCGCATTCCGCACGATGTGTATGTCCAGCCGCCACGCGACGTGGGCCGGCCCGCGCGCATCGGCGACAAGGTGGTGGTCGAAATGCGCGAGTGGCAATCGCGCCACACCAATCCCGAAGGCGAAATCATCGAAGTCCTGGGAGCGCCCGACGCCGAGGGCGTGGACATGCTCTCCGTCCTGCGCCAGTACAATCTGCCGCTCCACTTCCCGAAAACGGTCCTGCACGAGGCGCGCGCCATCGGGACGACAGTTCATCCGCGCGATAGGGACGGGCGCGTGGATTGCCGGCGTCACCAGGTCATCACGATTGATCCCGATGACGCGAAGGATTTCGACGACGCGATCTGCCTGGAACGCGTTTCGCCGGCGCAATGGCGGCTCTGGGTTCACATCGCCGATGTCTCGCATTACGTCCGGCCCGGCACGGCGCTCGACGCCGAGGCGCGCCAGCGCGGCAACTCGACCTATCTGGTGGACCGCGTCATCCCGATGCTGCCGGAGGCGTTGAGCAACGAACTCTGCTCGCTGCAACCGGACACGGATCGCCTGACCAAATGCGTTGAGTTTCTCGTCTCGCATGACGGGCGGGTATTGAATGCCAAGTTTTATTCCGCCGTGATCCATTCGCAACGCCGGTTCACCTACCGCCAGGTGCTGGAGATTCTCCAGCGCAAACCAGCCGGGCCGATTGAGGTGATGCTGCATCAGGCCCATGAACTCGCGCAGCGCATCCGGCGATTGCGTTTCCAAGCCGGCTCGCTCGACCTCGATTTCCCCGAAACCAAAATCCGGCTGGACGACCGCGGACGGATTTCGCGGATCGAGAAGATCGAGAACGACATCTCGCACCAGTTGATCGAGGAATTCATGTTGCTGGCGAACGAAGCCGTGGCGGCGCGGCTGATGAGCCAGCGACAACCGGCGGTCTATCGTGTCCACGAAGAGCCGGAAGAGCGGCGGTTGCAGGAATATCGCGAGGAGGTTCTGAGCCACAACGTGCCGTGCGGCAACCTCAGCCACCCCGCCGAAGTGCAGAAGCTCCTGCACCGCCTCAACGCCCTGGCCATTGGCCCGGCCCTCAAGATCGGTTTGCTCAAATCCCTCATGCGCGCCCGCTACGCCGTCGAGCCGCTCGGCCACTACGGCCTGGCCAAGGCGAAATACACGCACTTCACCTCCCCCATCCGCCGCTACGCCGACCTGGTCGCGCATCGCGCGCTCTTCGAGAAAACCCAGCCGCCGGTGTCCGCGCTCCAACAGATTGCCGAACACATTTCCGTCACCGAACGCAATTCCGCCGACGCCGAGCGCGACAGCAAGGACGTGAAGCTGTACGCCTTCCTGACCGGGCAACTCCACTCCGGCCGGCCAACGCATTATCCCGCGCTGGTGACCGACGTGCGCAACTTTGGCTTTTTCGTGGACGTGCCCGGGCTGGCCATGAGCGGCTTGGTGCCGTTGTCCACCGTGGAGGATGATTTCTTTGTATTCGATTCGGCGCGCAACCATCTCATCGGTCGCCGCACCCGACGCGTCATCCGCCTTGGCGACAACGTCACCGTGCAAGTGGCCAAAGTGGACACGTTCAAAAAGCAGGTGGACTTCCGCCTCGTGGACACCCGCGCCCCCAACACCCGGCCTCCCGCCAAACGCTGGAACCAGTTCGACCGGCCATCGTCCGCCCGGCGATCAAGAGGCCGGCACGGCCGCAGATAAAACCGAAACTTCCCTGTATCCCGTGCAGGTCAATGCACCATCCCGCCGAGAAAACAGTGGAACGGGCGTCCCGCTTGTTCATTTCCGAAGGTTTGCAAAAGAAACAGGCAAGACTTGTCCGCCAGCCGTCCGCGTTTGATCAGATGACGCTGATACCGTTGTAGTCGCGCCAGTAACGCTCGACCTGCTCCCCGTGTCCCGCCAAGCCGAGTTAGACGAGACGCAACAGTGGTGTTTCTAGTGCAACCGACAGCGACGGCGGAAGGTGTCGCAGGTGTGCGTGGTCCGATAGGCGTCGTCGTTGCAGGGCTTGACCGCCTGATTCGCATCTGGTCTACTGACGACCAGATGAATGCAATCGTGGTCAGACTGCAGGACTTGCCGGGGCTTGAGAACATCGACCTTGGCAAGATGTCCGCTGCCGAAGTGGAAGCGGCGGTGCGCCGGTGCTTTGCGTTCTTTCCGAAGTCAGCCAACATTCGCGTGGCCGGTGAGATTGTGACCATTGAATTGCCAGAGGCGGCGGTGGCAGATGCGGAGGAAGCTGTCCGTCTTTGTGAGCGTGCCGGCAAGCGAGCCGGCGAAGGCAACTACCGGAAGGCTGTCGACATCTACAAACGCGCCCTTGAACTCGACCCCGGACTGTTACGCGCAAGGCGCGACCTAGCGATGGCTTGCGTGGCACTTGGCGAGTTCGACGAGGCGAAGAATCATTTGGTGGAAGTGCTACGGCTGGACCCAAAGGATGTCTGGAGTTGGGTTGTTCTGGCGAACCACTACAGTAAACAGGAAAACGACTTCGCGACGGCGGAACGATTCTACAAGCGTGCGCTGGACATCAAACCAAACGACGCGTGGGCGTTGAATGGTTTCGGTGTGCTGAAGACGGAACTCGGCCAACCGAAAGATGCTCTTAAATATTTCGACGCCGCGATTGCCGCGCAACCGAAGCTCGCAAACGCCTACTACGCGAAGGCTGTTATCCTGCAAAGTCAGGGAGACTTACCGGCTGCGGCCACAGCGTTAAAGACTCTTTTTCGAGTGGCGGAGTATCAGGACGCCCGTTCTATTCCGCTCTTTGAGGGCGCACGCCAACTGATTGTCGAAGTGGAAAATGACCTCGCGAAGAAACTCCAGCCGGACATTCTTAATCAGGTGAAAAATTACCAAGCCGAAGTTGAAACGCTGTCAGGATTTCCTGCCCGCGTTTTAGCAGAAGCTACGCCCGATGGAACAACCGCTGTGGCTAAAGCCGCGTGGAAGCACGGACGTGATATCACGTAATCAATCATGCTCCATCTGCCCCCCCCCATGTCGCGCAACACCTTGTAGCGCATGAGTTAACACATATCCGTCTCGAATCCCTGGCGCGCCGGGAATCGAAGAACAAACTGTTCACACTTACTCGCGCTTCACGCGAAACCGCGATCCGCAGTATTGCGAGCGACATCCGTCGCTTGGAGAAGGCCGGCTACTCGGACGACTCCATAATAAAAGCAACATTGCAGTTTGTGGAAGAGACATGCCGGTTTCTTTTGAACTGCCCGCTCGACGTGATTGTGGAGTACTACCTGCGAGAACGCATCCCCGATCTCCAACACGCGCAATTCGTTTCCTTGGGCAAGATGGCCGTCGATGCGGCGAATTCGACCATGAATCCGGAAACCCGGAAACTCACCCCTCGCAAGATTCTGCAGGCAAAAACAGCGTTGAACGGCGCATATGCGATCCTCTTAGACGAGTTCAACGAACGCGCAACAAACTTCACCGCCGTGTATCAGAAGCAGGACACCTTTGGCTTGTCCAAGAATCTCGCCAGCCACTGGCGCTCGCGGCATCGGCAACTCGGACCGGGCGACGAATACAATTTGGTTGATGAATTTGCCGACATGCTTGACCTGCGCGGTTGGTATGAGTGGAAGCCGGATACCGGCACGGAATGAGTCACGCCATGGCACACAGAATGAACTCAGATGGAACGAATCAACTCATCGAAGCCGTGGAGAAGACCACCGGCTTCAAGGTCATCGTCGACACGGTCGAAGGCATCTCCGATGACGCCCAGATGATTTCTGCGCGGCCAGAAATGCCGATCCATAGCATCCGCGTAAATAAAACCAAGCTGCCCTACGCCGACTACATTGTCGCAACGCAGTGCGCCATGCTCATTCGCCTTTGGTCGAATCCAAAGCGCATCCCCGTGTTCAGCCCGAATACGGATAAAGTCCACTTCTTTGCCGACCGCATGGCGAAGTCCAAGCCGCTAAAGCAATTTCCTGCCAGAACCGCCACTGAAACGGCTCTCCACCTCGCCCAAGGACTCCTGCACCAACTGCGCTCGGCGCCGATGGAAATCCAGACCGTTCGCGACTGTCGAACGCAATGCCCGGATCTTTTGGACATGCAAACCGATTCCGTGGAGGCGTATTTGCGACTGTTGTCGCAAAACTTCGCGCCCGAAATTCGCTCCATCGCCCCGGACCAGACTTGGAAAAACTCTGTTTCGATGAACTCTGCGTACGCTCTCAACTGGTCTGGCATCACGGGATCCATTCTGCCGATGTTGCCCTACCAGAGCGCCGGCTTTGCGGACATCGCCGAAACGCTACTAACTGAGATCAGCACGCGACCGGACAAGACATCTGAAGCCTACACCCAGATCGTGGACGTCTGGGCCGGGCACCTTGGTCTTAACACCCTTTACAAATGGGAATACAGAAACGGCCTCCAATGAACCAGCAGCCTTTTAGTTTCATTCTCCGCATCGAGGACTTCGATCTTAGCCGTCTGCCCATCGCTGCAGACGCCTTGCGGGCCAACCCCGACCTGCTGGCACAGGCAATCTCTGAGTACTACACCACCATTTTCCGAAAACTTGGCGGCACAGCAAACGTCGCAGTTACTGCAGGCGCAGTTCACGTTTCATGGGATCCCAAAACTGGCGACGCGCGCGACCTCATATTCGAACGGTGTCTGGGACTCCTCAAGCAGGGCAACTACCGCGAAGCCGAACCACTCCTTCAATGCCTCTACGCACGGTTCCCCGATGACCATGAAGTCCTTTTCAACTACGGCATGATGCTCAGCGATCAAGGTCGCTTGGATCAGGCTTGTCGTCTCTTGGAGCGGCTTGTTGAGATCGTGCCCGATCACTCCCACGGTTGGACGGCACTGGGTGTGGCCCACGCCCGGAACCGCGACAAACAACGCGGCCTCGCAGCATTTCAAACTGCGCTGCAATTGGACCCCGCGAACGCCTACGCCATGCGCAACGCTGCGGCCATTTTGGCTGAGACCGCCCCTGCTGATGCCATTCCGCTTTACGAAAAGGCGGCGAAACTTCTGCCTGAAGACCAACGGACGCTCTTTGGCTATGGCGCCTGCCTGCTACGGCTTGGCCGCCAAGAGGAGGCTGATCCGATCCTGATAAAGTGCATCGCCATCAACCCCCTCTCCGACGTTGCCGAGGAGGCCAAGACCGCACGCACAAAGCTCGCTCACGAAAATCTGCGAGGCAATGTTGCCGGCGGCATAAGACCAGACGTGGTCATGTACCTATTGGGTGCCATGAAGCGCTTCCGCGATCTGGGACGTATGAAGACCGGGACGATTACATTTGAAATTGCGATGCTCGGTCGCAACGGCCTCGACATCAACGACCCCGCGCAGAAGTACACACTCAAGAGCCTTCCCGGAAAATTCAGCGGTCTCCACCTAGTCTCGATTATGTACGCCGGTATGAAAATCCTCGACCCGAGTCAGAACGCCGGCATTGACCTCTCCCGCGAGTATGCGGAAGCCAAGAAACTTTTCGATTTGGAGCAAAGCCATGGATCCAAATAGCATTTTTCGTAGGGTACCTGGAATCAGAGAACTCTCCGGCTTTCAACCCATGTGCCTGAAGTTTGCCGGGTTCAAGCGCATCGCGGCAGGTCCAGCCGTTTCTGACGGCGCTAAGCACGTTTGCCGAACAGAAGTCCAAGTGACTAACGAAAGGAATCCATCATGAAGGTTGTTGTCGTCTATCTCGGAAAGGACAGCCTGCCAAATTTTGCCCACAGTACGCAAAGCGGCGTTTGGGGGTTTAAGAACAAGAAGCAGCCAGAGGATGATTTCGCACAGGGCGATTCACTTTTCTTTGCATCGGGCTATACGGGTAACAACATACGCTGGCCAGAAGAGCAATGGCTTCCGCATCACATTACGCTGGCTGCTACAGCCGAGATCACGAGTCCATTGAAGAGGGAGAACGCTCCGCACTGGCCTGATGAAGTGGCCGAGAACAAAGTCCACTATCCTCAGCGGTTCACGTTCACGAATCTTCAACGCAAGGACGGTCGCTTCGCGTTGAACGACGGGAATACCTTCCCACTTGAACTCAGTCTCGCAATCAGGAAGGCCGCAATTGGTGGCAAAGCTCAGGTCGTGGAAATCCCGCCATTGCCGGCATGGTTGACCAACAGCACCGTATCATCTCCCCTTCCAGTTCCATCCGCGCCACCAACCAAACCCGCACCGCCGAAACCGATTCCTCAGCGCTCAATCGGTGACACGCTCTTGGAGATCGAAAACTACATTGCTTCCCGGGGATTTGTTTTTCCTAATCGCGTTCTGCGTGCGTTCTACGCCTCGTTGCGTTCCAAGCCATTCGTAATTCTTGCCGGTAACTCGGGCACTGGAAAGTCGCGGCTCGTCCGGCTGTTCGCTGAAGCAAGCGGGGCGACTGTCACCAATGGACGATTCACGATGATTCCCGTGCGCCCAGATTGGAATGACTGTTCCGAGCTGCTGGGCTACTTCGACCTGAATGGCGAATTCAACCCCGGCCAACTCATCGCCCCGATCTTGATGGCGCATCAGAATCCGGCGAAGCCGTTTTTCGCGTGTCTCGATGAGATGAATCTGGCGAAAGTCGAACACTACTTTTCAGATTTCTTGAGCATCGTTGAATCGCGGAGGCGTAGCAAAGACCGGATCGTCACCGATCCCATTTTACACGAAGCACAATTGAAGCAGATGAAGGCGGGCGGGCTGCGACCCGAGGCGCAGGCAGCACTGCAGCATTGCATCTCTGCAAAACACCCGATCAGCTTGCCGGAGAATCTTTTCATCGTCGGCACGGTGAACATGGACGAAACGACTCAACCATTCAGCCGGAAGGTTTTGGATCGCGCACACACGATCGAGTTCAACGACATCGATCTGCTGCAGGGTCTCGACGAAGAGGTAACCCCGGCTGAAGTGCCTGCCCTTGATCTTGATCAGGCGTTCTTCAAGCCTGAGTTCACTTGCCTCAATGACGTGTTGTCAAAGCATCGTGAGAAGGCGAAGGAGATTGCCGCATTCATCGAGGAGTTAAATGGCGAACTTGCATCGGCAGGTTTTGAAGTTGGCTACCGGGTTCGTGATGAAGCCATCAGCTTCGCGGTGTATGCAACCGAGGCTGGTTTAACCAAGGCGGAAGTGACGGAGGCGATCGTTCTCCAGAAGATTTTACCACGCATTCAAGGCAGTTCGCCGCGGGTTGGGAAACTGCTGTACTCCCTTCTCCAGAAGCTAAAAGGCGATGTTGACGTGCCCCAGCTTGAAGATCCCAACTTCGATCAACGCTTGGCAGATTTGCGAAACAATGGTAACGCGTCCTCGGTTGTCCGCAAAATCGCCGGTATGCTGCTCATTTTCCGTGAGGAGAATTTCACCTCGTTCTGGCTTACGTGACCATGAGCACCGAAGTTGAACTGCTTGCGGTGAAGCTGCCGGGGTTGGCAATGTTTTCAATTTTCGGAATGACACCACGCGAGCGGCGTGAAACCAAACTTACGGAGGCACGCACAAGCGTCTCGCATATAGGCAATGCCGACATTGTCGAATTGAGCGTGCTTTCTGAATCGGTAAATGGCGGACGCACAGCAACGACAATCCCATTCCTGTTTGAACAGACCACGTATCTATTCAACCTAGCGGTGGAGACCGGCGAGGAATGCGAACCGCGCCTGTTATTGCGCGGCCAAGATTTGCTACTTGGCCGCCGACGGATCGGCGGTCTCCGTGCCTATTCCGTTCCGGTCAATTTCCAATCAGAAGTTGGCTACACCGACGTTGAACTTTGGCTTGGCGACAGGCGGTGTTTCACCCTGCGACTTGAGGTCTTCCCCACCAAACTCGACTACAGAACCGATTTGCTCGAACTGCGGGCAGACCTTCAGATGGAGGTGCGTTCGCTTGTGTTTGAGTTGTATGGGCGCACGTTCCAAACCCTGCATCGCAAATCGGGACAACGTCCGACGGACATCGAATGGCTGACGTTGCTTCGCGGCGAGTTCGAGAAACTCACCCGTGCGCTGGAAATCATTTCACGCTCTCCCTTACAACACGTGGAAGTCACTCATGTGCTTGACAGGTCACTACGTCCGGCGCGTCCAAGCTCTGAAGTGCGGAACTATCTGCGGAGAAACGCCAGCAAGTGTGTCCAAGCCCGGAAAGGGTATTTCAGAGCAGGTGGGCGCTCATGGTTGTCGCCTGAAATCCCGCGTATGAGCAAGACACTCACACCGAACACCGCCGAGAATCGGTTTGTCGCTTCCACGATTAGCCGAATCCGCAGCCGGTTGAGTCGTCTCCAAAGTCAACTTGTGGGAGTTCCAAGCCGCGAACGGTTCGCGCAGTGGACCAAGTTTCTGACCGACTCCGACCGCAAGCTGCACCGCTTTCAGACGCAGACTTTTCTCGCCAATCTGCCGGCGCAGCAGGCCCATGCCGCCCCCACACTCACGTTGCATCTGACACCAGGCTATCGCGAATTCTTTTCCTCCTCGCTCGCTCTGGAATCCGTGCTGGAGGTTGGCGGCGGACCGCTGGAACTTCCGGAAAAGGACCTCGCGACGCTTTACGAATTATGGTGCTTCGTTGCTCTGGCGAGCATCCTGCGTCAAGAGCTTGGCCTGACGCCTCGTCCTCCGACTTGGTTGCGTGTCACCCAACGCCGAGTTGCCTTGGAACTCGTGCAGGGCCGGACATCAGTTCTGAGCTTGGAGCGGGACGGCGAGGAATGCGTTCGCGTGGTTTACAATCGCGAGGACTCCACACCAACGGGAAGCTGTCGGCCCGATAACACATTGGAGATTTTCAAACGCGGAGAGAAGCGTCCCTTCCGATACGTATTTGATGCGAAATACCGATTGCAGGACGATCCCGATTACATTCGTACGTATCTAGCGCCCGGGCCGCCACCCGATGCGATTCACCGGATGCATGCGTATCGTGACCAAATCGTCGCGGAACAAACTGCGGGCGCTCAGGGGCAAACTGCAGAAGCGACGGTATGGGATCTCGGTTACCGGCAATGGGTGCAACAGACGGTCGGCGCTTTTGTGCTTTACCCGTATGCAGGAGCAGACGCCGACAAAAACCGGTTTGTCGAAGCTATTGGTAAAGTCGGTGTTGGCGGTGTGCCGTTCCTACCCTCGCGGCGAGCGGAGGTCACGAATCTCCTACGGAACATCATCCACATGTCAACCGACGCTGTCGAAGACACGGCGGTCGAGTTAAGCACAATCGAAGAGCGTCGCCGCATTGAGTGGGCGCACGAATACGGGCTGATCGCCATCGTGCCCTCACGGGAGCAACTCGATTACATCCTTCAGTCCGGGATTTACCACAGCCCTTACGAGAAACACCGGAAGTGGGGTCTGCGATTGCGGGCTGACTTCATCTTGTTCCTATTGAGCGAATCGAAATTCCCCGGTCAGAGCGGTGTGGCATATCAGGCTGAAATCAAGTCCGTCCACTTCGGCGATCGGCAGGAAATCATTCCTACTCCGCCGGCTTCTCAGCGTGGCAGCAGTGAGACTGATCGCTATGTTTGGTTCGCGCTCACGAAGCCGCAGCAGTTGACCCAAGCGTTGACCTACACAGGTCTGCCGCCACGCTTTGCCTTCACGACGCGTTTGGCTTTCAAAGAAGCATCGAACGTCGCTGAGCTGTTGCTTATCCGCGAGCCGGAGCGCCGATTCTACCGTGAATGTCGGCTCGGCGGATTTGATGTCGCGGTCTACGACGAATCGAGCGGTGCAGAACAAGTATTCGATATTGGCCAGTTGCGATTGCGCTTTTCCGTCACCAAGCCGGGCGGCCCGGCCGTTAACGTGCGTTTCGATCCGTGGACAGCCCGGTTCAGCGGGTTTCGATTTGAGTTCACTTGGAGCGAGTTGATGTTCACGCCCGAGTCTTGTCTGGCAAGAATTCGCGCAGCCATCGCGCAGTTGGCGACAGTGAATCGCAGCATCTCGACTACTGCCACAACGTCGGACTGATTGAGCGGTTCGCCGGCGTGAGCGGACTGCGTCCGGCAATTCGCGGTCGAAAGCGGATGCTGCCCATCGACTTCTTCGTCGGGCGCGTCGGCCCGGTCAACGTCAAAGCCGGTGTCCAGATTGAGGTGGACTTGGGTTGCGAAGGCCGGAACGACATCGTGCTCATCGAGGCGAAGGTTGGGCAGCCCGCCGACTTCATTATCCGTCAACTGTTTTACCCCTACCGGAAATGAAAGCTGGAGATTCCGCAGAAGCGCATTCGTCCGTGGTTCTTCGCGCCGTCGCCAAAGCGCTATGGCGGACAGGTCTCGTGAGTCAGTTGGCGTGCAAGCACGGAGGCGCACATGCGTTGCGTCTGCGTGGCGCTCCGGAGGCTAGTTCAGCGGCTTGTCGGCGACGTAGATGGTGCAGCCGCAGCGCTTGGCTTTGGCGTAGAGCTTGGCGGGGATGGCTTCCACCCGGAACCCGGCGAAGACCAGTCTGTCCGCGAAGGCGTAATCACGGGCCGCAGACCAGATGGCGGCACGGCCACCGGGTTTGAGTGCGGCCAGCAGCAACTGAATCCCACTTGGCTTGTAAAGCCGGGCGTTGGGTTGCTGGACCATCGCGGCCGGGCCGTTGTCAATGTCGAGCAGGAGCGCGTCGTACTGGCCGGAGGTGGCGCGGAGCAGGACGTTCCAGATGTCGTCGGTGAAAAGGGTGACGCGCGGATCATCCAGCAGTTTTCCGTTCAACGCGGCCAAGAACTCGCGATTCCAGTCCACGACCTGCGGGATCAGTTCAACGACGTGGACCGTGGCGGCGAGGCCGGTCTTGGCCAGCACACTTTGCAGACTGAACCCCAAGCCCAAGCCGCCAATCAACACGCGGGGCGCGGGCTGATTGGCCAGTCGGGCAACGGCAAGCTCACCCAGCAGAAGTTCCGACGCCGATTGCACGGAAAGCATCAGGGTTTGACCGTTCAAGCGGATGGCATAACTCCCGTCGTGTTCGTGGAGCGTCAGGAGGACTCCGTTGCGGACGGTCGTTTCCGCCAGTTTGCGTTCCGGTTTCATTCTGTAAATCCGCAGATTGCGCAGATTACACAGATTCCTGTCTGGCAGTCGGCAACTTTTTCAATCTGTGGCATCGGTGGATGGTTTCAAGCCTGTTTATCTGTCAACTCGATGCCCGGATTCAGAAAGCGGATGAGGCGTTTTTTGTAGAGCGCGCCGAGCGCTTGCTTGAACGCGTTCTTGCTGACGCCAAATTTATCTCGGACCGCTTGCGGCGAAGTGGCGTCGTCGAACGCGAGTCGGCCACCGCTCGCCTGGAGCGCGAGTAGGATTTGTTCGGTGAGCGGGGCCACGCGACGGTAACCGGCTGCGTCGAGGCTCAGGTCAATCTTGCCATCGGAGCGGACTTTGCGGACGAACCCTTGCATCTTCTGGCCGGGGATGAGCGGTCCGGCGAGGTCGCTGTGGTAGAGGAGGCCGCGGTGAGCTTGTTCCACGATGGCGTTGTACCCGAGGTTTGTCTTGGCGGTGACGAGGAGATTGACCGTCTGTCCCTCGGCATAGGTCGGGGGCGTCTGGCTCAGGTGCCGGCCCAGCCGCGTGGTGGCGACGATGCGGTGGCTGACCGGATCAAGAAAGATGAAAGCCGCCACCCATTCCTTGCGACGGACCGGTTTGGTCTGTTCATGGAACGGCAGGAGCAGATCCTTGGCGAGTCCCCAATGGAGAAACGCGCCGATCCGGGGGACCACGCTGACGACCTGCAACCAGGCGAATTCGCCGACCGAGGCGAGCGGCGTCTCGGTGGTGGCCACCAGCCGGTCCTCGGAATCGAGATAGACAAACACATCGAGGTTGTCGCCGGGCTTGGCGCCGGGCGGGATATAGCGGCCGGGGAGGAGGATCTCGCGCTGGTCGTCGCCGGCGAGATAGAAGCCGGGCGCGGCGTCGCGCACGACGCGGAGGGTGTTTCGTCTGCCAATCATCAACATGATGGCCGCACTATACACACATAAACCGTGCTCGACGACTCACCGTCGAGCAACGGGTTCTGAAACTTGACGACGTGCGGCTGCGCGTTGACGAAGACCTGGTCGAGATTCTCCAGGAATTCCTGGTCGGGCGGGTCGTCGGACCACAATGCGAAGACGCCGCCGGGATGAAGCTGCGCGGCGAGCCGGCGCAGACCGTCCGGCTCGTAAAACGCGGCGTTGCGCGGGTGAAGCAAATCGCGAGGTGAGTGATCAATGTCCAGCAGCACGGCGTGGAACTTTCGACCGGATTCAAATTCCGTCGCTGCCAAGGCAAAGAAATCGCCGTGAACGAACCGGCAACGCTTGTCGCCGGTCAGCGTTGCGCCGAGCGGGACGAGTCCCTGTTTGTGCCAGCCAATCACCGGCTCCAGCGCCTCGACCACCAATAGGGATCGGACGGCAGGATGTTTCAGCGCCGCCACGGCGGTGTAGCCCAGTCCCAGTCCGCCCACGACGACGTCGAGCGCCGGAGCCGCGAGTTGAGCCAAGCCGAGGTCGGCCAGCGCGACTTCGACATCGTGGAACAGGCTGGACATCAGGAAGGACTCGCCCAACTTCACTTCAAAAACCTCCAGCCCATCCAGCATCAGCAGGCGCCGCCGGCGCAGCATCAATTCGCCCAGCGGAGTCGGCTGGGAGTCGAGGACGGCAAAGTTGGCGCTCATGGCCGCATCGTAGAAGATGCTGCCCGATTGCACAATGCGGATTCTCCGCCGGCGGTCAACGCGCTATCGCACGCCTTCCAGCCGTTTCTTGAGGCGATGGACAATGACATCGCCGGCCAGATTGGTGAGGAAGGTGACGGCGAACAGGAGGGTGCCAAGCAGGAAGAGGATGCGGTAATGCGGTCCGCCAAAAACGACCTCCGCCAGTTCGGCGGCAATGGTCGCCGTGATCGTGCGGCACGAGTCGAAGATGGAAGCGGAGACGATGGAGGCGTTGCCGCTGGCCATCAAGACGATCATCGTTTCGCCGATGGCGCGCCCGAATCCGAGCACGCACGCGGCAAACACGCCGGGCAACGCGGCGGGCAACACGACCTGCCAGGCGACCTGCCACGGGGCCGCGCCGAGCGCGAGCGCGGCGTGGCTGTACGATTTGGGCACGCTGGTCAATGCGTCCTCCGCAATGGTGAAAATGACCGGTATCACGGCAAGGCCGAGCGCGACGCCGCCGACGAATGCGTTGAGGCGGGAACTGTAGTGGAAAACGTTCTGGAGAATGCTGGCCAGCACGATGAGCGCGAAAAAACCGAGCACCACCGACGGGATGCCGGAGAGCAACTCGATGGTGGGCTTGACGAGCTCGCGGACTTTCGGCGTGGCGAGTTGGGAGATGTAAATGGCGGCAGCGACACCCAGCGGCACGGAAAACAACAGCGCCACGAGCGTCGCCTTCAGGCTGCCGATGACAAGGGGAACGAAATTGTACTTGGGAATCTCGCTGGTCGGCTGCCAGATGTACTCGGCCTTGTCGTAGCCCACCCAGCGATGCGGCTGCCACATCATGCGCCAGCTTGTCGTGTTGATGCGGGCGTCGGGATTGTCAATCTGCTGGAGTTCCTCGGCCTTCAGTTCAATGAGCGTCTTGACCATCTCGGCATCGTACGTGGCCAGTTCGGCCGTTGTCGCCCCAAGGTACTTGGCAAGCTGGCCGGCGGGAAGCTGTTTGGCTTCGTCGAGCGTGAGCGGTTTGTGGGCGCGGGCGTTGTTGGTCTGGCCGAGGATGACCGGCAATGATTCGCGCCCCACAAACGCGAAGATGAGAAAAATCATCAGGATCGAGGTCAGCGAAACGGCAAAAATCCCGCGCTCGACCAGCCACTCGCCGGGGCGGCGTCGCTGACGAAGGATGCTGAACCGGTGACCAGTCGCCGGCGGTTGTTGTTCGGGCATGGGTTCCATGTTCTTCTTACCGTCACCCTGACTTCCGATTGTGACAATCGCGTGACGGTTCGGTTACAGCTCAGGAAAACCCGGCCCCTTCACCGGTTGGCCGCCAGCGCCTCGTGAATCCTTCGCAACAAATCGTCGGCTGGGCCGTGGAAAGTGATTTCCAGATCGCCGTTTCCGTCCGCCACGGCGACAACGCCCGGCAGCCAGCGAATGTGTTGGGCCGCCCGCCGCAACCCGCCGTGGTCTTCCCGGGGGTTCACCGCCAAATGGATTATTCCGCTTTCCGGATAGGACTCGATTGCATTCATGACAATTCCTTGCTTGCTGCAATAATAAGCCCAATGAATGTGTCGAATGCGTGTCGCCGCCGTGAAATGACCGTGACACCCGTCTGCGGTCACTTCAAGAGCGGAATGGCATCGGCGTTCTTGACGCGGGTCGCGTAGTCCAGCGGCGTTTTGCCGTCTTTGTCCTTGGCGGCGCGGTGGGCGCCCTTGGCAAGAAGCAGTTTCAACGTCTCGATGGCGCTCTTGGTGTCGGCCGCGCGATGCAACGGCGTGATGCCGGTCTTCGACGCGGCGTTTACGTCGGCGCCCTTGGCCAGCAGCAAGGCGGCGAACTCCGGACTCTTTTTGCGCGCCGCCCGGTGCAAGAGCGTGTAGCCGTAGTTATCGGTCACGCGGAGGTCGGCGCCTTTCCCGATGAGATACTTGGCGGCGTCGAGTTGATCGTTGCTGATGGCTTCCGCGATGGGAACATAGTCGCTCTTGGTCTTCGCGTTGATATCGGCGCCTTGCTCCACCAGCCATTGAACGCAATCGAGCGAGCGCCCGGCCGCGCGGTGGAGCGCGGTCATGCCGGAGGAATCGGCTTCCTTGAGGTTGACGCCCTTGCTGACGATCCATTTCAACAACGGAAGCTTGCCCGCGCCGGCGGCGAGGATGGCGAGGTTCCTGCCTTCCTCGGTCTTGAGGTTTGTGTCGGCCCCGGCGGCAGCGAGCGTTTCAGCGCCTTCCAGCCAACCGTACTCGACCGCCATCATCAACGGGGTGACGCCTTCCTTGTTCTTTTGGTTGATGAGTTTTGGATTTGCCTTCAACGCGTTTTTCACGGCGGCGAGGTCGTTCTTCTCCACCGCAAGGTGCAACGGCGTGTTGCCGTCATCGTCACTGTCGGGTTTCGGTTTGGCCTGGCCGGGCTGTGCGCCTTTGGACTTGGGCCACGCGAATCTCGGAGAACCTCCAGCAAAACAATCATCGGGTTAGGCGCAATGCCTTGAAGGAATTCATCGGGTGATGTTTGCGACTTCATATTTGAACTCTCCGTAGGAATTGCTCG
>Ga0194126_10005705_pt1 | contig 18183 bp, 15 predicted proteins | sample TA2KigC150mmetaG_FD_148641 | JGI IMG/M metagenome (GOLD analysis project Ga0194126, IMG submission 148641) | Freshwater microbial communities from Lake Tanganyika, Tanzania - TA2015035 Kigoma Deep Cast 150m | ecosystem: Environmental > Aquatic > Freshwater > Lake | place: Tanzania: Lake... | reverse complement strand
ATTTTAAATTTGATATGGACGAAAAAACGGCGAAAGCAATTCTGGGAAAAATGTTATCATTTATTTTCGTTTTTGCTAAAGCAGAATTAAAACAAGATTTTGAAAAGGATTTTAAGGTTGATGATACGTGGTTAATGTTGTTAGAGGAATGCTATGAGTTTGCTGAAGAGCATGGTGCGAGAATATCAACTCAGCTCAGTGAATTGGACTTACCAACTGGAACTTGTCCTGCTTGTGGGCAAGAAACAGTTGATCTGATATCTGAAATGTGCGCCCTGTGCGGGCATTTATATAAAACGGATGAGGATGATTGAAAAGCGTGAGGCCCATAGGAACAAAAGGGTAGAGTAGAGTGCTGGGAATCCGGGTGACACTATGACTAATATACACTGTTGTCCAAAATAATCTAAAAACTGGTAGTTGGACATGATAACGTACTGAATTTGCATGGTCCAGTCAGCGGACCCAAAATCAGGTTACCCCGTGTGTGCTGCTGTATGCTGCCCAAGTCCCAACAGGAAGCATGGGTTGAAAAGGCAGCGGTTCTATTGGGGGAACATCGTACGGATTATTGATCCACTGGCGATAGGTAAACAGTTTCCAGCCTATCAGCGCAAGGGCGGCACTTTTTTTGAACCCGCAAGGATTAGGCCGTGCTACATCAGAAAAAACGGGTCAACATCAACGATCACCCGCACATCGCGCGGACAGGCTTTTCCCGACAATTCAAGCAGCCGGCTGCAAAAGGAGCGCATGGCGTTCAAGTCGCTGCTGCGCAGCAGCAGCTGATGGCGATACCGGTTTTTAAGCTTCTCCCAAGGCGCCTGCGCCGGACCGAGCACAGTGACCCTGTCGCCGAAATTGTGGGAAGAGCAAAGCTCTCGCGCGATTTCGCCCATGCATTCGGCCTGCCTGGCAACCTGCTGCCGGTCTTCACCCTCGCAGCGAATATTGATCATGCGGCTGAGCGGCGGATAATTCAGCTGCGTGCGAAAACGCATTTCCTGACGGTAAAACCCTTTAAAATCATGCTGCTGCGCGCATCTCAGGCTGTAATGGTCGGGGTTATAGGTCTGGATGATCACCTCGCCGGCAACGCTGCCGCGCCCGGCGCGGCCGGCCACCTGCGTGAGCAGCTGAAAGGCCCGCTCGCCTGAGCGGTAATCGGGAAATCCCAGTATCTGGTCGGCGCTGATCACGCCCACCAGGGTCACACCGGGCAGATGCAGGCCTTTGGCGATCATCTGGGTGCCCACCAGCACGTCAATGTCGCCCTGCAGCGCGCCGGTGAGAATAGAGCGGCGCGCTGCAACGGTGTCGCGGTCAAGCCGCGCAATGCGCGCTTCCGGCAGCAGAACTTTCAGCTCAGCTTCGAGCCGCTCCGTGCCCCATCCCAGCGGCATCAAAAAGAAGCTGCCGCAGGCGCAGCATTCCTGCGGCATGCGCACGCTGTAATCGCAGTAGTGGCAGACAAGGCGGTTGCGGTTTTTGTGCTGAATGAGCGCCACGTCGCAGTTGGGACAGCGGAAGGTGTGGCCGCACTGGCAACACAGCAGGGCTGAAGCAAAGCCCCGCCGGTTGAGCAGCAGCAGGCTCTGCTGCCCGGCGCTTAAGCGCTGCCGCAGCGCCCGGACCAGCACCGTTGAGAGCACCGGTGATTTTTTGCGTGCATGCGTGGGCTCGCCCTTCATGTCAACGATCACTACCCCGGGCATGCTGCGCTCCGCTGCCCGGTAGCTCAGATGCTGCAGGCTGTATTTGCCCTTGAGGGCATTGGCATATGATTCAAGCGAAGGGGTGGCCGAGCCCAGCACAACAGTGCAGCCTGCCTGCTGCGCTTTCACCACGGCCAGGTCGCGTCCGTTGTAGCGCAGGCTATCGTCCTGCTTGTAGGAAGCATCGTGCTCTTCATCGACGATAATCAGTCCCAGGTCCGCGCATGATGCAAACACGGCCGAGCGCGCGCCGATGATGATTTTAATATCACCGCGCCTGATCGCGCGCCAGGCATCGAAACGCTCAGAAGCGCTGAGGCTGCTGTGCAGCATGGCAAGCGGTGCGGAAAGACGCGAGCTGATGCGGTCGCGCAGCTGCACGGTCAGGGATATCTCGGGAACCATGAACAGGCACTGCTGACCGCGCTCGAGCACCTGCTGCATGAGCTGCAGATAGACTTCCGTCTTGCCGCTGCCGGTCACACCGTGCAGCAAAAAAGCCTGGTAGCGACGCTCGCTCAGGGCCGCGCGCATAGGCTCAGTGGCAGCACGCTGCTCGCCGGTCAGGCAATGCACCGGCTCATGCATCACGGTCGCATGCTGCTGCGGCTGGCGATACACCTCGCGCTGCTCGCAGCTGATCAGATTCTTAGCCAGCAGGGCTTTGAGCTGCGCGCCGCAGTTTTTAAAACGTCCGCGCAGCGCCGACTGCGCAGCGCACCCTGCTGCGGCAATTTCCGCATACACCTCCAGCTGGCGGCCGCGCAGGCCGTCCGAATTTGAACCTTGAGCCGCGCTGTACCAGTTTTCCATGCAGGGGGCAACCGTGCGCCCGCGTTTATGAAAGGTTTCGACTGCAAGACCGCGCTCCAGAAGATCCTGAAGCTCTGAGCGCAGCGGCGCGCACCCGGTTTTTTTCTCAAGCGCGGCCAGGCTCAGCGGCTCATCGCCCGCAAGCGCGGCCAACACGCTGTGCGCGCCGGTGCCAAGACCTCCGGGGACCTCGCCTGCGGTGCCGCTCAACGCATAGCGTGCCTGATACTGTTCATTAAGCCCGGAAGGCAGGGCGGTGTGAATGGTGAGTCCCAGAGGATAGAAATAGTAAGAGGAGACCCAGCGGTACAGCTCAAGATCGCGCTCGCCGAACAAAGGAGCACTGTCCGGCACAGCCAGCACGCTTTTGAGCTCACGCTCCGGCAGAGCATCCGACACGCCGACAACATAGCCGGTCATCCTGCGCCGGCCCAGCGGCACCAGAACCCGCGCGCCCACCCCAATGCGGCCGGCCAGTTCTTCCGGCACCCGGTAGGCATACGGGGCTTGAACCGGCAGGGGCAGCGCGACATCAATACTGTAGGCACTGGTGCGGGTCATTGCCTGGGTCAGCCTGAAAAAAGATGGTGCCGTAAAGACCGGAAGCGAGCAGCCCGGATTTCTTTACGGCACCACTGTATACATACAAAGGCGGGGCGGTCAGTTAACCGCAAACTTTCTGCGGTCTTTCAGCTCGCCGCGTTTGCCGGGATTCCAACTGGCAACCTTGGTGAAATAGCCGGTGATGCGGGTTATATTCTCAACCTCAAGCCCGCGGTTGATCGCGCCCAGCAGGGTATCGGCGTTCATTTCCTCAACCTTGCCGTAGGCTATTGCTGTTTTGCGCTCAGGGTTGTTCCGGTACCAGGCCAGATGTTCATTGCGGAAGCACAGCAGCTGCTCCTCCTCGGCGTCAAAGCACTGGATGTGATCGTTCTGTTCGAGAAAAACCTCAAGTTCCTGAGCATTCATACGGTATCTCCTCTGCTTTCGTAAAAAAAAATTCCTCTCTCCGCACGCTGTGTGCGGCGCCTGAGCCCAACATATAGTACGATGACAGCAAACTATACCTGTATATCGTGTTTGTCAACCAAAAATTTAGCTTTTTTTTGCACGCGCTGAAAAAAACCGGGACCGCCCGGTAATCAGGGCTTCAAAAAGCGCTCATAGCGGGGGTTGTCCCGGAGAAGCTGCATGAATTCGGCGCTTTTTTCACGATTTCCCTGCAGCTGATAGATGCGTGCCAGCAGAAAGCGCACCTGGTCCTGGCGTGACTTGTAATAGCGGTCAAGATAGCGCTGCAGGGTAAACGCTGCCTTCTCATAGTCCCCGCGGTCATACTCAAGCAAGCCGAGGAAAAACGTGAGCTCGGCGCGCTGCTCAGCCTCATCGGCATAGGACAGAGCCCGGCGGAAGTTCAGACTGGCCTGATCATATTCCCCTCGCAGATGCATGCGGCGGCCTTCGCGGTACTGGGGCGCCTGCGGCAGCCCTGAGGCAAAAAGCTGCACCAGCGGCATCAGCCACACGCTGCAGGAGTAGTCGCGGCCGGGCAGCGCGAACTGCATCAGCTCAGGGCTGTAGTTAAAGCTTTCCATGCCTTCAGCACGGCAGAACAGGTGCCCGAAGGCATTGTGCGCGCGCGTAAGATCAACATACAGAAGGGGCTGCACTGCGCAGGTTTCGGCAAGCACCGACTGCACGGTTTTCATTTTCGGCAGCAGCGCCAGAGGATGATAGGGGATGCGGAATTCGGCCTTTTTGAGAGATTTCACCATGGCGGAATCGTACTGCGAATGCAGTTTTTTTATGCGCTTCGTCTTCTCCAGCGCTTCCCTGATGCCGATCGGTTTATGCGTTGACGCATCTTTCCAGACAATTCCATGGACCGGGTCAACCAACACCGAGCCCTCTTCCAGAAAAACAAGCACCAGCACACGCGTTATCCCGGAGCCTTCTGCCGGGGGCAGATAGGCGAGCGCGACTGCCAGACCCTGCTGCTGCACCAGCGCAGCCAGAGCCCAGGCTATCTGAAAGTCAAAGCCGTGGCCCTGCTCGATGATGTCAAGCGGGTACACGGGCCGGGTAGCAGCGCGCTGCGCCTGCAGGGGGCTGCTCAGGGCAATATGCTCAAACGTCCAGTCAGTCAGGCGCTGCACTTTGTCAAGCGCCGAACCCGCCCCGGCGCTGACAGAGTCCGAAATGCGCTTTAAAAGCAGCGCATCAAATATATAGGCCAGCTCGTAGAGCTCGCATTGATTGGGCTGCGCCCCGTCCTTGAAAAACGCCTCAAGCGCCGGCCGGCTTATCTTTCCGCTTTCAGCCAGCAATGCGGCATTCAGCCGCAGAAATGCCTCTCTGTTGGCGCCGTCCGGCACACACAGTTCAGGCTTTTCTGCGCAGGCCTGTTGCGCAAGGGCTTCAAGCGCCGCTGCGCCGGTCAAAAAATCATCCTCCATCACAACCGTTGAACACAATGCGGCCCGGGAAGCCGGGGCAGGAGCCGCAGGCTCAGCAGCTGCGGCGGTGTGTGCGCAGGCAATCAGCAAAACGATCAGAAAACTCTGTTTCATGGCACCTCCCTCGGGTTTGAAGCGGGAAACGATCCCGCGCCGCAAACATATAACCGGCGGCATGCCGGTTGACGCCCTGCGCGCAACTATACCGACTTGCCGCAGATGTTGTCAAGCACGCCCGCGACAGGCGCAGGATATTTTCAGAATGGCAATCACCAGCTGCGTGTGCTATCGTTGCGCAGGAACGCAGCCTCAAAAAACGGCCCTGCACCGAACAGATTTCCGGCACGATCATATGACGCCCGCCACACCATATGCGCTCTCACCCGCGTTTGAACAGATACTGGCCAGGCAGTGCGGATGGGTGGAGCCCTTTTCCGGGCCTGTGCTTGCGCGCCTTGCGGCCGGCGTAAAAAAAATCGCCGATATCTATACCGGCGGCCGTGAACCCTGCGCTGCTTTCGCAGATCCGGCTCTGCGCGCGTCCTATGCCGCCTACTACCTGCCCTGCAATGCGGTCAAGTTGTTCCCCGTCCTGCGCGAGCTTGAGCGCTGCCGGTCCGTGCTGGGCCGGGGCCCACGGCTGCGTGTGCTTGACCTGGGCTGCGGACCCGGAACGCTGATAGCCGGCCTGCTGGATTTTTGTATGCAGCACGGTAAAAAGGCCGCATTGGAGCTGGACATAACCGCCATTGACCGCGATGGCGGCAATTGCAGCAGCGCTCGCGAGCTGATCCAGGCCTATTGCGCCGCAGCCCCGGAGGCTCCGGCCGTGACAGCAGTACACATCCTTACCGGTGACGTTCACCGGCTTGCTATGAGCGCTGAATCCGGATTTGATCTTATCATGGCCGGCAACCTTGTTAATGAGCTGAGCGCTGACAGGCATGCTGCTATTTCACGACGTATCCGGGCGCTGCTGAAACCGGACGGCATTGTTATTATTCTCGATCCGGGCACCCACCAGTCATTCAAAAACCTGCTGCAGTTCCGGCAGGAGCTGCTGGGCGCGCAGGAGATACACCTGCTGGCACCCTGCCTGCAGCCGGGCAGCTGCCCGCTGCAGCACTGCCCGGATGCCTGGTGCCATGAAAAGCTGTGCTGGTCTCCGCCCGGGCTGGTGCGCCTGATCGATGAGCGCACCGGCTTTACCAAGCATAAAGGCGTAAAATTTTCATACCTGGTCGCCACTCGCGGCGCCTCCCCCGCACGCCCCTGCGAAGGCGACAAGCTGTGGCGCGTGGTGAGCTATGTGATCCGCAACAAGGGAGAAGAGCGCCTGTATGTCTGCAATGGCCGCGAGCGGCGCCTGCTGCGCCGGCTGGCGCGGATCACATCGGCGGCGAGCGCTGATTTTTCTGTCTCTGAGCGCGGCGATAGTGTCACCGTAACGGGGGCTGAACCGCGCAATGGTTTTTTTGATATAGGACCTGATGCGGTTTTTCGTAAAAGCAGCTGCCAAGCCCTGCCGGGCACACTGGCAGCGCATCTGAACCAGCCATGCTGACATAAAAAAATCCTCTGCAGCGGTGACTATTTCTCCCCGGGGGATTGACTTTGCTGTTTTCCCGACTATATATAAAAGCTAGAGAAGAAAAAACATTTTCTGGAGTGTGCGAACAACCGCCAAACTTAGCAAAATCTATCATTAAAGAGAGAGGTCCATTGGTCGCCAAGACCCAACGTTGGACCAGATCTGCTCAGACAGATCAGTAGCAAAAAACAGAGTTTTTTGCAAAGTGGCGGCTCGGCATTCCGGATGTATAAAAAGACCCTCCTGGATACACAGAAATCCTCGAGGGCCTTTTTATTTTTTCGCCCGCACATACCCTGAACGCCCGGCAATCGCTGGTATCAAAACTTCGGGCCGCGCCATGCTGCTCCACCCTGCAATCACGCTGTACCAGACCAGCAACGGCCCCTGCCCGTACCTTCCGGACGGCCAATGGATAACCAGTGTTTTTTACGCCGGGCGCATCACAGGCCGCAGCTATGAAAGCCTGCTTGAACAGGGCTGGCGCCGCAGCGGCTGCTGTTTTTACTATAACATCTGTCCGGATTGCAGCCAGTGCATGCCGCTCAGGGTCGATGTCAAACGTTTTTACCCCAACCGTTCACAAAAGCGCACGCTCAGGCACAACCGCGATATTACGGTTGAATGTATTCCGTCTGTTTTTGACTATCAGGACTACGCCCTCTATAAAAAATACTGCCTCTCCCGCTTCAGCCAGAACCCGACAGAAGACGACTACCAGCGCTTCCTGGTCCAGTCGCCCCTTACGACTGAAATCATGCGCTACCGCGACGGCGACAGCCTGATCGCGGCAGCCTGGATTGATATGCTTCCGGACTGTGTCTCAAGCGTGTATTGCGCCTACGACCCGGCATGCGCGCAGCGCTCGCCCGGCACCCTTTCAATCCTGCGCCAGATCGACCTGTGCCGCCAGCTGCGCAAATCCTGGCTCTATCTTGGCTTTTACGTGCCCGCAAGCCCCCGCATGAGCTACAAAAAAAGCTTCCGCCCCGGTCAGATATTCAGGGACCAGCGCTGGCACGACAGTTAAACTCCGCGCCTGCAAAATCGAGTACTTAGCTGTGCACTTAGCTGTTGACATTGGCCTGCATTCAGCGTAATACTGATGCAAACCGCACAATGTACTGCACGAGCCGCACCGCATGAATAACACCGCCAGCGACCATGAAGTTCAGAAGGTAATGATCCGGCAATATGCCCCCCACGACGTCATCGTGGAGGAGGGGTCCTCGAACGAGCGCTTCTATGTCATCATGCAGGGCAGCGTGGAGATCCTTCAGGCGGATAAAGGCATCCGGGTTCTTAAAGATGGCGATGTTTTCGGCATTGAAAATTACTACCTGCAGATACCCTATACCACAACGGCAATCGCGCGGTCCATTTCACGCATTGCCTCCTATCATATCAGCATGATCCATGAAATCATTTACGACCATCCACAGCTTTCCCATCAGATTCTGACATCGGTTGTGCGCCAGCTTGAGCAGACCACCAAGCTGGCCGTCAAGCATATGCCCACCGTCAAAACCATTGATTTCAAACAGCTGATTTTTGAAAATGATGAAAACGAGCTGGAAGAAATTTTCGCCGCAATCGCCGAAGCCTGCGCCGAGGAAACCGGCATACAGGCAGCTCCGCCGCCTGAGCTGAAAATAGAATTCGAGGATTTCCACGATGAGGTGCTCTCATACTTCATCGAAGAATCCAGTGAGCTCATCAAGGATGTGCAGGGAATCGGCGACATGCTCAAGCTGGTCGGCATTCCCAATGAGCGCGAGTTTCAAATGCTGCAGGAATTCGCCCAGAAGCTGCACCGCCTGATCGGCGGCACGTCATCCATGGGCTTTGATGCGTTTTCGAGCCTGTCGCGCAAGACATCGCTCCTGTCGGCCGAATGCGCCAAGTGCCATGACATCACCATCCGATCCCTGATCAGCAACATGAACCTGGTCGTATCCGTGTTAGAGACCTGCTTTGCCAGCGTTGAGTCCATCAAGCGCGTTGAAAACAGCATCCCCGCCATTGAGCAGTATCTGGATATGTGCCTGCTCTCCATCGGTATCGCCAATCCCGACCTCAAAGACCAGCGGCAGATCGACCAGATTTTCACCGAGCTTAAAAAACCCTGAACCGCATACCGCCATAGCGCGCATGCTGCCCCGCCTGCAGCGCCCTGCGCATCGCAGACTTCAGATCGTAGCCATCCCCTGAAAGGAGAGTGCCATGAACCTTGCGTTTACCTATTACATGCCCACACGCCTGATATTCGGCGCCGGAACCCTCAAAGAGCTTGCCAAAACGCCTTTTCTGCCCGGCCAAAAAGCCCTGATCGTGATCGGCGCTGCCGGCGCCATGCGCACACACGGCTATCTTGACCGGGTAGTTGCCCTTTTGGCCGATAACAAGGTGGAAAGCGCTGTTTTTGAGGGCGTTCTGGCCAATCCGGTGGAGGAAAACGTCATGCACGGCGCTGCAGCCGCCCGCGACAGCGGCTGTGATTTTGTACTGGGCCTTGGAGGGGGCAGCAGCATCGATGCGGCCAAAAGCATTGCGGTAATGGCGACCAATCCCGGCACCTACTGGGACTACATGTCGGGCGGCACCGGCGGGGGCAAGATGCCTCCGAACAGGGCCCTGCCGCTGGTAGCGATCCCCACCACGGCCGGAACCGGCACCGAGGTCGATCCCTGGACCGTTATCACCAAAACAAGCACGAATGAAAAAATCGGCTGGGGCATTCCGGACACATTTCCGAAGCTCTCGATTGTCGATCCTGAGTTGATGCTGAGCGTACCGCCGCGCATGACCGCCTATACCGGCATTGATGCCTTCTGCCACGCGGTGGAGTGCTACCTTGCAACCGTCAACCAGCCGGCCTCCGACAGCCACGCGCTCGAGGCGATAGCGCTGATCACGCGCTATCTGCCGGTTGCCGTCAAGGACGGGAAAAACATGGAAGCGCGCTCGAAGCTTGCCTGGGCGTCCACCGAGGCCGGCATCTGCGAGTCGCTGTCCTGCTGCATCTCACACCACTCGATGGAACATGCCATCAGCGCATACTTTCCCGAAACTCCGCACGGCGCAGGCCTTGCGCTGCTCTCGGTTGCCTATTTCTCATTTCTGGCCGAGCGCTGCCCCGAGCGCTTCGGCGCCATGGCGCGCGCCATGGGCGCTGACACTGCGGGCATGCATCAGAGGGAGCAGGCCTCTGCATTTATTGCCTGTCTGCGCAAACTGCTGAGCGATAGCGGCATTGCCGGTGAAAAACTCTCGGACTACGGCGTGACCCGCGCGGACATCCCCCGACTGGCGCGCAACTCACACCATGCCATGGGCTTTCTGTACGACCTGACACCGGTTGCCCTGAGCGAGCAGGACACGGCCGAGATTTTCGAACGCGCATTTGCCTGAGAACATGGTGCCGCAGGGTGCGCCCCCCTGCGCCGCTCTGTAATACCGATTTTCTGGCGACAAGCACTGTGCTTCTGCACATGGCCTTGGTTTAAAATTTAGAGTATCCCCCGAAATTGCCCGTATTTGCGTTTCGATGGGCCCGCCGTATTTTTCCTTTGAGGCAGCGCACCGCGCTTAACGGTTGACAGGCACAGCCGCTTCACCTATAATAACGCGTTATTTTCAGCCGTCTGCAGGCACTCGCCAGTGTGCGAGAGGACTGCCGCTGATGCCCCGCTGCTGCGGCTGCCCGGGAAGATGTGTGTGAAAGCGAGGAACGCGTGAAAACCAGCACTAATGAAAAAAAAGCCCTGCTGCGCAAGATGGTTGAAATCAGGCTTTTTGAGGAAAAAATAGGCCTCCTGTTTCATCAGCAACTCATCCCCGGCTTTGTGCATCTGTCGATCGGGCAGGAAGCTTCGACCGTGGGCAGCTGCTCGGTGCTGCGGCCCGACGACTACATCATCTCAACCCACCGCGGGCATGCCCATATTCTTGCCAAGGGCGCTGAGCCGAAGTACATGTTCGCAGAATGCTTCGGCAAGGTGACCGGCTACTGCAAGGGCAAGGGCGGCTCCATGCATATCGCCGATTTTTCAAAGGGCATTCTGGGCGCCAACGGCGTTGTTGGCGGCGGCTTTCCCATTATGACCGGCGCGGGCTTTTCCATCAAGCTGCGCGGCACCGACCAGGTCGGCATGGTATTTTTCGGCGACGGCGCCTCAAACCGCGGAACGTTTCACGAGGCGGTCAACATGGCAGCCGTGTTCAAGCTGCCGATTGTGTTCGTGTGCGAGAACAACCGCTACGCCTCCACCTCGCCGGCCGAAAAAATGGTCGCCGGCGGCTCAGTCGCTAACCGCGCGCATGCCTACGGCATTCCCGGGGCCATCAACGACGGCAGCAATGTGCTGGCCGTGCGCGATTCGGTTGCCGAAGCGGTTGACCGGGCGCGCAAAGGCTACGGGCCCAGCATCGTTGAAAATGAGACCTACCGGTACAAAGGCCATTTTGAAGGCGACCGCCAGCGCTACCGCACGCCGGATGAAATTCAGCAGTACCGCCTGACCCGCGATCCGATCGACCGCTTTGAAACCCTGCTCATTGATGAAGGCATTGCCACACAGAAGGAAATCGATGCGATGAAAGCCGCGGTTGCCGCTGAGATTGAAGACGCGGTCAAGTTCGCCATGGACTCACCGCTTCCTGATCCGCACGAGGCGATGCAGGACCTGTTTGTAAATCCATAGGAGAATCCTAGATGGCAGTTCGAGAGCTTTCCTGTTCCCTGGCCATGGCCGAGGCCCTCAAGGAGGAGATGGAGCGGGATACAACCGTATTTATTATCGGGGAAGACCTGGTGTCAAACGGCGGCATTTTCGGCCAGTTCCGCGGCCTGCCCGAGCTGTTTCCCGACCGGATTATCGACACGCCCATTTCGGAAACCGCGATCGTGGGCGCCGGTGTCGGCGCGGCTCTGACGGGCATGCGCCCCATTATCGACATGCATTTTGCCGATTTCGTGACAACGGCCATGGATGAGATCGTGAACCAGATGGCCAAGATCCGCTACATGTTCGGCGGACAGGCCAAACTGCCGCTGGTGCTGTGGGCGCCTGACGGCAGCGGACTCAATGCCGCAGCCCAGCACTCGCAGTGCCTGGAGAACTGGTTCGTGCATGTGCCGGGCCTGAAGGTTGTCGTGCCCTCGGAGCCCGCGGACGTCAAGGGCCTTTTAAAGGCTGCCATCCGCGATGATGACCCGGTGATATTTTTTCAGCACAAAAAGCTCTTCAACCAGACCGGGCCGGTCACGGAAGATAAATATATCGTACCGCTGGGCAAAGCCGCTGTAAGGCGCGTCGGCACTGACATCACCATCCTGACCTATTCGCGCATGACCTACTTCTGCAAGGAAGCCGCGCGCGAGCTGGCGCAAAAAGGCATCCAGGCAGAAATAATCGACCTGCGCACGTTGATGCCGCTTGATTTTGCGACGATTGCCGAATCGGTAAAAAAAACCAGGCATGCTGTTGTCGTGCATGAAGCCTGCACGACCGGAGGTTTCGGAGGCGAGCTTTCAGCCCGCATCACCGAGGAACTCTTCGAATATCTTGACGGCCCCATCGTGCGCATCGGCGCCCGGCATGTGCCCATGCCCTTCAGCCCGGTGATGGAACACTACGTGCTGCCGCAGGTCGAGGATATCGTGGCCGGGGTCAGGAAGGCCCTGCGGCGCTAGCTGCGGGCTGTTTAAAAAACACCCGCCTGTTTCGTTATGCTCGTCATTCGTCTTTGCGGCGTACTGTAAGGGCACGGCATGCCGTGCCCCTACAAATCATAACTTCGTACGTCTTGCATCCAGCCATTTTTGATCAGCCCGTTTAGCCGAACAGAACAGTCCGTAGTGCTCGGGTGAGCCGAAGGCGTAACCCGCCAACAGTGCCTGCTACGATGCCGACTTCTTTCTTAATGCTTCCACGATTTTTATCATGGCGAGGGTGTCCTGCTCACAGTATTTGAGCAGGTCTTTGCGCAGGCGCTTTTTCTCGCGCGGCGGCGTATCGTCTGAGAGCATCTGAAGATATGCCACGCCCGCCTGCGCGCCGTCTGCAACACCCATACCCGCATACGTCATACCCTTTACGAGGGCCGGCAGCACGCTCTTGATTGAAAACGATCCGCCGAATTTCGGATGATAGACGTGGTCGCGCACGACGGACAGCAGGTCCCACAGCCTTTTTTGCACCCGCTTGATGCGGGCCGCATACGACGGGAAGCAGTCTGCAAGCTCGCCCAGCCTGCCGGATTCAAAGGGCTGGTTATACACAACTATCGGCGCATGCTTGTGCTGCTCAAGTACAGCAAGCAGTTGTTCAATGAAGGCCTTGCGCGGATCGGTTGCGTCATCATGGAGAAACTCAAAATGGCGGGGCTTTGCGCCTTTGCCGCTCAGCACATGCACCGACCATTGAAACGGCAGATAGTCATACGGGTGCATGCCCTTGTACTTCGGCAGCGCCGGGCTCACGGTTTCAAAATCCATGAAGTACACCGGGGCTTTCAGCTCAGCAAGTTTCTCTGGCAGGGCTGCGGAGAAAAACGGCTTATTCTTCTTCAGGCAGGTACGCATGCGCTGCTGAATGGTTGAAAGCTCAAAGTCTTCCGGAATATCCTTGATCGAGTCAATGCCGCTCATCTCCAGCTGCGCGAACTTTTTGCCGCTGATTTTATACAGATGGCCAATCCAGTCCTCCGGCCGCCCGGAGTTGCAGAGATCATAAAACGGGCACTCAAAAGGCTCGGTGCACTGATCTCCCGGCATAACGATGGGCGGTTGTTTTTTTGAAAGCATAACTCGCATTATATTGATAAGCAGGCCCAGGCTGCGCTCCAACGGCTTTCTACCCTCCTGCACAGTCTCAAGGGTAAAGAGTTTTTTCAGCCGGTAGGCTTTGCCGTCATGCTCGTATTGCCTGTTAAGATGCATGAGGCTTACCTTCCCAACCTTAATGCCGCTTTTTTCAAGCACGTATCTTTGAATGGCCATATCAGGCAGGTGATAGTCCTTGAGGCTGGTTGTTGATTTAACCTCGATCAAATGCCACCTGTCGCGCGGAAGGCGCTCAAGGATATCAACCCGCACATGAATATTGTCATACGTGAAAGCTGCCTCGAATATAGCAGGCACGCTTTTATCGGCTATCAGGACAGCGGTTTTTTCAACAGCCTCTTTTGAGTGAAGGTGGTCTTCCTCAACCAGCACCCCGCCCTTGAACAGGCGCGTGGCAAGCTCGCCAACCGCATGGCCCTGGTCAAGTATCAACTGCCCGACATCTGATATCTCAGCAGCCTCATCAGGTGAGTTCACCATCAGATACAGCCGTTTGAAGCACTGCACGCCTGCAACAAATCGTGATTTCGACAACCATGGTTTGGTTTCCGTGCGCATCGCAGTATCCCCTGTGTGAGAGTGTATGTTCTATCTGCCCACAAATATAGTATGCGATCGTTTCATAGGACGATATGGAAACATCATTTTTAAAAACGTCGCTTCCACGGCAGGTGCTCCTGCATTCCGCCGCAGGGACGGCATACTCACATAAAAATAAAATCGCTGAAGGGCCTGTAATTGTGCTATATTTGCTCTGCAAGCACACAGGATAATCTACCAGACAGTATGAACAACGCCGGGAAGGGAGATACTTTAATATGAAACTGAAAGTGGTAATTCACCAGGCGGAAGAAGGCGGCTACTGGGCCGAAGTGCCCGCCATCCCCGGCTGCGCCACTCAGGGCGAAGACATGCGGGAGCTGATCGAAAACGTCTACGATGCAGTTGAGGGGTGTCTGAGTATCGATATGGACACCATCAAGCTCGCCACAACTGATCAAGTCATGGAACTTGTCGTCTGACATGAAGGCTATCAGCGGCAAGAGAATGAGCGCCCTGCTGGAAGAAAAGGGCTGGTCGTTGGCCCGCGTCACGGGCAGCCACCACATTTTCACCCGGCAAGGCAGCAACCTGCGCATCACCGTGCCTGTGCACGCAAATCGAGATCTGAAAACCGGCCTGCAGCGTGCTATCATGAAGCTGGGCGGGATATCAGAAGAGGAATTATAAACTCAATCAGGCATCATATTATTAATATTTTCATGGATGTCCCCTTCTTGCACCAACAACGCAACTTCTCTGGTTAGTTACCTTGATTTGTTTTGATCACGTAAAAGACCTCTATATAGATCTTCATACCGTTTATACTCAGAATAAGCCTTTCTATATTCAGATACAGCCTTGTTATATGTTTTAATTAGGCCTGATAGGATTTCTCGTGTACTCACGTTGCGCTCGCCCCTTTCAATATAACGCTTAAGGAAGTCTACTACAGGTGTTTCAAGTTTTTTCTTGTTTTCCTCAAAGATTTCCTCAAGAAGTTCCATCGGTACAGTATTAAACTTCTCATTAAGTTTTTCCCTGGCCTCTTCCAGTGCTTCCTCAGCTTCGCCCTCAGCCATAAGGCGATAATTTTTAAGCACCCTTATTAGATAGGTGGAACCTCCCTCTTTAGCTAACGTACTCATTCTTGTATTGGGGGAAGGTTCGTAAGGGGCATATACCATGAGCCCCTCAACATCTTCACCAAATATTCGTTTTTTCCATTGCTTGAAAGTCTCCCCTGTTTTCCGGTTGGGAATGCGTTTAAGCCTCCTTACCAATCCATCATCATCCAGCACGAGGATTCCATACTTTTTAAAAATTCTTAGATTGTTTTTCATATGCAAAACTTCTCCTCTTGATTCGTGGTTTTTACACACATTACATAATTTAGAGTCACGTAATTTGCCTGTTCCGTTTGGTGTTCACTATGTCTCCTGTGCCGGTTGCATGTTTGTTTTATCTACCCGTAAATATACTGCCCGATCGTTTCATAGGACGATATGGAAACATGTTTTTTAAAAACGTTGCTTTCACGGCACGTGTTCCTGCATTCTGGCCCAGACTGACAGGGTGCGCCGTGCGCACCTTAAAAGAAATTTTTCGTACCCGTTCTTTGGCGGCAAAGAATGGGTACCCCCAAGAAAGCCGCCCCTGGCGTTTCGCGTCCGCCTGCGGCGGATTCCCTCGCCGGGTCCACCCTCCGTAGCGGAGCTACTGCGGAGGACGGGCACATTCTCAAGGGGTCGTTATGAACTCGCACATTCGGGCGCTCAAACAGCATAACGACCGTATCCTTGAGCATGCACCCGGCTCGGCCGCGAAACGATGGGGATTTAAAACCCAAAGCCGCAGCTTCAAAATCCGGAGCTGCAACATGCATGGTGGACCATTAAATTTACCTCAATCTTAGCAGCAGATTGTTCAATAAGACGATATGATTGTGAAAAAAACAGAAGCTCAGGATTACAACCCGGCAGGGAGGGAAAAATGATTCTGGCGCATAAAAGCCCATAACCCCCGAATACAGTTACTTGTCGGCCATGCACGCCAATAAAAAATGCCTGCCACCTTGGGCAGGTATTCGACACTTTATTAATCTATCAATGGACGCCATCTTGGTCACAGCTTCATAGAACGACACGATTACGTTATTTAAAAAATATTCCAAAGTTCGTCATCAAAACCGAAAAAAGATAACCTTATACATTCGAAGAACCATAACTTAAAAACACTTTTTGTAAAATGGGATTTCCATTCTTAGGTGCACTAACACAAAAAACCCCGGAGGTCATCTTGAAAAGTCTTTTTGAACCAACCTTGTATTCGGAAATAAATTTCAAAAAACACTTTTCGAGAGATAGGCAATCTGAGACTTTTGAGGTGTGATTTTTAAGCGCCTTAAGTCTCTCAATACTTTCTTTTTCGTAAGATGATGTAGCACGATGTTCAGCCTTGTCAGTTTTTTTGTTTTTAAAGTGGTTTGTATGAAGAAATAACAACCCCCTTTTTAGTAAAATTTTCCTGAATCCGTGAAGTTTTGTTGTGTGAAAAGCCATAATAGCCTTTATTTATGGGCTTAAAATTGATATAATCTCCGGTATAAACGTTCACCCCGGAGGTTACTTTATGAAACCTGTTCGGTTCGAGATTTCACAAACTGATGAAGTTCTCGTATCCCATAGTGGCCTGGCACTTATTGGTTCGTTGCTGTCAAAAACTGCGCTAAAGAAACAAATCAACACAGTGAGAATAGCCGGACGTCCGCGGCCGGAGATTTCTCATTTTGATACTGTGCTGTCCATGATCAGCCTTCTGTGTTTGGCAAAGCCGGATTTTGATGCTGTCGAACCATTCCGGCAGGATGAATTTTTCAAGCGCAGCCTTGGGATCAAGGCCGTTCCTTCTTCGGCAACCATGCGCCAGCGCCTTGATGACCTGGCACAGGTTGAGGATTGTTTTCGCATTATTGCAGAACAGAATCGATGGTTGCTTAATCAGCACACGCCGGTGATCACAAGCAGCTATCAGGAATGGGTGCCGCTTGATATTGATGTAAGCCCGTTTGACAACTCCGGCACCAAGAAGGAAGGCGTAAGCTACACCTATAAAAAAGTCGATGGATATGCACCGATATTTGCCTATCTCGGGCTTGAGGGCTACATGGTGCATTGTCAACTGCGCGAAGGCTCTCAGCATTCTCAGCACGGCACCCCGCAGTTTTTGACCGAAGCCCTTGATATGGCCAAGCGTATCACGGATAGAGCTATCCTGGTGCGGATGGATGCAGGCAATGATGATGTTGAAAATCTGGAGATATGCCGCAAGGATAAGCGTGTTGACTGGATAATCAAACGTAATATCCGCAAAGAGTCTGTTGATGAATGGCTGCTTGATGCGCAGTGTTTCGGGCAGTGGAGCTTTCCCCGGGAAGGCAAGGAGGTCTATATCGGTCATACGCAGCGGGAGCGCGCGGGCCGGTTGTACCGCGTTGTGTTTGAAATAACCAAACGGACCAGCACCACACATGGTCAAATGCTCTTGCTGCCGGAGATAGAGGTTGCCACCTACTGGACGAGTCTGAGCATTGCGCCTGAGAAGGTTATAGAATTGTATCACCAGCATGGCACAAGCGAGCAGTTTCATTCCGAGGTAAAAACGGATATGGACCTGGAGCGTCTTCCAAGCGGCAAGTTTGCGACCAATGCGCTGGTATTGCAATTGGGCATGCTGGCCTATAATCTGCTGCGGATTGTCGGTCAAAGCTCTTTGCTGGAGAACAGGATGCTGCCCCCCGGACAGCGCACCCCGATCCGCGACAGTATTAAACGCCGCCGGTTGAAAACGGTTATCCAGGACTTGATGTATATGGCATGCCGACTCACCCGTCATGCCAAACGCTGGGGTCTGTCGTTCTGGCGCGGTAATGCCTGGATGCCTGTGTGGCATGCAGTCTACCGCAGGATACAGTGGTATGCGCCTTCGCAATGAGAGCAGACGGTCATTCATAGAGATTCTCTGACCCGGCACGGCAGTGCAATGGACGGGTGCGCGTTAAAAACGGCTTGCAGCCGGATTTTTGTATGCCGGCATCACATTAAAAGCCAAAATCTTTATAACAGCCGCGCATACGATTTGCCGCGGAGCAAAATAGTGTGCTTGCGCCCTCGAACAAGGGCTTTTATTTTTACTCGGAACAAACTTCACGGATTCAGG
>Ga0194126_10005685_pt1 | contig 18225 bp, 17 predicted proteins | sample TA2KigC150mmetaG_FD_148641 | JGI IMG/M metagenome (GOLD analysis project Ga0194126, IMG submission 148641) | Freshwater microbial communities from Lake Tanganyika, Tanzania - TA2015035 Kigoma Deep Cast 150m | ecosystem: Environmental > Aquatic > Freshwater > Lake | place: Tanzania: Lake... | reverse complement strand
GAATGCGGCTAGGGGTAGATTTCATCCTCGAAGCGCTGGCGAGCGAAGGACTCGGCCATCTGTTCATGGTGCCGGGCGGGCTGGTCGACCCCTTTCTGCCAGCTTTGGGGCGTCAAAAGGCGCTCACCCCCATCGTCGCCGCCCAGGAGGGCGGCGCCGCCTATATGGCCGACGGCTATGCGCGCGCGAGCGGAAATTTCGGCGCCGCGCTCTGCATCGGCGGTCCCGGCCTGACCAACGCCGTCACTGCGGTGGCGACGGCGCAGTCCGACGGCTCGCCGCTTCTTCTGATGAGCGGCGAAGTGGCGACGGTCCTCGAAGGCTTGGGAATGTTTCAGGACGCAAGTCCTCAGACGCTGGACGACGTCACCGTCATGAAGCCGCTGACGCGCTATTCCTCGTCGATCGACAATCCCAGGAACATGCCGCACTTGTTTCAGCACGCGCTGCTGCAGCTTCGGACACAGCCGGCTGCGCCGGTGCATCTCTCATTGCCGGGAGACTGTCTGGCCGCGGAGCTTGCCGTCAGCCATTCGCCGATCGATCGCTCGCTGGTCGAATATGATGGGCTGTCGATTGAGGCCGCGGATTCGTCGCTGCAACATTTTTCAGGCGGCTCGGACGGCAAGCTCCCGGTAAAGATCGCAATTCTCGCCGGCGCAGGCGTCGAGCATTCGAACGCCGCCGCAGCGCTGAACCAATTCGCCGAGCTTTGGCGCATTCCTGTCGCGACGACGCTGCGCGGCAAAGGCGTTTTTCCAGAGGACCACCCTCTCTCGCTCGGCGTGTTCGGCTATGCCGGAACGCACCACGCCCGCGCCGCCCTGATGGATCCCTCGCTCGATCTGCTGATCATTCTGGGATCAGGACTGAATGAACGGGATACGATGCACTGGGCGCTGCAAGTGAAGCCCGACGCCACGATCTGCGTAAATTTGCTTCCCTCCGCCATTGGGACGCATGTCCAAGACGGCGGCGTCGTGGGAAGCTGCGGCGCCTATCTGCGTTATCTGCTCGATCACAGCGATCGTTTGCGCGAATGTCTCGAGCCGACGCTCGCCGCACGCGCGAATTGGGTTTCACAGATTCGGTCGAAGCCGCGGCTCCAAGACCCGGAAAACTGCGCGAGCGACGCCGCGCCGATTCACCCGGCGCGCATCGTTAGCGAACTGAGAAAGGCTCTCCCGCGCGACGGCATACTGGTGGTGGATTCCGGCGCGCATCGGGCCTTCGCCGGCCATTATTGGGAGGCCTATGAACCGAGAACCTACGTTTCCGCCACCAATCTCGGCCCTATGGGCTGGGCGATCGGCGCCTCGGTCGGCGTCCAATGCGCACAGCCGCGCCGACGCGTCGCGGTCATCACCGGCGACGGCTGCATGCGCATGGGCGGCATGGAAATCGCCACTGCGGCGCGTTACCAGTTTCCCGTAATCTACGTCGTGATCAACAATGCGGCGCTCGGCAATGTCTGGCTGCGCGCGCATGGACTTGGTCCAATTCCTGACGAACTCACGCGATTGCCGGATCACGACTGGGCCGGATTCGCGAGAGCCCTCGGCGCACGCGCCGAAACCGTGCGCTCTCCCGGCGATCTCGCCGACGCTTTCGAGAGAGCGCTGCAGGGCAAGGGCCCCTGCGTCATCGACGTCAAGGCCGACAGGGCTTTTACGACGCCGGTTAAAGATTGGGCAGAGGCCATCGCGGCCTATTCCTACCAGGAGTGAGAGAGCCGATGGCGGTGTTGCCCTTTGATCCTTCAACGTTGTCGCCGGACGATCGCGCGATCTACGGACGCATGGTGGAGCGACGGAAAGCGCAGGGCGCCGGCTTTGGCGGCCCCTATGCCACGCTGATGAACCATCCGCAACTTTGCGAGAAAATCGAAGACCTCGGCTATTACCTGAAGTTCCAGGGTCATCTACCGCGCGAGGTCTACCAATTCGTCGTCCTGTTCGTCGCGCGTCGCACCGGCGCGGCCTTCGAATGGATCGACCATATTCGGCATGCCGAAGCGGCCGGAGTTCCATCCTCGCTTATCGACGCTCTTCGGCAGGGCGAGGATGTGAGCGCCTTCGCTCCTGCGCCCTTTGACATCGTCTCAAAAACGCTTGAGGCGACATTGTCCTGGCAAAACATTCCGCAAAGCGTTCAGGACCAAGCCATCACGACATTCGGCGTGGAAGGTTTCGTCGAACTTGTCGTGTTGTCGGGCTTCTACCAAATGTTTTCGGGAATCAACCAGGGCTTCGACGTCGCGTTGCCGACAGGCGTCGAAAACCCGTTCAAGTAGATCGCAAATCCTTCTCCTTCAACTTGACGTTCTCTTTCTCTCCGTCGACGTCGCAAACTGCGCGATGTCATCGCCGTTCGGAACATAAGCCTCTCCTGTGGGTTTTAATCCTGGCGACGAATGTCGCCGATGTCGGAATTGAATTTTAAGGGAATGGCGTCAATGGTTGAGTTTCCGGTAGTAAAGGGCGATCGTCCGGCCAACGGCCCCGAAGAATGCAGCAGCGACGACGGCGTGAATTCATCGTCGCTATTGAAAGAGGACCCCATCGCTATAGAGCCGGCCGCGCGGCGCTATTCGGTCGCCGAGGCCAAGGACTCGATGCGCGAGACATTCGACAACATCGTGCAGTCTGGCGCCGCCGACCAAATGCGCGGCTACGCCAACCAGGCGATGGGTAAAACCAAAATGACTCTCGGCATCGCCACGCAATCGCCCAATCTCATGCTTTCGGGATTGGCGCAGATCGTCGTTGGCGAATTTCAAAAGTCGGTCGGCGAGGCGAAGATCGCTGAAGATTCGGGAGATATTTTTCCGTGACTATAGCCAGCGGCGCGAGCCCCGTGCGGCGTTGGAATATCGGCTGTTCATCTTCGGCAAAAACCCGAGCGCAAGCGCGGCAAGCGCAGGAACAATCAAACGATCCGCAGTTCAATATATGCCCGGGGAGGCTGTAACAGCAGAGCAGCGGACATGAGCGTAACTTCTCAGGTCACGAATAAGATGCAGGACGCGCAGGACGCATTCAGTAAAGCGTTGGCGACGCCCGGCCCTGTCGTTCGCCGACCAACTTTTGAATTCGAACAGCGACATGGTTAAGTCGATCGGATCGCTCGCGCCGGTCGCCGCAAAGGCCGTCGCTGAGCGCGTCGGACCAAACCTCCATCTCATCATTGGCGCCACGCTGGGCTTGTTGGTCGCCTCGAAACTTGCAGAGAAGCTTGACAGGACAGACGCGCCGGAAGCGTAATGCGACAGCGGCGGCCAATCGCCCCGCCAGCGTAAGAGGTATGCGTTGCCGCCGAGAGCGAACTGGAAGGGCTCTCTCAGAATCGCCGAGCTCGTCTGCCCGGTCGCGCTCTATTCAGCGACTTCGACCTCCGACAGGATCGCCTTCCATACGATCAACCGCGTCACCGGCCATCGCGTACGCCGGACGTTTATCGACAGCGAAACCGGCGCGCCGGTTGATTCCGCCGATCAAGTCAAGGGCTATGAGGTTGGCAAGAACGACTATGTCGTTCTCGAACCAGAAGAAATCGCACATGCAAGGCCACAGAGCGACAAGATCCTGACGATCGAGAATTTCTTGGATTGGGTCGAAATCGACAATATCTATTTTGACAAGCCGTTCTATCTCGCGCCGTCGCAAGGCGACGCCGCCGAGCTCTTCGTGCTGATACGGGAAGGCTTGCGCAAAAATAAAGTCGCCGCGATCGCCAAGACGGTCCTCTTCCGGCGCGCGCGCACCGTTTTAATCAGCGCCTACGGCGACCGTCTTCTCGCGATCACCTTGAATTTCGACTATGAGGTGCGATCAGCGCAGCAGGCGTTCGATGAGGCGCCCGACGTCAAAATCGAGGGCGAGATGCTTCAACTCGCCAAGCACATCATCGATACGAAGAGAGGAGAATTCGATCCGTCGAAATTCGAAGACCGCTATGAGCAGGCTCTCGCCGAATTCGTGAAAGCGAAGCTCGAAGGCAAAGCGGTCGCGCCGCCGAAAAAGGCCCGAGAAGCCAAGGTCGTCAATTTGCTCGAAGCGCTGCGAGAGAGCGCGGCCCTTTCGGACAAGAACGGCAGGCCCGCGACCAGGAAGCGCGCGGCGCCGGCGCGTAAGGACAGAACGACGGCGACGCGCCGAAAAGCGAGCTGACCGCGCATGTCGCTCGCCGACTATCGCAAGAAGCGAGATTTTTCGGCGACTCACGAGCCGCCAGGGCGCGGCGCACGAAAGACCGGCAACCGCTTTGTCATCCAGAAGCACGCAGCGCGGCGGCTGCATTACGATCTCCGGCTGGAGATGGACGGCGTGCTGAAAAGCTGGGCCGTCACGAGAGGCCCGAGCCTCGTGCCCGGCGAAAAGCGGCTCGCCGTACATGTCGAGGACCATCCTCTCGACTATCGCGATTTCGAAGGCGTCATTCCTCTCGGCCAATATGGCGCCGGAGACGTGATCGTCTGGGACAAGGGCGTTTGGATTCCGGACGGCGATCCGCACAAGGGCTACGCCAAGGGTCATCTCGATTTCGAGCTGAAGGGCAAGAAACTCGGCGGACGATGGCATCTCGTGCGTATGGCGCGAAAGCCGCGCGATAAGCACGACAATTGGTTTCTCATCAAAGGCCAGGACGAATTTGCGCGAACGCCTCAAGACGACGACATACTCGAAGACATGCCGCTCTCCGTGAAAAGCGGGCGCGCGATCGACGATCTCGCTGAGGGGCCGGCAAAGCGGGTCTCGAAAAAGGCTGCCGCGCCGAAACAGGCTGCGACATCCCAGTCGGTCAGGATGAGCCCCGCCGCGATGCGACAGGCGCCGGCGCTGAACTTAGAGCCTTCGCGCATAAGAGGCGCGAAGAAAGGGCAACTGCCGAATTTCGTCACGCCGATGCAGGCGAGCGCCGGCGCCGCGCCGGCGAGCAGGGACTGGATTCACGAAATCAAATTCGACGGTTATCGGGTGCAGGCCCGCATCGAGGCGGGGCGGGTGCGGCTGTTCTCGCGTGGCGGCCTAGACTGGACCAAGAAGTTCGGCGACGAGATCGTCGCGGCGCTGCGTGGGCTGCCGCTCGGCGCGGCGCTCATCGACGGCGAAATCGTCGTCGAGACGAGTTCCGGCGCCTCTGACTTCTCCGCGCTTCAGGACGATCTGAGCGCTGGGCGCAGCGACCGCTTCGTCTACTGGGTGTTCGATCTTCTCTACCTCGACGGCTACGATCTGCGCGGCGCGACTCTGCTCGACCGCAAGGGAGCGCTGGCAAGTCTTCTTGGCGGCGAAACCAGCGACAGACTTCACTTCAGCGCTCATTTCGAAGACAGCGGCGCGCTCGTGCTGTCGCATGCCTGTCGGCTTGGCCTCGAAGGCGTCGTGTCGAAGCTGCGCGATTCGCCCTATCGCTCGGGACGGGTGAAAAGCTGGATCAAGGCCAAATGCTTCGCCCGGCAGGAATTCGTCATTGCCGGCTATACGCCGTCGACGGTGTCGCGGCGGGCGATCGGCGCGCTCGTGCTCGGCGTCTACCAGCAGGGGGTTCTATGTCACGTGGGCCGCGTCGGGACCGGATTCACGACTGACATGGCGCACGAGCTTTTCATGAAGCTCGATCCCTTGCGCACATCGTCGAGTCCTTTCAGTGCGCGCCTCAGCGCTGAGGCGGCGCGTCATGTGCGCTATGTGCGTCCCGAACTGGTGGCCGAGGTCGAATTTCGCGGCTGGACGGCTGATCAAATTCTGCGGCACGCCTCCTTCCGTGGCCTGCGCGAAGACAAGCGAGCGCAAGACGTCGTACGCGAGAAGGCGCCGCCGGTCGAGCGGCCCGCGACGGCGCGGGTGGAGACGAGCGCCGTGACCCTCACCCATCCAGATCGCGTCTACTGGCCGGACCAAGGCGTGACCAAGCAGGGACTGGCAAACTATTACTCGGAGGTCTGGCGCTATATCGCGCCCTTCATTGTCAATCGTCCGCTGGCGTTGCTGCGCTGTCCAAACGGCGTCGATGGAGAGAAATTCTTTCAAAAGCACGCCTGGAAAGGCGTCGATCCTCACATCGCGCTCATCCACGACCCCAAAGAGTTGAAGGAAGAGCCCTTACTCAGCATCAAGGACCTCGACGGCCTGATCGCGCTGGTTCAGGCCGCCGCCTTGGAAATTCACCCCTGGGGCTCGATGGCGTCGGATTGGGAGCGTCCCGACGTCATCATCATGGATCTCGATCCCGGCGAGGAGGTGATCTGGGAATCTGTCATCGCCGCGGCTGAAGAGACGCGGGACCGGCTTCAAAGTCTTGGGCTTAGCGCCTTCGTTAAGACATCGGGCGGCAAGGGCCTCCATGTGATGGCGCCCGTGACGCCGAAAGCGGAATGGCCGCAAGTCAAGGCTTTCACCAAGAGCATCGCCGACGCCATGGCGAAGGACAGCCCGGGCAAATTCGTTTCGACGATTGCGAAGTCGGAGCGCCGGGGCAAAATCCTCGTTGACTATCTGCGCAATCAGCGCGGCGCGACCGCTGTAGCGCCCTATTCGACGCGCGCCCGACCTGGCGCGCCCGTGTCGATTCCGCTCGCCTGGGACGAACTCAGTCCGGCGATCGGACCCGCTTATTTCACGATCGCCAAGACTCTTGCGCGCCTTGATTCTTTGAAGGCCGATCCCTGGGCGGATTTTCGGCAGGCGGCGGCGCCGATCGAAACGGGGAAACCCGTCGGGAAGAAAAGAGCCTAACGTTTCGCGCCGCGCTTTTCCGCATCGATGCTTTTGCGAAGCGCATCCATGATATTGATGACGTTGCTTGGCGTCTCCGGCGCCTGCTTCTTGCCGCGCGCGGGCCTGTGCGCCTTCTTTTTTCCGGAGATGATGTCGAGCAACTGAGTTTGGACCGGATCCTCAACCATCGAAGGGTCCCAATGACTCTTGCGCTCTTCGATCAATTTGGAAATCAGGCCAAGCGCTTTCGCATTCGGCGTTTCATCGCCTATTTTGTCGAGATAGTCCTTGGAATCGCGCACTTCGTCAGCGAAACGCAATGTCCATAAAACAAGACCCTTGCCGCGCGGCTCAACCATCACCGCACGTTCGCGCCGATACATCACCAGTCGAGAAACGCCGACCGTGCCCGTCGCCTTCATCGCGTCGCGAATGACGGAAAAAGCCTCGACGCCTATCGGATCGTCGGGAACAAGATAATGCGGCTTGTCGAACCAGATCCAGTCGATGCTCTCGACCGGAGCGAAGACGCCGATATCGATTGTACGCGTGCTTTCCAAGCTGAGCGCGTCGAGTTCTTCGTCTTCAAGCAGAACATAATCATTTTCGCCGCGCGGGTAGCCTTTGACAGCATCGTCTTCGCCGACCGGCTCGCCGGAGACAGAGTCGACATATTGGCTGACTACCCGGTTGCCCGTGCTTCGATTAAGAATATGGAAGCGGACCTTTTCGCCTTCGGTGGTGGCCGGCGTCATCGCGACCGGACAGGTCACGAGCGAAAGCTTCAAATAGCCTTTCCAGAACGATCGCGGCGCCATCCCAGATCATCCGAAGCGCAGAGGACATGTCCGGTAAACGCTTTTTCGTGAGCATTGTTCCGCTTTCGCCGAGTCGAGCGTTCTAAGACGAAGAATAGGTTTGTATCCAACGGAACATTTCGCCCTTTTATTTTGTTGAATTTTAGCAGGGCAACCTTTCAACCCGTGGGCATTGGAGTCGCCGGTTCCCGTCCCGACCGCCTTCCAAGAGCTTCGAAATGGACAAGAAAGCTAAACAACGCACGGCGAGAGATCGGCAGCGAACATTAACTAAAGAGCGAAAGGAAGCAGCGCTCCATTTGTCGCTGCTCGGGTTCAATGATCGTTTGACCGTAGAGCTGCGACGCATATACGCCGATAGCCTCTCCGCTCCCCTGCCTGAAACGATACGCGAGTTGCTAGAGCGACTTTCCAGATGACTTTGCGTCGGCTGAATGCTCGATGCGAAGCATGTGATCCAGCCAACAAGCATGGAGCGCGCTGCGAAAACAAAAAGGCGAAGCGTTCGTTTCCGAACGACTTCGCCCAAGGAATGCCCTCTGGCCTATCCGGGAGCGCAGCCTGGCGTCAATTCGCGCAGGAGACGCTACGCATATAACGGACTCGACCACTCTCGTCAGCTCTCGGCGTGATGACGAGGGTGCAATCTTCATCCTCCGCGCCATAGGCGCGCCCCACTCGGACTGCCGATCCGCGCGCGAGCGGACGCAGGCCGACGTCGTTCAGGCTCACGGCGGCTTGGACGCCAGTGGCTACGGACCGATTCGGAGCGGACGCCGATGGCGCAGCTGCGACAGCAGCAACCGCGCAGAATACGACGGTCAATCCGAGTACAATCCGCGACGTGCGGCTCGCGAACAGGCTTTCGCGCGAAACGACCATTTAGGGCTCCCCACAGGGTGACCGGGAATTCAGCCGCGGATCGCTACGCGAACACTGCGATCCGGACCTTTCCTCTTTTTGCCGGGGAGAAACGCCGCGGCCCTGCTAATGGTTCCGCCGCAGTCACGAAATTTTAAGAATTCGCCTTAAGTCCGCCTCATCGCTCAAGACGCGCGATGAGGCTCGACGTGTCCCAGCGCCGTCCGCCCATCTTTTCGACCTCGGCGTAGAACTGGTCGACCAGCGCCGCCACCGGCAGGCGCGCGCCATTACGGCGCGCCTCAGCGAGGCAGATCGCCAGGTCCTTGCGCATCCATTCGACGGCGAAGCCGAAGTCGAACTCGCCGGCGAGCATCGTTTTCGTGCGATTTTCCATCTGCCACGACTGCGCCGCGCCATTCTTCAGGAGATGGATGACATTTTCGGCGTCGAGCCCTGCGGCGCTGGCGAAATGCAGCGCCTCGGCCAGGCTCTGAATCAGACCCGCGATGGCGATCTGATTGACCATTTTGGTGAGCTGGCCGGCGCCGGACGGCCCCATCAGCCGGCAGGCGCGCGCAAAACAGGCGATCGCCGGCTCGGCCTTGGCAAATACCGACGGGTCGCCGCCGCACATGACGGTCAGCGCCCCCTTTTCGGCGCCGGCCTGGCCGCCGGAGATCGGCGCATCGATGAAGCCGAGGCCGCGTTCCGCCGCCGCGGCGTACAGTTCGCGCGCGACTTCGGCCGACGCCGTCGTATGGTCGACGAAGATCGCGCCCGCCGACATGCCCGCGAAGGCGCCCGCCGCCCCGATGGTCACGGCGCGCAGATCGTCGTCATTGCCGACGCAGGAAAAGACGAATTCGGCGCCGACCGCAGCTTGCGCCGGCGTCGGGGCCCATTCCGCGCCGGGGTGGGCGGCGCAAAAGCTCTCGGCCTTCTCGAGAGTGCGGTTAAAGACGCGAACCCTATGGCCGGCGCGATGAAGATGGCCGGCCATGGGGTAGCCCATGACGCCAAGGCCGATGAAGGCGACTGTAGCCGGCTGCATGTGTCAGCCGCCCGTCATGCTCATATGGCGGGAGACGGCGGGAGCCGTCGCGGTTCGGTCGATGACGAAGTCGTGGCCCTTGGGCTTGCGCAGGATCGCGGTCTCGATCGCCTGATGCAGGAGCCCGTCGTCGGCGCTTTCGCGCAGCGGGGCGCGCAGATCGGCGGCGTCCTCCTGGCCGAGGCACATGTAAAGCGTCCCGGTGCAGGTGACGCGCACGCGATTGCAGCTCTCGCAGAAATTATGAGTGAGCGGCGTGATGAAGCCGATACGCCCGCCGGTCTCGCGCGCGCGCATGTAGCGCGCCGGCCCGCCGGTCCGATCGTCGATCTCATCGAGCGTGAAGGCTTCGCTCAGCCGATCTCGCACCGCCTGCATCGGCAGATACTGGTCGGCGCGTTCCGGCCCGTCGAGTTCGCCGAGCGGCATCACTTCGATAAAGGTCATGTCCATGCCGCCGGCGTGCGCAAAGCGCACGAGCGGGACAAATTCCTCCTCATTGACGCCTTTGAGCGCCACCACATTGAGCTTCACCTTGAGCCCCGCGGCGCGCGCGGCGGCGATCCCCGCCAGAACCTGTTCATGCGCGCCGGTGCGGGTCAGCGCTCTGAAACGGTCGGGGTCGAGCGTGTCGAGCGAGACATTGACGCGACGGACGCCGCAGTCGGCGAGTTCGCCGGCGAAACGCGAGAGCTGCGAGGCGTTGGTGGTGAGCGTCAGCTCCTCCAGCGCGCCCGATGCAAGATGACGCGACAAAGCGCGAAACAGCTTGGTCACGTCGTGGCGCACCAACGGCTCGCCACCGGTGATGCGCAGCTTTTTCGTTCCCCGCGCGACAAAGGCGGAGCAGAGCCGGTCGAGTTCCTCAAGCGTCAGCAGGTCGCGCCGTGGCAGGAACTGCATATGTTCCGACATGCAATAGACGCAGCGGAAATCGCATCGGTCGGTGACGGAGACGCGCAGATAGGAGATCGTCCGCCCGAAGGGGTCAATGAGCGGCGCCGGCGCGGCGACCGCGGGCGTCCTGGCGTGGGCGTTCATCCTGTCCTCGAACCGGCGGAAGTTAAGCGTCCTTCATATATTGCCGGAACGCGGGCGCGTGAAGCCCACTTCGACGCTAGCCGGCTTCTCGGGCGCGGACCGAAGACCAAGCCAAATCAACAAAACAGCGAGAAGTTCGGGCCAGATCAGGGACTGATAGGCGATCTCCGGGCGGTTCACGGAAAGCCCAAAGAGAATAAACAGCGGGGCGATGAACCACTGCGAAAGCACATCCACGGAGGTCAGTTCTGCGAAGGAGCTCCGAGCGAGCGTCAGGCCTCGGAGGATGCTCCCGACGAAGCGGATGGGAAGGGAAAGCGCCAGGCAGGCGACGAAAACGGACCACCAGGCTCCATGTTGGCGGTAGAGGGTCTCGCCGATCCAATCACGCCCAAGCAGAAGCACAATGGCGGCGGTCAGAGCGATTGGCGCGCCGACCCGGATGACCGCCGTGAGCGCCGCCGTCCAGTCGTCTGAAGACCTCGTCGGCAGGTGAATGGCGAGGTAGCGCATCAGCGTAATCAGCGGACCAAGAATGAACAGCATGAAGGTTTGGGCGGCTGCAAATGAGTCGAGACGTTGACCATTGGCGCCGTTCGGCCAAGGGAGCGCGAAGAGCGTCAGCGTGAAGAGCATCGCCGCTTGCGGCGAGAGCACCCGCAGCGCTTCCCAAAACGTTCCGCTCAGAAATGAGCGCACGAAAGCGATTTCGGGGACGCGAATTCTGCGCGCGCCATGCGCTTGCAGTCGGTTCCACAACCAGAGTGATGAAACCGCCGCAACGATGCAGCCCGCAAGAAAACAGCCGGCGAAGCCAAATCCAAGCGTCTGCATGAAGAGGACGTTGGCGCCCGCCTTCACGGGAATCTCGGCCAGTTTCCATGTCAGCACCGAGCCGCCTCGTCCGAGGGCGTGCAATAAGAATCCTTGCGTATTAGAGAGAACGCGGAAAGGCGCGCCGGCGACGAGCCAAACGATCGGGGCGCCGATATAGGGCGCGGCCGCGCCGCTCCCCATCAGAGCGTCAAGGAAGATCGGATAAGCGAAAAAGCCGAAAATCGCCGTCGCGGCGCCAAGCGCGAGGGAGAGCGCGCAGGTCTTTTCGATCGCCTCGGCGGCCTTGCCATTCTTTTGCGCATGGCCGAGCGCAATGGCCGCGACGGCGGCGCAAGCAATGGTGACGGCGACATCGAGCAGCGTGATGCGCATTAAAATTGCATAAGCGCCAGGCGCCCGGCCGCCCAGTCGCGCAACCATGGCGAGATCGATCTGCATGATGAAGGCGGCGGCGGACGTGCTGGCGAACAGGAACCAGTATCCGCGCCACAGCGGCGCGCTAGTCATCGCGCCAAGCTGCGCAACCACGAAAATATGTCAAGTTCAAAAGTCGGTAGCGCAGAGAAGCGAAAAATATCAGGAGGTCCAGGCATCGCGCTCTATTTCGCGCCGCCCCAGCCAAAATCCATGTCGAGCAACGCATAGAGCTCTTCGTTGTACGGCCGGAAAAACGCGGCCAATTTCTCTCGAACGCCGTCACTGAACTCTCCGGAGGGCCCGGAATTGCGCTCTTCGATCAAGAGCGGCTCGACCGCAGGCAACCCGAGAAACGCATATATCTGCTTCGCGGTCGATTGGGGATCTCGAAACAATTCGGCCGCATCGACGATGAAAACGCTCTCTCTCCCAAAATGCTCGAAGAGCAGACGCATAAAGGGCGCGTAGATGCTGTGCCGTAAATAGCCGGCGCGCGCGCCCGAGAACGCATGCGGCTCCATGCCGCCGCCGCGTATCGTCGCTATTTCGGCTTCAATCAAGGTTTCAAAATCTGGAAAGCCCTTCCAGTGCGGATCCTTTGACCTGCGGCTCATGAAACGCTTCTGATCCCACCGCCAATGAGAAAACGTGCGCTCAACCGGATCGCGCAGGACGCATATGATGCGCATATTCGGGAACATCGACTTCGCGAGGAATATCCAAAGCGGGTTGGGCATTACTGGCGTGCAATAGCCGGTGATGGCGCCGCCGTTACGCCGCTCCGCCGCCCTTTGCGCCGCGAGCGTCGGGAAATACGCCATGAGCTCGCGCATCGTGTCGGTGAATGAGATTTCCTTCGAAAACGGCAATAGGACGTGCGGATGCTGAAGAATATAAGAGGATAGGAAAGAGGTACCGGAGCGCACTGCGCCGATTGACGCGAAGGACGGTTCCATGCGTTGGCTGGAGCCGAGGGTTCGCGCCCACACCCGCCATTTTGGCGGATTGAAAAAATAATAGCGCCTGAATTGGTGCGCGACCGCCAACGGCAGGTTTCGCCCTGCGGCGCCGGCGTCGGACTGGCGCCGGAAGTCCTGATAAGGACGGTGAAGCGTGTCGAGTCTCTTCGGATCGACGGCAAGACCGGAAGAGGCGCCATTCATGGGCATCTCGGGCGCAACAACGGTCATGGGTCATTCTCCAATCGGCCGGAAACCGCCGTCAACGGCAGGCGCCTTCGTTTTCATTTCGCGGCGGGAGGAGCTTGCGTCCCGCGATGGGCGGTTGCGATGGATTCGAAAAGAAGCCTGCGAATTCATGCCGGCGCGCCCGCGAGGGTTGTCGCGTGACGCGCAGAGCCCTCCGCGATCTTTTCGCCTCTGGCGCGCGCGAAACTGGCCTCAAGCGTCGCGAACGCGTCGGGGCTTCGACCGCGCGAACGCCAGCAGATGAATCCGTCGGGTCGCACGAGCAGAGCGCCTTCAGGCGAAACGCCGAGACGCGGTAGAAAAAGCCCTTCGGGATCGTCGACGTCATATCCCAGTCGGCAGACGAGAAGCGGCGCGGTTGACCGAAGACCTACACGCCGCGCCGCCTCGATCCAGTCGCCGCCATCAGAGCCGGCGAAGAGCACGAAGTCGCGTCCGATCAGATCGTGAGAGGAGATTGTCTGCTCGCCGCGCCGCAACCAGACATGCGCGAGGCGGGTGCCCGGCGCGCCGGTCGGACATAGAGGATTCTCGACCGGCGCCCCGTCGTCGGCTTCATCAAAGATGATCACGTCCGAGCGATACCGGTAGCCCATCGCGGTTTCGAGAAGACCGCATTCCTCTTCCCGAATGCGCAGGTCCTGACGATCGGGCAGAAGGCGCTCGACGTAATTAGCGATGGCGCGCGCGATCGCGATCCGCGCTACCGGCTTGCGTTCGATCTCATAGCTGTCGAGCAGCGCGGGTACGGCATGTCCTTTAACGACAAGGGCCAGCTTCCACGCAAGGTCGGCGGCGTCCTGAATTGCAGCCTGTCCGCCCAGCCCGCCGACCGGCGGCGTGATATGAGCGCAATCGCCCGCGAGAAACACCCGCCCGAAGGCCATGCGATCGGCGACAAGAGCGGCCATTTGCCAGGGACGGATGTCAAGAATCTTCACAGCGAGGTTAGGGACGCCGAGAGCTTGTCGAACGAGTTCAGTACAACCTTCTTCGTCGAAATCTGACTCCTGATTGTGGGAGGAATCATATTCTATGTTGATCTGGCCGTGGTTGGGTTCGTCGCAGGTAACGAAGGCGCCGCTGAACGCCGAGTTGCGCAAGTAGTAAAGCACGAATCCGTCGGTAGGCAGGATCGTGCTGAGGTCTGCCTCGAACAGCACTGAGATCGTGTCCGCAAGGAACCCAGGGCCTTCCATTTTTACGCCGCCGGCGTCGCGTATCGTTCCGCCGGCGCCGTCGGCGGCGATCATGTAGTCCGCAACAACCATCATCTCTTTTCCAGAGTCCTCGTCGCGCAATATCGCTTCGACGCCGTCCTCTCGTTGCGCGAAGCGCGACAGCGCCGTCGAAAACCGAATATCGGCGCCGTTCTGGCGCGCAAAGCGCAACAGCACTGGTTCGACCCGATCCTGGCCGGCGGTGCATATTTTGCTTGGCGACACGCGCGTCGCGTCGAGCGAAATTTTGGTCACGAGCGTTTCGATCGGTGGACTCGTGACGCTCTCCGCGATGATGAGAGTAGAGTCGTTGGCGCCCGTGCGGCTTGCCGCGAACAACGCATCTTCCAAGCCTTCGACGACGCGTAGTAGTTCCATGCTACGCCTGTTCAGCCCGTGCGCTTTCGGCAGTCGCGATGTTGACGCGCGCCGCTCGACGAGGAGACAGGGGACGCCGCGCCATGCGAGAAGCGTCGCCGCCGACAAGCCGGCATAGCCGGCTCCGACAATGAGAACAGGCACTCGCTCCACGCTCATTGGATACGTCCTTTCGAGCCCAACGGGACGCCGGCCGGCTCCACGGGCGTCTCGCCAATCCTTTGCGCTTCACCGAGCGCAATGGCGAGCGGCGTGATGCGCATCAAAATCGCGTAGGCGCCTGTCGCGAGCCGGCCCAGTCGCGCAACCCTGGCGAGATCGATTTGCATGATGAGGGCGGCGGCGGACGTGCTGGCGAACAGGAGCCAGTATCCGCGCCACAGCGGCGCGCTTTTCATCGCGCCAAGCTCTGCCACCCCGGAAATATGTCGAGTTCAAAAGTCGGCAAGGTAAAGTAACCAAAAATATCGGGAGGCGCCGGCAACGGCTCCTCGGGCGCGATAAGCTCGATCTCTCGTCCGAAACGAACGCTGCGACATTTCCAACCGACGACGAAATCCGTCGAATCGGCGCAGCCGATGACGAGCCCGCAGTTTCTGCCGCGATCGAGCACCGCCCAACGCGCGGCGGACGCCCCCATGATCGATCGGAGATATTTGCCGTCAGCCAACAGCCTGTCCTTGAACGGCGATTCCCGCAGCCAGACATAGACCCATAGGTAATATGACCAGTCGAAGGCGAGCTTCTTCTCACCTGCCCAGGCCATGAAGGGCCGGAAAATCGACATCCCGTCGGGACCGGAGAGTTCCAGCAGTTCGGGACAAATATCAAAAAGCGTGTGCCAATAGACGCGCAGGCTGACGTCGATCCGCACAAACGCCTTATGATCCGCAGGATATTTCGCGCATAACTGCGGCGACATAAGCGCAGGATAGAGGTCGCGATCCGTGCGACTAGGCAGAGATAGCAAGGTCATGACGCTTTTCTTCCGACTCGCCGAAGAGGTTTCTCAATAGCTTCAGATCGGCGACGACGTCGTCAAATTCGATTTGGTCATCGCGTTCATAGGTCATCGTTGCGCCGGGCTTGTCGAAGACCGAACGAAAGTCCTCAAGGAAAGCGAGCGTGTCCGGCGCCAGCGCCTCGGCATGAGTGTCGAGCGATATGAAGGGCTCGATCAGCGAATTCCTGTAGCCGGCGACGTGGAAATGCCGGGCGCTGGCGATGACGTTGCGCCAGGCTTCGAACGGCGTGCCGCAATTGCGATTGGAGCAGACTGCATTGGACGCGTCGAACAGCACGCCCGCGCCAGTTTCTTTCATGAGGCGCTCGAAGAAGGCGGGCGCCTCTACCCCGCCGTCCATGATGGACAGATAATTTTCAAAATGAATGCGTTGTCCGACAAGCTCCTGCCATTCCAGCACCTTGTCGCGCACAAATTCATATTCCCTGGAATAGTCGACTTCGCCCAAATGAAAGAAGGCGCGCTCTTCGTGAGTGAAATGCAGAATGTGGTCGGAGACGTAAATCGGGTTCAGCGCGTCGATGTAATCTCGAAGCCGAGCGGCGAAATCGACGAGGGTTGGCCGATCGGCTTCGAGAAACTTGGAATACATAATATGCAAGCCGATGGGACAATCGAACGCCTTGGCTAATTCATCCGGTTCGACGCAGAAAAAATTGTCGATAAGAAATTCGCAGTAATCGATATGTCTTTCGGCGATGAGCCTCTGGACCATGTCATAGGTATCGCCGAGCGTGAAATTGAAGCCAAGCCGCATCTATTTGTCGCCTTCGTCCTGACGCGCCGAACCTGGACTGCGCCGCCGGCCGGGGCCAACGGCGCAAGCCGATCGTGTTTAGCCGTTGCTGACGGAGCAGGTCGAAGCGCAGCGGGCGCTGGCGCGGCCGATAACGTTGAGAGTCATGCGCTTGGCGATACGGATGGTCATAGGGGCCTCCCCTTTTGAGTTCGTCCGGAAAGTCCAGACGGGCTCCACAGAACGCGGAACCCGAATGGTATGACGAGCGAGCCCGCAAAAATCGGACAGCCTGCGGCGAGAATTTTTTCGGGCCGACGGGATTTTTGTTTCGGTCGCATCGCCGGCGACCGATGGCGCAGCCAAAAACTCGCGCGGCGAGTCTTCCTTGAAAGGCGGGAGCCCCGAGGGGACGCCCCTGCCGGAGCACTCGAAGGCCCGATCGAAGTGCTCAAGCGCTTGAGCGAGCTTGCGATTGACCGTTCTCAGAGAAACCCCGATTTCCTGCGCGATCTCCGCATGGCTGAAGCCCAAAACTCGGTTCATGAGGAATATCTGGCGACAGTGCCGCGGCAGGCGCGCCAGCGTGGTCTGAACGTCCGGCGCCAGCAGGAACGCATCCAGCGCTGGCGCGATCGGCGCGTCTCGGGCGGCCGACCGGAACCATGCGCCGTCTTCGCCGAGCGCCCGGGCATGGGTCTTTTGCCTCCGAAGGGCGTCGATGGCGAGCGTGCACGTCATTTTCGACACATAGCCGCGCGCGTTGGCGACCAGTTCGCCACGGTCGCTTTCGAGCATTTTGAGATAGGCTTCCTGGACCATGTCTTCGGCGTCGTCTGAGCCAATGACGCGGCGCGCCCGCGTAATCAGATCGCGATGATGACTTCTAAATAGTCGGTCAATCGTCTTATGAGACTTGAGCATCAGCGCATCTCCTCCCAAGCGCGCCGCCAATCACCACGCATCGATCGCGAACGGCCTCAAGGCCTTCGGCGATGCGCGGGTATGAGTCCGCGACGGTTCGCAGCCGAATCGCGGCGCTTGGCGTTAGGCGGGAGGGGCGCGCGCCGGCGGCGTTTCCGAAGGCTTCGGGGGCGCTAGAAGAGCTGCGGAGGCAGGATTGACGGTTCGGCTTTTCGAACGGGCTAAGCGCCAAACTTCATGAAATATAGAGACGACAGGCGGGTGGGAGTTGCAACACGCGAGGCAGTCGGCGCATGCGCCATTGCGCTCGATCGGCGAATAAGGCGCCGCCGGTATTGCGTCGCCCTTGCAGACGGGAGCGGCAAACGTCGGATGCTGCAAGCGAGCATGCGCCGCACCAGGCGAAACGGCCGCCGCCTGCAACAATGTCGCCAGTAACAGGACAACCCGAATGAGCATGGATGCCGCCAACCATCGCTTACGGTGGGCGCATCATAGGCATGAAAACGCGCTGGCGACAATACGAAAATTCCTTATACGCCGCGCACATACGCATTGATCGCGAAGAAATTCCCGTCGACAATCAATATGTCGGCGCTCCCTCTCTAACGATCGGCGAGACGCGTCCAAAGCCCCGCGTCGCCGGTGTCGCCGACCGTCTCGACGCGCGCCGAAGCCATAGGCCCATGGACGAATCTATCGCGAAGACCAAGTGTGGCGGGAGCGCAACAAGTACAATAAATGCGATTGTCCGAGGTTAAACTTGATTGACAAGTGAATCGCTGTGCACTCAAAATTCGTTATGCGGCAGCACAGGCAAAAAATTAGGCGATTTATACGTCCGTTGGTGGCGTCCGTCGTCGCTTGTCTGCTGCTCAACCAAGCTTTGGCCCTTGTTTTTTCTAGCAGGCTGTTGAAAAAGGTCATCGGCGCGCCGTGAGGACGGCCTCGTCGCCGTTATCGTAAGAAAATTCGATTTTGATGGAGC
>Ga0194126_10005683_pt1 | contig 18227 bp, 16 predicted proteins | sample TA2KigC150mmetaG_FD_148641 | JGI IMG/M metagenome (GOLD analysis project Ga0194126, IMG submission 148641) | Freshwater microbial communities from Lake Tanganyika, Tanzania - TA2015035 Kigoma Deep Cast 150m | ecosystem: Environmental > Aquatic > Freshwater > Lake | place: Tanzania: Lake... | reverse complement strand
GGTGTACTCAAAGAGGCGGGCAGCCATCTCAGGCGCCATCAGGCGGTCAGCTTGTTCCACACTGCGCAAATCCAGCCAGCTCAACATGGGTGTGACCGGACGGCAATCGCTATCCACCGGTAAGGTGTTAAACATTTGTGCAGAAATACCTACTCCCAGGATCTCGGCTGGCTCAATACCGGATTCCTGGATTACCCGGCGAGTGGTGGCAGCCACTGTTTGCCATAGTTCATCCGGATCCTGCTCTACCCACTCTGGGCAGGGATACGATAAGCCATAGTCCTGGTAAACAGAATGGATGACTTTCCCTTGCAGGTCGGTGATTACAGCTTTATCACCACCGGTGCCTGTATCATGAGCCAGGATATAGTTCTTTGCCATAGCCCTCCTCGGGTTTAACGACCCATCAGTTCTTCAACGTCTTTGTACCATTTGACCCGCTCGCCTATCTTGGCGCGTAATTTCCAGCGGCTTGTTTTAGGGGTCTTGTCGATGGCGCTCTGTAGTTCATCTATTCTCTCACGTACAATCCGGCGATCTTGCTCGCTTAGCCGGGTATAGTGATCTAATTCTTCAGTCACCAATTTCAGGTTTCCGATAACCGTGCGCCAAAAGCCCCAGTCCCCGGCCAGTGTTTGACTAATCAACGTAAGGTTAATCGTTTCTTGATCGTTATCTCCCAGCGGATGCTCTCGCAGCAACATAATCGTGTCGATCAGGTCTTTTTCATTGATCTTGACGATTTGCATCTTTTCCAGCAGTAGCTCGGCTAATGGCAGGGTATATTTCTCCACTTCCAGGCGGTTGACAAAGTTGATCACATGGCAAAAATCCAACTTATTGAAAAAGATATCAATATGCCGTCCATAGAGAGGATCGTGGAATAACAAGCGCGATTCGCTAAATAACTGTGTAACAGCTTTATCTTCCTGGTAACCCAGTTCAGCCAGTAAGCGGGAGATATCCTTAAAAAAGCGCGGGTAAGAGGCAAAATCAATATCCGTAAATTTGCGTCCCAGGTCATCTTGAATGTAGCCAAATTCTGTACAATGGGTACGAAAAGCCAATGCGCCGATCAGGCGCAGTATCATATGCTGGTTCTCATTTTCCTCCAGAGCATTCAGGATACGGGTGCGTTCCGTGAGGAAATCTTCTCGGATCTCTCCATATTTTGTCACCAAAGTGCCCTCCATGCTGGCTCAACCAGAAATAAGCAGGTGTCCTTTGACTTTGCCATTCTCAAGGTTGATGATAGCTGCTTTGAGTATCCCTTCTGCATACTCGCTACCGGCGTTAATCGCCAGAGTTCGTCCGATGCGGAAGTGTCCCGGCGATTCATGGATGTGTCCGTGCAACGTAACCAGGGGCTGCACCTTTTCGATGAATGCCCGTACAGCGGGAGAGCCAGCCGGTTTCAATAATACTTGGCCGCCCTGGGTGACAATCTTGAGATCCTTATCCAGTTCCGGACAGCTATCCAAACTAGAGTCAAAGGGTGGTACATGGATTGCCATGATTGCCCGCTCGGGATTTTCCACCATCGCTGCCAGTTCATCCATCTTGTTTTGCAGGTCATCCTCCTCCAGGTCGCGAATACAAGCCCAGGGTGTCATGTTGGCGTTCGAATTGCCATACAATTCGTAACCACCGTGAATCACGAAACGTTTCATATCCGGGTTGTGGACATGCTCGAATTCATCTATGACCGCATCGATGGAATACAAATCATCATTTCCAGGCATGAAATAAAATTCGATGCCCGCAGGCACTAATTTCTCTTCCACCAGGCTCATCCAGTTGCGCACCCGCTCACACATCTCTGCTTCAAAGCGGGCATCGAGTTTCTCGGTATCGCTTTCCAGCTCAGCGGCTTCATCCTTTTCGACCACGATGGGGTAAAAACCTACATTGCTGATGGTCTGCTTGAATTTTTCCAGTTCACCACCCACAGTTACCTCTTCGCGACGCCCAAACAAATACCCTGCATATACATCATTTTCCTGGTGTATTATCGGTACCATTGCCTTACCGGTAACATCTCCGCCAACAACCAGGGTGTTGGCTTTGTATTGCAGCGCTGCAGAGATAAACTTGCGGAAGACTGTATCTGAGCCATGAAAATCGGAGCCAAACAGAATCCGAGTCAAGGTAGAACCGCCACCAAACAAATTACCTAACTTCATTATTTACTCCAAAAAATATAATATCCCAGATAGTACTCAGGGAGGGGCAAAACACCCTCCCTGAGGCACAAAAGATTTGCAAGATTTAAACCGGAGGGATTGATTGGAATGTCCAGTTGATATCGATACCTTCGGTCTTTAGACGGTAGGATCTGGCAACAAAGAAAACGATCAACCCGCTGATGATAAAGCCAGCCAGTGTCCCCAGTGTGCCGGCGCCAATCCGACCACCGACCGCCGGGAAAGCAAAGGAGGCAATGATCATCCACAACAGGTATGTCAGGGTGATGCCGCCTACAATCGTGATCACCGGTACATTACCCACCTTGCGGCGCACAAACGCTGAGGCATTCTCGAAGAGATCTGGCTTCAGGTAGGGGAAGAGCGTCATGGCAGTAACCGGGACGAGTTGTGTACATACCGCAAAGAACACAAAGTTTAACTGCGCGCCCATCACACCACCCAGGGCAGCATCGATAACACCAATCTCAGCAATGATGGTGATGATGGTGATGGCAACAATTGGGCTGTGCAGCGTGGGGTGAATGTAGCATACTTTCTCTGGGATAAGACGATCGAAAGACCAGGCGAAGATGATGCGGCTGCAGTAGAAGAAGTACGTCTGCGCCAGGTTGATTAGCGTGTACACCCATGCCAGCAAGACGATCAGCAGCAGCGGGAAGGATGGTCTCAGGATGGCAGCAAAGAAGGTAATCCAGGGCATGGTAAGCCCTTCATAACCACTCTGTCCGAGATAGCTCTCGGCGGCAATCCATTCCAGTGGTACCAGGCGTTGAAGCAGCAAAGCGCCTACCACAAAGATTGCCCAGGTGACAATCAAGGATGCCCAGCTACCGGCAATCAGGGTAGACTCTGCCTGCTTGACCTCGCCAGCGAAGAAAGTGGGAATATAGTAGCCATAGAAAATCCAGAAACCCATGATCAACCCTGCCAGCGTCATGACGGCTACGTTAGGATTGATGATCATGCCATTCTCTTTGGCTAACTCGATGCGGGCTGCGTAACTGCCCTCTCCCATGAATTTATCCCAGGCGCCCGGGAATGCATCTGCCGAAGCTGTGCCAAGCTGGAAATAAATCACCACCCATGCCAGCAGACCCAGGAAAAAACCTACTTCCAGGATGCGCAGGATGGAACGGGTGGGTAGTATCATGGTAACGAAAGTGATGATGGTGCAAATGGTTCCAATGACTACGATGCCAGCGGTTGAACCTGACCAGGCGGCAAACGCTAACATTCCCTCGTTATTCAACACGATACCCATGGTTTGCAACAATGTGGGTAATGCGCTTTTGGGAATCCAGGCGATCAGTGAACCTGCCACCATAGCGCTGAAGATCACCAACGTCCAACTGGCTGCAAACGCCAACGGTGCACTGAGAGTGCGGCTTGCCAGGGTATAGTCGGCAGCCGAGCGCGGCATGGTTGCGCCAATCGCTGCATATGTATAGGCGTGAAACAGGCAGAAGATCATAGCAACCGTCAGTACACCAATGATGCTGCTGCCGGGCCAAACGCCAGCTACCCAAGAATAGGGAATCAGCCCTGATGAGGAAAGGCTGATGCAGTGCACACCAAAAACCATGGCGCCAAACACGCCAATGGTACGAACCAGACCTGAGCTTTTACGAGCATAGAGCCGGCGGTCTTCACCGGATGTAGATGTGGCTTGTGCCATAAGAATCCTCCTAAAAGATATGAGCTAGAATAACCAACGTGATTTACCTATCTAAACAGGTCGGTATGCTTTCGTTATCGTCAATAATTACCTCCTTTCCAGTTTCCTGGAACACCAAACCCCTTTGATTCGCCGCTGCATTTTCGTTTAAGTTGATGTCCATATGAATACGAGCGAAATCACCGCGCAGAAAATTTTGGGAAAATACAATTGGTTTCTGGTCATCGTTGCTGTAAAGGGTCTGGTTTAACATCAAAAGGGGTGCATCTTCTGGAACACGTAGCTGTTTGGCTATGGTTTCGTTGGCAGTGATGGCTTCAACTGTTTGGGAGATACGTCCAGGAGTTGCCCCATAGACATTCACCAGTAAATCAAAGAGAGGTGTTTTTTCTAAATCCCATTCTTCCATGCCAGGGCAGCGGGAGCAAGGAAAAAAACTGCGTTCCAGGATAACTGGAACGCGATTGGCTAAACGTAGAATGACTACTCTGTAGAGTGAATGTCCGATCTCGACTTCGAGGTTTTCCGCGAGCCTCCGGCTGGCGACAATTTCATCGAATTCTAGCAATTGGCTGGCTGTAGCCAGGTAGCGATCGCGCATTGCCTGGATATTGTTCAATAATTCCTGTGCTTCGTAGGTAACGCGTGGTTTAGCCACATAGGTGCCTGAACCATGCCGGCGTTCTAATAGCCCCTCACTGACCAGCTCGGTTAACGCCCGGCGGACAGTCATGCGGCTGACACCCATCTCTTCGCTGTAATCGCGCTCGGATTGGATTTTTGTCTCCGGCTTCAACTTGCCGGAAAGAATCAATTCCGCAATATGTTCCTGGATTTGAACGTAAAGAGGTTTATTTAATCCGCTTGACATATACCACTTTGCTCATTTATACCATGTTTTAGGAATTATTATAAAAAGTGGTTTGTGGTCTATTGTATTGAAATTGGTTGAAATGTTGTTTTTTTAGCCTTTTGAACCTATTATATCCAATATTTCCCCTAAAATCAAGTGTTTTAACGAAAAATATTTTAAAACAAGGGGGATAATACGGTCACCTCATCGATATCAAGTGTAAACCGGTAAAGTGGTATATGGTATAGCTGCATTTCTTGGGCTAAGTGGTATAACTGTATCAGGCATTCGCGGTGGGTAATTACCCGTTTGCGTTTCTTCAAAAAGAATAGGAGTAGCTTATAATCATGGTATGAATCGCTTTCATAATCAGGTTGTTTTGATCACCGGAGGTACCTCCGGCATTGGACAGGCGACGGTGGAGTGTTTTGCCGCTGAAGGTGCTCGCGTGGCATTCACCGGGCGGCGTCAGCATTTAGGTTCCGAGCTTGTTGGCCGCATCGATCCGCAATTTCCTGAGAGGGTTGTCTACTTCCCTGCCGATCATCGCCTCCGCCAGGATTGTTCCCGGGTAGTTGAGCAGACATTGGCAGCTTTTGGGCGGATCGATATCCTGTTCAACAATGCGGGAATTGTCACTTGTGGCACAGCCATCACCACCAGCGAGCAGGACTGGGAGGATACCCTGGCATTGAACGTGACTGCAATCTGGCGAATGAGCCGGTTGGTTATACCGCACATGCGCCAACAAGGCGGCGGGGTGATTATCAATAATGCTTCAGATTGGGGCATAGTGGGCGCCAGGGATGCACTGGCTTATTGCACATCCAAAGGAGCGGTGATTCAGATGACCCGCGCCATGGCGCTTGACCATGCTCATGAAAACATTCGGGTGAATGCGGTCTGTCCAGGGGATACGTTTGTCGAGCGCTGGTTGGAGAATGGTTATTTTCGTGGTTCTGAAGCAGTGAGTGATGCGGAAGCCCGGCAAGCCGATGATATTCCCCTCGGACGCGTGGCAGAAGTGGCAGAGATTGCGCGTGTGGTGTTATTCCTTGCCAGCCAGGAAGCCAGTTTTATCACCGGCAGCGCGCTGGTGGTTGATGGCGGTAATACTGCCCGCTGATCCCCAACCCGCCAGACTCAAAATAACTTGGCGATTGCCAACGCAGAAAACACAGCCAGCAGGCTGACAAGTGCAGTGATAAGCACTTTATTCAGCATACGTTTACGCCGGTTAGGCACTCGCTCCCACCATTTCTTGATTCGCCTCCATAAAGAACGCCGGCGTGAGCGTGAACGATGAATCCGCTTTTCAGTGATCATGTTTTTTATCCACTCGGAATCATATCATATTTATTAAAATGCTGCATGCCAATGTTAAAAGGGGCTTGATTTACATCGCACTTTCCGGTACAGTATTAAGAGGAGGACAATGTGATGGAAATACGTATCGGAAAAGTGACCCATTATTTTTCCCGCCTCGCGGTGGCGGCGTTGGAGTTATCCGGCGAACTCAAGATAGGTGATGTGATTCATATCAGCGGGCGCAATACCGATTTCACCCAGCCAGTCTCTTCAATGGAGATAGATCATGCCCAGGTGGATATTGCCAAACCTGGTACCCAACTGGCTTTGAAAGTGGCTGAAGCGGTACACGAGGGCGATAAGGTGTATAAGATTGTGAAAGACCTTGCCGGAGAGTGATCTGATCCAATGATTTATCGTGCTTACCTGGAAACCAACGCCAGTGGAGTCTGCATGGCTCATGTCTTGGATCTGCCGGGTTGCTTTGCCCGCGCAAACAGCCGCTCGCAGTGCCTGGACTTGCTGGTGGATACAATTCGTGAGACCCATGCCTGGTTACGTAGACATGCTGAACCCGCGCTGTTGCCAGAAGATCCAATATTCATCGAAATTGCATATGAAGAGTCGGGTATATGCCCATTCAACCCAGGAGATGCTGCGGCGTGTTTTCCGCCAGAACGTGAGCCATTGAGTGAACGCGAGCATACCGCCCAAATCCGCCAGTTGCTGTTGTGCTGGAAACAGGCACAAGCAGACTGATTCGATCCTGGCTGTCATATCCATTCCTCACAAATCAGAAAGCCGCGCTAATCGTGTTCGATGAAGGGCAATGCTTTGGTAAAATCATTAAACAGTCGATTGTTGAGATCCATATGTTCGGTGACGAAGACAGAGAGTTTACCCGTGTAGCTTATTTGCAGAAGGACGCGGGGGGTGAAAAGATTCGTTGCCATGTCTGCGAACGGCGCTGCGTGATATCCAATCATGCAGCGGGATGGTGTCAAACGCGCCGGCATGAAGATGGCGTCTTGATCACTACAACCTACGGGTTGGTCTCCGCTCTTTCTGCCACTCCTATTGAAAAGAAGCCTTTTTACCATTTTTGCCCGGGCACCAAATCGCTCTCCATTGGAAATTGGTCGTGTAATTTTGCCTGTCCGTGGTGTGAGAATTGGGATATCACCCAGGTTACTCCTCCAGATGGTGGTAAGTACCTTTCTCCGGAAGGCTTTATTGACCTGGTGGAACGCTCCGGTTGCCAGGGAATCACCCTGGCATATAACGAACCAACCCTTTCTCTGGAGTGGGCGCTGGAGGTCTTCCAATTGGCGCGCGGGTTGGGGTTGTATAGCACCATCGTGACCAATGGATATATGACCCCTGAATGCCTGGGATTGTTCATGACTGCCGGGTTGGATGCACTCAATGTGGATATTAAGGGGGATGAATATGCGGTGCGAGGCTACTGCAAGGGCATCGAGTTAGAAAAAATTTGGATCAACTGTGGTCTGGCGCGCGCCCACCGGCTGCATCTCGAGATCACCACCTTGATTATTCCCAAAGTCAATGATGATAACCGCACCCTGCGTGAGATTGCCAACCGTATCGTGGAGGAACTTGGTCCAGAGACTCCCTGGCACATCACCGCATACCACCCGGCGCACAAGTTCACCACCTCCCCGCCCGAGGTAGAATTATTGGAGCGCGCCTGGAAAATCGGCAAGGCTGCCGGGTTGGATTACGTTTACCTGGCGAATGTGCCTGGTCGTAGCCGTGAAAATACCGAGTGTCCAAACTGCCAAAAAATATTAATCCGTCGCCTGGGAAACAATATGCTCACCAACGCCATTCGCGATAGTAAATGTACGCAGTGTGGACATATGATCGCTGGTGTTTGGGCATGAAACAGCGCCGGAATGTTACTCTACTGGTGATATTGTTAATCCTGGCAGGGGTGCTTGGGTGGATTCTGCTTCGTCCACCACCGCTTGCCCCCAGCCGGTTGCCCACTCTACGCACACCGGATGCCAGCCAGGAGGAAACATTTACCCAAAAGCGCTTGTTGATGGTGGAAAAGACCATCCTGGCACGGGGGGTTAACAATCCTGATGTATTGCGTGCCATGCGCACTACTCCCCGCCACCACTTTGTAAGCGATGAATACCTGGAATATGCTTATGATGATCATCCGCTGCCGATTGGCTATGGACAAACCATATCCCAGCCTTATATTGTCGCCTGGATGACAGAATTGCTGGAATTACAACCCGGTGAGCGGGTATTGGAAATTGGTACCGGCTCAGGCTATCAGGCGGCTGTACTGGCAGAATTGGGCTTTGTGGAAGTCTACAGCATTGAAATTGTCCCGCAGCTTGCCGATAACGCCATGAAACTATTGGAAGAATCAGGCTATGCCATTCAGGTAAAAGCTGGCGACGGGTATTATGGCTGGCCTGAATATGCTCCCTTTGATGCAATCATCGTCACCGCAGCTCCCGATCACCTGCCAACCCCGCTGGTGGAACAGCTTGTGGAGGGGGGACGGTTGGTGATCCCCATTGGACCTCCGGGAGGCTACCAAAGCCTGTGGAAATTTGTTAAAACCAGCAATGAACTGAAAGCCTATAACATGGGGGGAGTGGCTTTTGTACCGTTTACCGGCGAGGGAATCCAACAGGGAGAGTAGAGCACCGCGAGCCAGGACCTTAGCGTAATTTGCTCGCCGTGAACCAGGCGGCAGCATAGCACAACGCTCCCAGGTTGAATACACTGCTGTATCCCCAGGAGAGTGCCAGCAGCGCTGCCAGTACGGCGGCAATCACCGAAGCCGCACCATTGACTGCCCACGCCCAGGCGATCATCGCGGATAGCTTTTGGTCATCGTTTTGACCTGAACCACCTGCCGTATCTGGTTTAGGGGCGTAATGGTGCGCCAGCCAATCGATGCCTGTTGGAAAGGGCAATCCCATGAGTAAGCCGATGGGCGCCAGCGCCAGCACGGTTAGCGCCATGCGCCAGGGAAAAGCCAGCCCCAGGGTAAACTTAAAAAGTAGTGGAAGACTCACCGGGGTAAGCAGTAGCAGTAGCACCAACACACCCAGTGCCCAGCGCAATGGCAGCTTGTTTTCACCAGGTTTACCTTGTATGACCATCGGCAGAAAGCGGCTGCCCAAGCCAGAGAAAAATAGCATAGAGAACAGCACAGCGGTAAGCGCATAGGCTGGCTGCCCGAGATACAGGATAAATCGCTGGATCAGCGGAATTTCCACCAGCAGATACGCAAAGCCAATCCAGGCAAAGTAGGCAAGCACTGGGAGCGCCTGCCTGGGTAGGCGGGTGGATACTGACCCATCAGTTGGTCTCTTTTTGAGGATGGTATATCCCGGCAGCATCACCAATCCAAAGGCAAAAATTAACACCAGCCCCAGGATTGCCAGGATGACGAAATATCCCGCACCTCCAAATGGCTGCCAGGTCTTCCCAATCTCTGCCAGCGCCTGCCGGGCTTGAGACCATTTGAAGTAATGACCAAAGAAGGGATGGTCGTCGCTGGGCGGGCGGACATCGAATGGGTAATCATCGTAAAATGCCTGGCGCGGCTTTGTAGTTAGCAGCCGGGTAAAAGCCTGGTAATAGACTGGCTCAGGCAGTATGTTGAACTGGTTGGTTTCCTCGGGCTGGATACCGGGGGCATAAACCAGGTCAAAAGAGCGGCTGGATGCAAACTCTCGTACTTGAGCCAGTTCTGGTATGGTAAAGGGTTCATTCTTGACCAGCAGCGTAGCCGTGTTGTAGCCGCGGATGGCTACAATGCGTTCCGCCGCGGAAAGACCGCGTTGCTCCAGGGCGCTCACCGCCAGGGCAAAGGCGCGCAGCGATTCGCTGGGCGGCATTTGCAGCCAGCGGGTGATTACCAGCAGCCCTCCAGGCTGCAAGCGTGCCAGGGCATCATGAAAAGCTTCCTGTGTATAGCGATAATCTTCTGCCAGGCTGTAAGCTCCTGAGCTAACCGGGTGATAACTGGAGGAAAGGCAAAAGATGATCACGTCAAAATGCTCCTGGCTGCGGCGTAAGTAACTGCGGCTTTCCTCCACCACCCATTGCGCACCGGGATGTTGGTACACGTGTGCGGCAGCCTGCACCACCAGCGGGTTCACTTCCACCGCAGTGACCGCTTGTGCGCCGTTATGCAAGGCAGCCAGGATATCCAACCCGCCGCGTGGTTCCAGCGCCAGGGTATTTGCCTGTGGGCGCAGTTGAAACGCCAGCGCAGACGGCAGGTATTCGCTGAACTCGAGGGCTGAACCGGGCTGCACCACTGCTGAAAGGTCATCGCCATCCACCAGCAGCCCATCCTGCGGCGGGGGCAGCTTCTGGTAACGGTAACTCAATCCCGGCAATGAACGTATACCCGGGCTTTTCACCAGGTCTACCCGTGAGAAGGAATTCCATTCCTGCCAGGCTAACCTGGCGCCGGGTACTTGCAGGGCATAAGAAAGAGACTTATAGGGAGAGATGCGCAGCTCCAGAAAACGAAATACGGGTTGACCGGCAAGGCGGGAGGTGAGGTCTACCATCACAAACAGCAGCAGCAAGGAAATGCATACGGATTGGCTTCCCGCTTTGGATATCCGCTGCAAGGGTGATGATGAAAGCGTATCATTTTCCTGCCCTCCCGGGTTTCGCCCAACCACAGCCGCCAGGGCAGCCATTCCCGCACAGAACACCACCAAGCCTTCTGCTCCCAGCCCGGATGGCGCCAGCAAAGCCAGCCCACAGCCAAAGGCGGAACCCAGCAGGTTGGCAGCGTAAGTCAGCCGGGCTGACGCCGGATAACAGGTGAGCAGCATTCCACTCGCCATACCGATGAAGAAGAAAGGTGACGTATAAGCCAGGTAGTGCAGCGCCAGGATAACCGCCTGGCGGGGGTCCCAGGCGATACTGAAAGAGTCAAAGGGCAGCAGGTTGGCAAGCTGGTAACTCCCCAGGATGCTGGCGCCACCAGCCAGCGCCAGCCAGCCGAAAGTCTTGTGGGGTTGTTTCTTCCCCAGGTCCGGCAGCATGAAGAGCAACGTCCCGCTGGCACCGAAACCCAGCATTGCCAGGCTGACGATCATGAAGGCAAAGTGGTAAAACTGCGCAACGGAAAACAGGCGCGTCAGGTTGATCTGGAATGCCAAACCAGCCGCACAAAGCAGCAGCAAGCCAGCCAGCAGCTTTGTGGGCGGGGAGGTATGGGGGGGAATGTCTTGTGTCACCAGGCGTTTCTTCCTACAAACAGGCGTTGCTCCACGGAGGGCGTTATTTACTTCTGAGCATTGCCTGGCTTAGTGCTCAGGCTGATTCAGGGTTTCTCGCATAACACCATCTCGATGGGCAACCCCAGGGGGCTTGCTGCTTCCACCCGCAAAGTGTGAAACCCGGCATCCTCCAAAGAGTCTTGACCATAGATAGGGCGGCAATCGAAATACTGCGGGTATTTCTCGTGCAGCCATTCGTAAGTGCTCGTCATCCAATTGGAGCGACCTGCCCTGGACATTGCCACAACACACAGGCGGCCCTTCGGTTGCAGCACCCGCTGGCATTCCTGCAAGACGAGTGGAATCTCTGGTGTATCGAACAATTCGAGTGTGAAACTCAAGAAAATTTTATGGAAAGATGCATCTGCAAACGGTAATTGCAGCGCATCGGCTTGCGCCAGGAAGACCTTTTCCACTCCCCGGGCGTTCTTGAGCCTGGCGCGGCTGGCTGCGAGCATGCCTTGCGAAAGGTCCACGCCATAAACTTTGCCAGCAGGAGCAACGGCTTCCGCCAGCGCCACAACGGCATGACCGGTTCCCACTCCAATTTCGAGAACGGCATCTCCTTTTCCGGCAGCCAGCATGCCAAGCCCGGCGTCGCGGTAGCGTCCTTCAAAACCACCAGCCACCAGATCATACCAGCGGCTCAGGCGATCATAAGTTGCGCGTGCCTGTTCCTTTGTGCGATGTACCGGGCTGATCTGCCTGTTATGCTGCGCTGCCTGTTTCATGCTGAGTGTTAGCTGGCGGCGGTAAATACTTGCTGACAACCTCACTGAGCAGAGCGACCAATAAACGCTCCTCGAAGGGCCAGGCATAATGGATAACTGCTTCGGGATGTCGCTGGCGCGCCTGGATCACTGCTTCCTGAATCTCCTGCTCGGTATGCTGGTTGCCGCGTAACAGCATCGTTGTTGTCACGATCACGGTACCCGCTCCGCCTGCAATCACCTGGTCGAGGGCATCGGGGATGGTGGGGATACAGAACTCATTATAAGCAGCCACCACCGGGCAGCCGAGGCGCAGCGCCAGCTTCTCAGCCAGGCTATCCACTGCCGCCTTGTAGGGGTCATTTTCTGCAGTACGAGGCCAGCCAGCCACTTCACCAGCCAGGCGGCTGCGCCACCGGCGTAAAAAACCCAGCCGCTCAACTGGCTTACCGCCAAACTCCAGCATCATCAGCATGCCCACCCGCATGGCAGGGTAATCCGTAGCCGGAGCGCCGTGCGCTGCCAGTACAACCGCGATATTGTTCTTGAGTGTGTTATTCATTAACAATCATTATAAAACCATCTCTCTTCAAATTCCAGTAAAATCCAAAAGAGCACCAGGATCTAAATAGTATCGGGAATTGTCATTGCTAAGGGGCCTAACGTCTGAAGCCATCTTTTTTATCACCTGCCTGCATTGCAAAACACCAAGACGCTAAGACACGAAGTGCTTTTTATACACCCCCAGGTGATGGGTTTTCCATTCGCGCCTTGTCTTCTATCGGTTTGCGCCAGATCGCTGCGCCAATTAATCCACCGAGTGCGCCAAATGCGCACCAAAAAATCACTGAGCTGAGGCTGAAGATGGCATACAAGCCGACTGAGGCATAATAACCATTGGTGAATTGATAGATAGCTTCACCCAACCCCGCCCCGCCAGTTACCAGGTTATAAGCGAGCAAAATCCCAACCAGCATGAACAAACTCGCCAGCAACGCACCAAAAAGACCGCTTGCGGCGCCTGACATAACACCATATAGGACAGTCATTGTTCTTTGCCTACGGCGATAAAAGAACGCGCCCAGCGCGCCATTCACTATAAATAATGGAGTCCCCGCACAACAAACTGTCAAAGCAACCAGGTTTTCATCAAGTGCGTTGGAAATCGGGTTGGGGTTCACCATAAAGACAATTACAGCCGTAACGATCAAGCCAAGCGTGATGGAGACAATACCACCGGCAGTCAGGGCAGAGAGAAAAAGGGAACGAATATTCAAGGTTTTCTCCTTTGTGATTTTAACCGTCTACACCTGCTTCAACACCTAACGCAGGATCGTATAGATTGAAGCGCAACGCACCTGTGCGGTTGGCTATGGCGCGAACAAAACCGATAGTTTTTCCCTGGTCTCTTTCAAGCGCTTCAGCATCGGATGGGAAAATGGATTTGCCTGTGGCTTCCAGAATTTTCTCAAAGTCGTACCAATAACGCCAGCCATCCTTAAGCGTATCGACTCGAATAGCAGTCAGGTTGCTATTGCGACTCCAATGCTCATACCACCACTCTGGCGTCTTGAAGCTCCAACACTCATCTTCCCAAAAGACTTTGCCGTTCGATTGGGGCTGGGTCAGGTGCGCCGGAACGACAGAGAACGATTGCATCAACCCCGGTACCACGATGCCCACGCTTCCGCCTGGACGTAGAAATCTCGATAGGTACCCCAGGTAGAGCACATCAGTCCCGAAGTATTGGTAGGCGTCGATGGAAACGATGGCATCAAAGAAGTCATCTGCAAACGGCAAGGCATGCGCCTCTGCCCGCAGGGGAAAGACAGAGCCTGCCACTCCGGCTGCTTCTGCCCGTTTGCGGTTGTGATCCGGCGAAATCCAGAGGTCGTCTGCCCATACCTGAACGCCGAACTCTTTTGCCATGAAAATACTGGTGAGCGCCCGTCCGCAACCGAGATCGAGCACGCGCATTCCGGGTTTGAGTGGTAATGCCTGTAGCAGCCACTCAACCAGCCACAACGCATGGGGACCCATCTGGTTATCGAGGATCCAATGCGGGTCGTAGCGGTTTGAAAGGGGAAATTCAGCTCTGTTTAATTCGTTCTTGAGATTTATCATCGTGTCGTTTCCTGCCTGTCTGTTGCCTGTTGGTGGATTAAGGCGGCGGTTTAAGCCAGGATTGAAATCTGCACGCTGGCTTCCTTACCGCCTGTCTTTCTACTGGCAGGTGAAAGGTGCTTTATCGCCCGCCGTTTTGAATTGATTTTACCTTCAACTAGTCATGCTGTGCAGGTAAAGCACCCGGCGGCAGCAGGTTTTCCAACGTTGCCCGCCGGAAGTAGGCGCGGTAGGCAGCGGATTCATCCAGCACGGTTTTCAGGCGGGCGGCGATTACTTCGACCTGTGCGGTGGTTTGTCCATCTCCCGGGGTGAATTGCAGGTGGTCGGCTTTCTGGTTCAACGCGCCTGGTATTTCAATTTCCATTGCTTCTTTTCTACTATGCTGCAATATGCCACGCGCTTGCAGCCATTCCAATCCCAATTGTATGGCACTCTCGCGCTGGGCACAGGCGGCTGCCAACCGGCTGATCTGCACGTGACCATCTTTATGCCGTAGGGCATATTTAACCAGTCCCCCAAGCCTTTGGAGAAAGGCTGGCAGCGTATCCATGCCTGGGTTTATTCCAAAGCAGTAGATCGTGCGCGGCGCAACCTGCGCCAGCGCTTCTCGTAATACAGCCGGTGCAGGCGGCGCGCTCCAGATCACCAACATATCTCCGGGTGTGAGTTGCCAGCGGCTCACGCTCTCTACACCTTTCGGCATGTCACCCTCACCCCACACCTGCATCTCTGGATTATGGCTGCGTAATTCTGCCAGCTTCACCAGCGGATGGTAGACCAGGCGCAAATCCACCAGTGTGCGCTCTGCTTCAGACGGCAGTAACATAAACTGCCCATCGGCGGTGAACCCGCTGCCGGGGGGAGCAGCCGCATCACGAAAGTCGATCCACTCGATTTGCACCTCACGCGTCCCGCGGTAGGAGCTTAAGCGCGCCCGGTATGCCAGGTCAAAACGATCCTCGGGTAGCGCCCATCCAGCGCCCTGCCACCAAATCACGCGATGGGTATTGCCCCTGGGGTCAGTGACGCGCAGCAGCAAATGCTCGTTACCCCGTCCGAGAGGCGTATGGTCTTCCAGCCTGAGATGACGATCGATCCATGTGAAGGGCGGATTACCCGCCCCAAAAGGTGCCAGGCGTTCAAGCTGCTCCACGGTTTCTGGCGTCAGTTGATCCAGCGGCTGGTAGCCATCGATGACCAGCGGTGCAGCCATAACTTGTTCAGCAGACATCTTCAAGATACTGCGCGCCAACCCTCGACGAAACTGGGTAATGCGTTCCAGGATATCCTCGCCAGCCGGCATGCCCAAACCAGCCGCCATGGGGTGCCCGCCGTAGCCACTCAGCCAGTCTTTCTGCTCGGCGATGGCTGCGGTGATATTGACGCCTGCCACCGAGCGAGCTGAACCCCGAGCAACCTCCCCAGGCGGGGCGGAGAGCATAACCACCGGCTTGCCAAAGCGTTCCACCAGGCGACTGGCAACAATCCCCAGCACGCCCGCGTGCCAGGAAGCATGCGCCAGCACCAGGGCGGGTGTTTGCAGTAGGGTGGGGTCGGCATCGAGCTGCGCCAGCGCCCCTTGCAGCACCTGGCTGGTGAGCAGCCGGCGCTGCTCGTTATAGGTTTCCAATTGTAAAGCCAGCCGGTGGGCGGTTGGCGGATGGGTAGTGGTCAGCAACTCGACAGCCAGGTTGGCGTCCGCCAGCCTGCCGAGTGCATTCAGGCGAGGACCCAGGATGAACCCGATGTGTTCTTCGGTCAAGTGATCCGGTTTGAGTTCAGCCAGTTGCATCATGGCTTGCAGACCCAGGCGCTGCGTGCGGCGCAGCACTTCCAGACCGCATTGCAACAGCCAGCGCGTGTCGCCAGACAGGGTGGCAACATCGCTGACGATCCCCAGGGCTGCCAAATCTAAACAGGATTGTTCCTCGCCGCTGCGCCCGTTTGCCTGGAAGAGGGCTTCCGCCAGCTTGTACGCCACGCCAACACCGGGCAGTGTGGAGAGCGGATGCTCGGGGGGCAGGCGGCGGGGATTGACCAACGCCAACGCGGGAGGAAATTCGACAGGCAGCTCGTGGTGGTCGGTGACCAGCACATCCACGCCGCGGCTTTTCGCATAGGCTAATGCTTCGTGTGCGGCGCTGCCGGTGTCACAGGTAAGCACCAGTGTCACCCCCTGGTCCAGGATGTTTTTTAATACGGGTAAATTGACTCCGTGGCTTTCTCGCTCGCGCACCGGTATGTGAAAACTCACCTGCCCTCCCAACTGCCGCAGGCAGGATACCAGCAGGCTGGTGGCAGTTTGTCCATCGACGTCGAAATCGCCCCACACGCAAATTGGCTCGCTGGCATCCAGCGCCTGGTGAATACGCTGCACCGTCTTTTCCATGTCTGGCAGCTCCAGGGGTGATGCAGGAGTATAACAATGAGGGTCGAGAAATGCCTGCGCTTGCTTCAATGTGGTGACGCCGCGACGTACCAGCGTCTGCAACGCCAAGGCTGGCAGATCAAGCGATGTTTGCAGTTCGGCGGGTATTTCTGGCGTTTCAGCTTCCAGCCACATGAGACATTCCTAATATTCGATCTCGCTTAACTGCGAAAAATCGAGGTCAAAATCCAGGCTTTCAGTTTCCCACTCAGCGAATTCGGCTTCACTGCCGGCATGCACTCCTCGGTCGCAGAGTGACCGATAGTTGCAAAACCGGCATTGTAATTCATCTTCTGCCAGGTCGAATTCGTTTTCGTCCAGATGGAGGATAGTCTCCACCAACTCGTTCAGGTAAGCTTCATCAGATTGGTACTGCACGGCGCTATACGGGATGCGCTCGGGCAGGGTGGGATGCGCAGCAAACCAGTAAACCATTGTGACGCGGTCGGCATCGATGGTGGTGGGCGAAAATTGCGGGCTGGCAGCGCGCACCAACACGTAGGGATACAGGCGCGTTTGCAAGCGCTTCATAAGCCATTCGGAACGGGGGCGCAGCCGGTTGGTCTTCCAATCGTAGATCACCATCCTGCCATCCTCTGCTGCTGCTACCAGGTCTAGCTTGGCGACCAACCGGTGACCGGCGACCAGCGGTGTGGAAAGACTCACCTCTGCCACCCGTGTTGCAAAGCGGTTGAACAGTTCGCTGTGTAGGAAGCGGGTGAAATGTTGCCACCAGCTTTTTAGCTCTGGATCGATTATCATCTCCACCAGTCGTTCTTCCGGCAGCTCTAACAGTCGTTGGTGCGCCAGGCGGTGAAAACGCGCCCCGCGCTGCATACGCTCTTCATTTTCCAGTGCTGGTTCGCTCTGCAATGCGGGCCATGCCAGGCGGCGAACATAGCGCAGGTAGAAACGCCGCCGGCAGTCTACAAAATCTTGCAGATTGCCCTGGTGAAATTGAAACTCACTCGGCAGGTTCATGGTGCAATGGCTCCCAATAATCGGCTAAATGCATTAAAGCCTCGGCTGGGCTGCGGCGTCCATCCCGGCCGTTATTCCAGGTGATAACCAACTCTTTGCGAGCGCGGGTGATGCCCACGTAGAGCAGGCGCAGGCGTTCGCGAATGTAATCCAATCGAGCACGGGCGCTGGCTTGCCCCTCCTGGTACCAGCCGTAGATATCTGCGGAAAGAGCCGTTTCCAACTGCGCCAGGGTTTCCGCTTCCATGTTGAGCTTATCGCGGATAAACCATTTCTCAGAAATGTAGGTGTCCGTGGTTGTTCCGGAGGGGAAGTCGTAATTATTCACCGACATCAAGTACACTCGATCCCACTCCAATCCCTTGGCTTTGTGAATGGTTGCCACCAGGGCTTTGCCTTTGTATTGGTCTGGGTCAAAGCCGCTGTCATCGTTGCTGAAACCCAGGAAACGGCGTTCATTGCTGGCAATCACACCCAGTTCATTGGCAAGCTCGGGCAGCCGCCAGGCAGGATGTGCATTGTTTACCTGGCGCAGCAACACAGCCAGCTTGTGGGTCAGCGCCAGGTCGGAGGGTTGGGTAAACCAATCTTGCCCCAGGGTGAGAAGGAGCTGATCCACCGGCAAGGTGACCGCTTGC
>Ga0194126_10005676_pt1 | contig 18231 bp, 16 predicted proteins | sample TA2KigC150mmetaG_FD_148641 | JGI IMG/M metagenome (GOLD analysis project Ga0194126, IMG submission 148641) | Freshwater microbial communities from Lake Tanganyika, Tanzania - TA2015035 Kigoma Deep Cast 150m | ecosystem: Environmental > Aquatic > Freshwater > Lake | place: Tanzania: Lake... | reverse complement strand
CCGTGGGTGTGATGATCGGGCTGGCAGGCATACCCGGGTTGATAGACCTGCGCGGCATATCAGATCTATTCAGTTACCACCTGCGCATCACCCAGTTAGGCGCGGCAGACGAGCTGGCTGCGGCTGCCTCCCTGGTGATGGGTCAGGCTGACGAAGGCACGCCGCTGGTGCATGTGCGTGGCTTCCCTTACACACTGCGCGAAGGCTCGCTCCAAGAGCTGCTGCGCCCTAAAGACCAGGACTTGTTCCGCTAAAGGATGGTTGCAGTGGCTAGATTCTGGCAACAATGGCGACGCAAACACCAGCAAGGGCCGGGCGAGCGCCTGGATGGCTTGGAGTTCACCCAATATTCCCAGGCTGCCGGCGAGAAAGAAGTTGCCCAGCGCCTGGCAGACGCAATCCCCAACCGCCGTTCAACCCGCCGGTTTCAAGGACCAGCCCTGCCGCGGGCGCAATTGGAGCGTCTGCTGCAAGCGGCAGTGCTGGCGCCATCCGCCCACAACCGCCAACCCTGGCGCTTTGTGGTGCTGGAATCTCCCGCCGTGCGCCGCACCCTGGCGGTGGGCATGGCAGCCATGTATGAGCGTGATCTCGTACAAGCCGAAATGCCGCCAGAACAAGCCCGCCACAAAGCACAACAATCCATCGAACGCATCCAGCGCGCCCCGGCTGCCATTCTGCTGTGTGTTGACGAGGCTGTTCTGGACGACTACCCCGATAGCCAACGCCATCAGGCAGAACTGGTGATGGCAATTCAGTCCGTCGCCATGGCTGGTGAGAACCTGCTGCTGGCAGCACAGGCAGCAGGGTTGGCAGGGGTCTGGCTGTGTGCACCACTGTTTGCTCCGCACGTGGTACGGTCTGTATTGAATCTGCCAGCCGATTGGCTGCCACAGGGGCTGGTGCTGGTCGGGCATCCGGCGGAACCAGCGCCTGCTCGCGCATTGCAACCGCTCGAGGAGTTTGTCCGGTTCTATGATTGACTTACCACCTTGCCCATGCGCAACGATTCTCACCCGGAGCAATTGCACCCCATGAAAGTAGTCGCCCTGGCTGGTGGTGTTGGCGGCGCGCGGCTGGCTTACGGGCTGGCGCAATTGCTCCCCGCGGCAGATTTAACAGTGGTGGTGAATATTGGCGATGATTTCGAGCATTTCGGTTTATATATCTGCCCAGACCTGGATACCATCTGTTATACGCTGGCGGGAATGGAAAACCCCGAAACGGGCTGGGGGCGCGTGGACGAAAGCTGGAATGTCTTGCAGCACCTGGCGCAATTTGGCGCCCCCGAGTGGTTCCGCCTGGGCGACCGCGACCTGGCGCTGCACCTGGAGAGAACCCGTCGCCTGCAAGCCGGTGAGCCGCTCAGCCAGGTCACCCGCCATATTTGCCAGTCGCTTGGTGTGCAGCCAACCGTGCTGCCCGCCAGTGATGACGCAGTGCCCACCAGGGTGGAGACGGATGAAGGCAGCCTGTCGTTCCAGGAGTATTTTGTAAAGCGCGGCTGCCAGCCACGGGTGGTGGCTTTTCGCTTCGAAGGTGAACAGTACGCCAGCCCAGCGCCGGGTGTTCTACCGACTCTACAGCAAGCCAGCCTGGTGGTGATCTGCCCCTCCAATCCGTGGGTAAGCATCGACCCGATCCTGGCTATCCCGGGTATCCAGCCTGGGTTGGTGCAAAAGAGCGTGGTCGCGGTCTCACCGATCATCGCTGGCAAGACGGTCAAAGGACCCGCCGCCAAGATGTGCCGCGAGTTGGGCATCCCCCCCACCGCTCTGGCAGTGGCGCAGCATTATGCTCTATTGCTCAACGGCTTTGTGTTAGACCAGGCGGATGCGGCATTGAAACCAGAAATCCTGGATATGGGACTCCAGCCGCTGGTGATCCCCACCCTGATGAAAACGCCCGCCGATCGTGTGAGCCTGGCGCGCCAGGTGCTGGCATTTGGCAGCCGCCTGGCAAATTCTACCAAGGAGTAACCACAAACCTTTATGGCATTATGGGCAATCGTCCCCATCAAACCGCTTGACCAGGGAAAATCTCGCCTGGCGGAAGTATTAACGCCAGAAGAGCGTCGCGATCTGAACAGCCGCATGCTGGCGCACACCCTGCAAACCCTGAAAGCTGTGCCAGCCATCGAGCAAGTGATGGTGGTCAGCCGTGACCCAAAAGCGCTGGCGCTGGCGCGTGAGCTTGGCGCCCGCACCATCCAGGAAAACGGCGCACCCCACCTGAACATTGCCTTACAGCGGGCGACCCAGGTAGCCAGGGAATTCGCCACGCGTGGCGTGTTGGTGCTGCCCATCGATCTGCCGTTAATCACGGTGGATGGTATACGCAAGCTATTGGACAGAGCCATTCAACCGCCGGTGGTGGTGGCAGCCCCAGACCGCCGGGGGGAAGGCACCAACGCTTTGCTGGTTTACCCGGCGGGGTTGATCAAGTACCATTTTGGCGAAGGCTCCTTCCAGCAGCACTGCCAATTGGCGCACCAGGCTGGCGCCCGGTTGGAGATCGTGGAATACCCGGCTTTGGGGCTGGATATCGATCTGCCGGAAGATTTGGCAGCCCTGGCGATGGAGATCCAGGCTGAAGCTGGTTCACTGTGAGCGGATGAGGAAACGGGTTGAGAGTGGGTGGGGAACGGAATTCGCCTGCCAAAAACGGGAATGCGTCATTGCAGGATCGCAGCACTCAGAAACGAATTGGTAGTGGATGTCGTGACAGAAAATAAACTTACGATATACTTGATTGTAGAATAGATTTGCTTAAGGAGGTATCGATGACCGAACGAGTGGCTTTGTACTTACAGGATTCGCATGATTTGCGAGACGGGTTGGACTATGTGCGTTACGCCGAGCAGCGCGGCTTCGAGGCGGTCTGGCAGGCGGAATCGCGCCTGGTACGCGATGCCATCGTGCCGATGGCAGCCTATGCGGCGGTCACCAATCGCCTCAAGGTTGGTTCCGGGGTGATCAACAACTGGACACGCAATATCGGTTTGCTGGCTGCCACCTTCCTGACCCTGGACGATCTGGCGCCCGGGCGTATCATTTGCGGCATCGGCGCCTGGTGGGATCCGCTGGCGCGCAACGTGGGCATCGAGCGCCGCAAACCGCTCACCGCTATGCGCGAAACGGTCACTCTGCTGCGCCGGCTGCTCAACATGGAACGGGTGACCTTTCAAGGTGAGTTCCATCACGTGGCGGGTATCGAGCTGGATGTGGTGCATGGCCGGCGCGAGCCGCGCCAGGTGCCCATCATGATTGGGGCAACCGGCGACCAGATGATGGAATTAACCGGTGAGATCGCCGAAGGCGCGGTGCTGAATTACTGTGTGCCGCCAGAATACAACCAACGTGCTCTGGAATTGTTGGAAAAAGGCGCGCGCAAAGCCGGTAAAACCTTGCAGGATATTGACCGCCCGCAGTTGGTGGTTTGCTCGGTGGATCATGATCATGAACGGGCGATTGACTCCACCCGTATGCTGCTCACCCAGTACCTGGCGCAGCAACCGCATATCGCCAAGGCTTCTGGCGTGGCTGGCGAGGTGGTGGCGCAAATCCAGACGATTTTGGGCTGGCCCGCCACCCACGAGCAGATCGAGCGCGCCAAGCACCTGGTGCCGAAAGATCTGATCCACCGCATCACCGCCTCAGGCACGCCCGACGAAGCACGTGCCAAGGTGGCAGAATACCGTCGCTATGGCTGCACCTGCCCTATCCTGTACCCGGTGGGCGGGGATGTACGCTTGCTGGTGGATACTTTCGCGGCGGCCTGACCCTTTACCACTAAGGAAAGAGGTCAGTCCTCTTGATTAAGCCAACCCCAGAGCTTTATCTACTTTAGCGCGGTCAAAATCTACGATGATCTGCCCACGAATGTTAAAGGTTGGGGTGGTTTCGTAGCCGTTTGCCCATTCTCGCACCCGCATGGCAGCCGCACGGTCGCGCGTGATATCCACTTCCACGTAGGAAATGTGTTTTTCCTGAAAGTACGCGCGCACTCGGCGGCATGCCGGGCACCAGGGCGTGCAGTACAGCACCACATCCACCTGGGGTTCAGGGGCTGCGCCAGGTTGGGCTGCCTGCCAGCGGGCTGCCGCCTGTGGTTCCAACCGAGCCAGTACACCAAACAAGACCTCATTATCCGGCTGGCTGTCGATGTCATGGATATCCACGTACTGGATAATACCCGCTTTATCGATGACAAAGATCGCCCGTTCACTCCTTCCGTCCGGAAGCAGCACGCCATATTTTTGCGCCACCGCGCCGTGTGGATAAAAATCACTCAACAAGGGGTAAGTTATGCCACCCAGGCTTTCCGCCCAGGCTTTCAGACAAGGGACACTGTCAACGCTGATGCCCAGAACCTGGGCATTCATCCCATCGAAGCGCTCTAACGCCGCCTGGTAGGATGGTATCTGGCTCGTTCAGACAGGCGTCCATGCCAGCGGGAAGAAAACCAGCACGACATTTTTTTTGCCCAGGTAATCGCTCAACCGCACCTGTTGTTCCAGGTGATTGTTGAGGTTAAACTCTGGCGCCGGATTTCCAGGAATAAGTTTCATATCAACATCCTTCCATTATTTGAATCATCTTGATGCTGAATCATAACACCGGATGGTATTATTTGGGAAGATAAAATACAGAGATTTAAGACCAATTTTCCCCAACAAAACAAGGCAACATGCCTGTAGAACGAGGGTCTCCAAACGCGAAATAGTTTCTAACAAAAAGGATATAAAGATACCTCTTGCTGGTCGCCGCAGATCTCCAACATCCAACGCGAATGACGCCAATGGGCAAAAAGCGCGAACAATACCGCAAATTGCCACCGCGAGCAAAGCGGGCTTGCTTGAATGCTTTCAGCTTTGAGCCTACAGCCTATAGCTTATCTTGGTGTCTTGGTGACAAATACATCTCTCGCTGCCGGGAGATTGCTTCGGCAAAGATCGCCTCGCAACGACCACTACATGCCTCGCTGATCGTAGCAGTTCAACGCGGTTTATTAAAAGCCACTCAACGCGCAGTGCCAGGAAATTTCCCGATTCAATTACGGGTATAATTTACTCGATATGTTAAATTCTAACGTGCTTTCTTACGGAACAACATTAGAGGAAAGTATGTACAATCAAGAAGAACAGTTGGTGGCAACTTTAGAAACACTGGGCGTGCGTTATATCTCCCGCCTTACGACAGTTAAAGCCAGTCAATTGGGTTCTCCAGCGATATTTCTTGCAAAGCTTATCCAGCAGCCAGGTAGCCGGGTGCGTAATGCTACTATCGCGGTTTTGTTGGCTCAGCCTGATCTTTCTCAAGCAATCCCCGCCGCTCTAGAAATACTTAATCCGGATGAACAAATGATATTAAAATTTCTTTATACTGCTGCAGTTGTTTTGCAAAAGAAGTATGCTGAACGGTTACGTCCATATCTATCTGATCGTTGGCTATGGTTGCCTGATTTATTCTCTATTGAGTTAGGTCTGTTGGTAAATCAGCCACCAGAGGAACAATTACGAGCGCTGGGATCTGCTCACCGCCAATATACGGGTGTGGTACTGAATTGGTCCGGTACCTATGAAAATGTTATCCATCACCTGTTACGTCGTTGGGAATTGGAAAAGATATGGAGCCCATAACAGCATCTGGCATAAAACACTTTTTTCAACGTCTGGGAGAATTGTATTCCAATCCTATCGAGTTTTACCTGCTGGGTGGTAGTGCGTTATGCTTACTGGGTAGTCTGCGTAAAACATTGGATATGGACTATACGATCACATAAGCCCCTGAACAGTTACCAGTTTTTCTATCCGTTATAGATCAGCTTGCCGCAGAAATGAAACTCGATTTAGAACATGTGCCTTTGGGTGAATTTATCCCTATACCACCCGATGCTCTCCAACGCCGTAATTTCGTGGGGCGTTTTGGCTATGTGGATGTGTATATATATGATCTGTACAGCATTGCCCTCAGTAAAATTGCACGCGGCTTTGAGTCTGACATTGAAGATGTTATTTTCATGTTATCAAATAATTTGATAATTTTTGACGAATTGAAACGATTCTTCCAGATCATCCTTCCCCTGGCAGCCAAATCAGACATAGACCCCATCGAGTTCCAAAACTATTTTCAAGAAATTCAACGAAGATGGGCGAGATAGACATTGAGCTAAGTATGAACGCTCAAAATTACCGTTGGAGTGTCATCTCTCGCTACCAGGAGATTGCTTCGGCAAAGTGCACCTGCCAGGTCACTCTTACCCTCTTCCTGAGCGCAGTGAACCTGCTCAGGCGCACTCCAGACTGTTGCAGGCCCCCTTCCCCGATTCCCCTTTTCTTTACCGCAGGTCTCCAACATCCAACGCGAATAACGCCAATGGGCAAATAGCGCGAACAATACCGCAAATTGCCACTACGAGCAAAGCGGGCTTGCTTGAATGCTTACAGCTGAGAGCCTCAGCCTATAGCTTATCTTGCGTCGCAGGAATCCTTTGGTCTTTGCTTCTATCAAAGCAAAATCTGCAACCGGAAAACATTCTCTTTAATGTTAACAATAATAAGAGTAACACTGAATGTGGTATACTAATTCCTATAAGTAATATATTAGATGATAGCATTCAAGGGGCTTTCAGGAGGTGAAATATCGATAGTTTAACAACAGACAAAAGCGTAAGCATTCACAACACGCGGTCACTCAAATAAACCAATTTTGGAGGATGAAAAGTGAAAAAACCTGAAGTATCCAAGAAGCTGATGGCACAACGCCATCCAGCAATTCCAGAAATTTATGATCAATACCTGCAAGGACGAATCTCACGGCGCGAATTCCTGCGCTTTTCCACGCTGTTGGGACTTTCCGCGGGTGTGGCAATGGTGGCAGCTTCTTGTAAAGCACCCCCCGAAGCACCAACCCAGGCACCCCCCGCAGTGACCCAGGCGCCTGTGATGACCGAAGCTCCCGTGGTCACCGAAGCACCGGTGGTCACCGAAGCGCCGGTAGTATCCGGTATCAAGCGCGGCGGCACGTTTACCCGCGCCATGGAACTGCAATTGATCGATCACCCGGCGCGCTTCTCCTGGGTGCAGCAAGCCAATGTTGTCCGCCATGTAGCCGAATACCTGACTGAAACCGGTCCGGATAATATCACTCGCCCGCTGTTGCTCGAAAAGTGGGACGCCAGCGAGGACGTTAAGACCTGGACACTGCACCTGCGCAAGGGCGTCAAGTTCAACAACGGTGATGAATTCACCGCCGATGACGTGATGTTCAACTTCGATCAATGGCTCAACCCCGATACCGGTTCCTCTATCCTCAGCATGATGAGCTACTTGAGCGGAATACAGGATGTGGAGAAGGTAGATGATTACACCGTCGTTATGTATCTAAAAGACGGCAACATCGGTGTGCCAGAGCACCTGTTCCATTACCCGGCGAATATCGTTCACCGCAGCTTCGAGGGCGATTTCATCAAGTCACCTATCGGTACAGGCGCCTTTACCCTGGAGGAATATGCCGAAGGCGAGCGCGCGGTGCTGAAAGCGCGCAGTGATTATTGGAAGATGGGTGAAGACGGCAAACCGTTGCCCTACCTGGATGAGATTGTCTACGTTTCCATGGCAAAAGACGCCGCGGTTGCCGCGGTTCAGGGTGGGCAGGTGGACTGCACCTACCAGCCACGTGCTTCCGACTGGCAGGCGCTAAAGGATATGCCTGGAATGAAAGTGCTCACCGCGCCTACTGCAGTCACTACAGTATTGCGCGTGCGCGTGGACCTGGAACCCTGGAGCGATGTACGCGTTCGCCGGGCATTGATGATGTGCCAGGACCGCGAAAAGATTGGTCAGTTGGCTTACTACGGTCAGGTTGACCTGGGCATCGATGCGCATGTAGCGCCGGTGCATCCTGCCTACTGCACCAAGGATATCCCCAAGTACGACCCCGAACAGGCAAAGGCATTGCTGGCAGAAGCCGGTTACCCGGACGGATTGCAAGTTACCCTGGCAACCAAGAACGACCTGGAAGAGCCGGAATATGCCCAAGCGCTCAAAGAGCAAGCCAAGGCTGGCGGCTTTGACATCACCCTGGATATCACCGAGCCAGGTGGTTACTGGGATCGTTGGACCGAGGTCGATTTGGGTATGACCTCCTGGACCCACCGCCCATTGGACACGCAGGTCTTACGCCTGGGCTACACCTCCGATGCCGAAGGTAAGCCAGTGGAGTGGAATGAAACCCGCTGGGTGGATAAGGAGTTCGAAGAATTGCTCACCCAAGCCGAGAGCACACTCGATATCGAAGCCCGCCGCCAGATCATGTGCAAGATCGAAGACATCTTCATGGAGCGCGGTCCCATAGGCATCGCTTTCTGGAAACAGGTTTGGAATATCGTACCTGAAAAGTTCCAGAATATCGATGCCCATCCCACCGAGTACGATATGCTGAACGAAGTCTGGATTGACGAAGGCTAGCAGGCAGGTCAGAAATCGTATTTAATAAATAAATCGCTAGAAACGAAACTATGCGATCAGGCTGTACAGTCACCCGAAGCAGGCGGCTGTACAGCCCTACTCCCACTCCCTCATGTAGGTAAACACAGGAGCAGGACACATGGCTCGTTTTATTTTTCGTAGCGTCATCTCTGTAATCATCACCATGTTACTGGTCTCGATTACACTCTTCATCCTGCTGGAGGTGGGCAGCGGGGATATCACACTCAAGCTGCTGGGGGTATTCTCAACCGAAGCGCAGCGCGAATCGTATCGTAAACAACTGGGATTGGATCGTCCCGCCTGGCAACGTTATATCGACTGGTTGGTAGGCACCGACTGGCAGGTGAGCAAACACCTGGAGTATCCACTGGCAGTGGTGAAAAATCCTAAAACCGGTGAGCCGGAATGGTGGATGAGCGTGGGCGACCAGTTGATGCGCTATAAAATGGACAAAGGCGAAATCATTGCCCTGGTGCGCCAACCGGATGGATTGTCCCAGGCAACTGAATTCGAAGCCAACTGGCAAAAAAACGAGGATGGTGGGCAGATATTCTGGGGTATAGATACCAACAACAGCGCAGTGCGGTGGGTGCGTGGCGGAGGTGAGATCGTTTACGTGCGCACCAAGACCGGATTCAGCCAGGTGGCTGATGGTCCCGTCGAGTTCATCCCCTTGCGCAAAGGATTGCTGCGCGGCGATCCAGGCGTCTCGTTACAGTATGGCAAACCGGTGATGTTCACATTAATGCCACGCCTGCGCAACACCCTGATCCTGGCGGCGGTGGCTTTCCTGGTGGTCATGCCCCTGGCGCTATTTTTGGGCATCCTGGCGGGTATCAACGAGGGAAAACCGCTGGACCGTATTATTTCCATCACCAGCCTGGGAGCAACCGCCACACCGGAGTTTGTCACCGGTATTTTTTTAATTTTGATCTTTGGTATCTGGTTGAAGTTGTTACCAGCCGTCTCGGTATTCTTAACCGCCGATGCTATTTTTAAAGACCCCAAGTTGCTGATCTTACCAGTGCTGACGCTCACCGCGGTGGAGTTGGGCTACGTGGCGCGCATGACACGCGCCAGTATGGTGGAAGTGATGGGAGCGGCGTATATCCGCACGGCGATTATCAAGGGTATGCCGCGCTGGCGTGTTGTTCTCCACCATGCCGTACGCAACGCCCTGATGGCACCCATCACCATCATCATGCTGCACGTCAACTGGCTCATCGGGGGTGTGGTGGTGGTTGAGGTGATCTTTGGCTTCCCCGGGTTGGGAAAATATATCTACGATGCAGCTATTTTTGGCGACTACAACGCGGTCGAGGCAGCAGCCATGTTGACAGTTACCATCGCGGTGGTCACGCGCCTGATAGGCGACCTGGCTTATACCTTCCTTAACCCTCGCATTCGCTACGCCTGAGCCTGGGAGGAGAGTGTGTATGACTGCAATCCCTGTAATTGAAACCAAGCAACCCTCTCGCTGGTTGAGCATCTGGAAAAGTGTTTCCATCATCTTTGAATCGCGTGTAGCCACGGTGGGGTTGGTCATGGTGTTTTTCTGGATCCTGGTGGGCGTTATCTCGATCTTTTGGACGCCTTATGGACCCAACGCCCAAGATTTCGTGCAGAATTTACCTCCCAACAGCACCAACTGGTTGGGCACCGATCATATGGGACGAGATATTGCCTCTCGCCTGATGGCGGGCACACAGGTGATATTATTGAAAACTCGCCTGCCCAGGAGCGTAGCCTCTTTTCCCATCCCGGTCGGTGTTGCCATCTGGGGTGTGTTTGGCTCGTTAACGCTTGGTACCATTCTCGGGTTGAATGCCGGGTATCGCGGTGGTTGGAGCGACCAGGGTATCATGCAGGTGCTGGATGCTTTAATTGCCTTTCCCAGTATTGTGCTGTACCTGGTGGTGATTGCCGCCTTGGGTCAGGGCGACCTGGTGGTTATCCTGGCGATTACCGTGACCGGAGCGCCGGGTGTGGCGCGCCTGGCGCGCAGCCTGACCATGGATATCAAAACCCGCGACTACATTCGCGCCGCCGAAACGCGCGGTGAAAACAAGTGGTTTATCATGTTCAACGAGATCCTGCCCAACGCCCGCGGACCGCTGCTGGTGGACGCTATGCTGCGTGTGGGTTATGCCATCTTTGCCATCGGCACGCTTGGCTTTTTGGGCATTGGCTTGCCGCCACCCGACCCAGATTGGGGCAACATGGTCAACGAGGCGCGCAAGAATATCTTCTCTAACCCGGTTGCCGTCATCTGGCCCGCGTTGGCGATTGCCACCCTGGTCATCGGTTTGAATCTTTTCGCCGATGGGCTGCGAGAAGAACTTACCCGTTACCAGAAATGAAGGAGGCGACATGACCGACTTTATCGAAAAAAGGATGCCTCCGGTGCTCAAGGTGGAAGACCTGGCTGTGGCTTACAAAGTGCGCGGCGGAGAAGTGGAAGCTGTTTTAAATGTCACCTTCGACATCCAGCGTGGCGAGTCGCATGGTATTGTGGGTGAATCGGGCTGTGGCAAAAGCACGGTCGCCTGGGCAATTTTGAAATTCCTGGGAGATAACGGCTACATCAAGTGTGGCAGCATCAAGTTCCAGGGGCAGGAGCTGGTGGGCAAGAGCGATGAAGAGCTGCGTCGATTACGCAGCGATCAGATCTCGATGGTGTACCAGGATCCCATGCAGGCGCTTAATCCCTCCATGCGTATCGGCGACCAGATGAAAGAAGTACTGACGGTGCATCGTGGTTTGAGTAGCTCGGCTGCCGAGAAACGCTGCATGGAAATGCTCGAGCGTGTGGCCATGCCCGATCCCGCCAATGTCATGCTCAGGTATCCCCATCAAATCTCAGGCGGGCAGCAGCAGCGCGTGGTGATTGGTATGGCTTTGCTCAACAACCCGGCGCTGTTGATCATGGACGAACCCACCACGGCTCTGGATGTGACCGTGGAAGCGGCAGTGCTTGATTTGATCGCCGACCTGCGGCGTGATTTCGATACCGCAATTATGTACATCACCCACAACCTGGGCGTGATTGCGCGCGTTGCCTCACGCATCGGGGTGATGTATGCCGGGCAAATGGTGGAGCGCGCTACGGTGGAAGATATCTTCAAGAGCCCACAGCATCCCTATACCCAAGGGTTGATCCGCTGCGTGCCTAAGCTGGGTACCGATAAAACTGGCAGCATCCTCTACCCCATCCGTGGGCGGGTACCACCACCCGATAACCGCCCGGCAGGCTGCATCTTTTCGCCACGCTGCGATTATGTTCGTCCGTTGTGCCGCGAGCAACGTCCCGCTCTGCGGGTGATCCCCGGCACAAACAACGAGACGCGTTGCCATTTCTCTGAGGAGATCGATGCCAGCCAATGGCAGCCCTCCGAAGAGATCGAATTGCCCACGCTATCGGGTAGAAAAGTGGAAGAACAGCCCATCTTGCAGTTGGATAACCTGAAAAAATATTACCCGGTGAAAGGCAACTCGTTGCGCGACGTGCTGGGCTTAGGAGAAAAACGTTACGTCAAAGCGGTGGAAAGCGCCAGCTTCGTTGTGCCACAAGGCAAGACGCTGGGAATTGTGGGCGAATCGGGCTGCGGCAAGAGCACGCTGGTCAAAACGATCATCGGCTTAGAAGACGCCACCTCCGGCACAGCCAAATTTCTGGGTTTCGATATCACCGGCAACATCTCTGGGCGCGATAAAAAGCTGATCCAGGAGCTGCAGATGGTGTTCCAGAACCCGGATTCAACCATGAATCCATCCTTTACCGTGGGGCAGCAAATTGGCAGACCCATGCGCCTGTTCAAAACTGCGCCCAAGCACCGCATCCGCGCCGAAGTGATCAAGCTGCTTCAAGCCATGCGCCTGGGTGAGAACTACTACGACCGGTTGCCTCGCCAGCTCAGCGGTGGCGAAAAGCAGCGCGTTGGCATTGCCCGCGCCCTGGCAAGCCGCCCAGACCTGGTGTTGTGCGATGAACCGGTTAGCGCGCTGGATGTTTCGGTGCAGGCCGCTATCCTCAACTTGCTGCTGGATGTGCAGCAAGAATTTGGCACCACCTTGATCTTCATTGCCCATGATCTGAGCGTGGTGCGATTTTTCTCGGATTATGTCGCCGTGATGTACCTGGGTCAGATCATGGAAATTGGTCCAGCCGATGCCATCTACCGCCCTCCCTACCATCCCTATACCGAAGCGTTGCTATCGGCGGTGCCGATCCCTGATCCGGCTGCCAAACAGAAACGCATCCGTTTGGAAGGCAGCGTACCCAGCGCCATTGCCCCTCCCACTGGCTGCCGTTTCCACACCCGCTGCCCGCGCCGCAGTTTACTGCCCGACCCGGAAATTTGCCAAACCGAGCCATCCTGGCAAATGGCGTCCGATACACACCGTATTTTCTGCCATCACACGCTCGAAACCCTGAGCAGCTTCGAGCAAGTCATCACCACCACCTAATTTACTGCCCGGAAGGAATTTGACCATGCTTGTTAATGACTGTATGATGCGACATCCGATTATGATCTCACCGACCACCCCGGCAGCCGAAGCGCAAAAGATCATGGCTGAGAACCAGATTAGACACCTGCCCGTGGTGGGCTCTGGCAAACGACTGGAGGGGTTGATCACATCCCAACGCCTGGCGCTCATGCCCGCCGACCTGGGCAGCCTGAACGTGTGGGAGATTACACGCGCCCTGGGACACCTGACCGTCAAGGATGTGATGGTGAAAACTGCCGACGTGCACTGTATCACTGCCGACCGGACAATCGAATTTGCAGCCAGCCTGATGACCAGGAACAAAATCGGCTGCCTGATTGTGGTGGAGGAAGACAACGTTGTGATTGGCTTATTGACCGAAGCTGACCTGCTGCACGCCTTTCAAGAGATGCTGGGCTTACCGGCAAAGGGCGTTCGGGTGACGGTGCGTATGCCCGAAGACGAGCGTTTCATCCACCTGGCGGCGGTGATGGTGGAGAACCGCTGGGGCGTGATGGGTATTGGCAGTTTCCCCTCACCACGTAACCCTGGTTACTGGGATGTGGTGATCAAAATCCCGCATGTTAGTGTTGATGAAGTTCGGGAAGCACTCAGCGTACTGACCAACATGACCATTGCAGATATTCGCGTCAGCGCCAGCCCGGGAGAATAATCAGGACGCTGGCCCGCTGAAGCCCACCCGCGGCAACTAAAAACTGGCAGGTGAGCAGCCTGCCAGTTCAATCTATTTGTTGGTTGAGAGAGAAGCCTAAGCGCTCGCTTTGCCGCGCTTTTTAAGGATTTCCCCAATCAGTTGCTCCACATCTTCGGGCAATGGCGGCGTCTGGTGGCGGGCAAGTAGGCTGCGAGCCAGCTCATTGGCGCGCTGGAAGGTGTCTTTGCTGCCCGCCGTTTCCCAAATATTATAGCGTTTACGGTCGAACAGGCGCGGCGCCCACTGGTGCTGGCGAAAATGCGCCATAGTGTGATCATCCGCCAGGAAACCACTACCCGGGCTGACGCGCTGGATGGCATCCAGTGCCAGCGTATCACGGTTGACGGGAATGCCGGCCATGAAACGGCGTACCATGGAAATGATTTCATCACTCAGTACCAACATTTCCATGGAAGAAGTCGAGCCGTATTCGATATACGCCACGTCATGATTAAGTGTACAGCGGGAGAGAAACGCATTGTAAATCGAGAAAGTTGCCTCCACCCCGGCTTGCGCATCGATCACTTTGCTGTCTGTGGCACCGGCATACCCCCAAACTGGCAGGTTGTAGAAACGCGCCAGCTCCGTCCAGCCGGCCATCCCCAGGCTCCATTCAGGGCTGCCGTAGCTGACGATGGTGGTCTTCATATCCAGAGAGGCGGTGTTCATCCCGTACAAAAATGGCGTTCCGGGACGCACCAATTGAGCCACAATCAAGCCCACCAGGCACTCAACATTGCCCACCGCGATTGCCCCCGCCAGCGTGACCGGACCGCCGCCGCCCGGGTTCGGCGAGGGGATGTACGCCGCGGGAATGCCCTTCTCAGCGCAGAAGATGATCTTCTGCAATGACTCTTCATGGAACAGCAAGGGGGAAATTGGCTCGGCATACTGCAACAGGAAAGGCTTATCGCGCAGCGCCTGTTCCCCACCAGCCACAGCCACAGCAATTTCGTAGATATCCTGCATATCTTCCCGGTCGCGAGCTGTGTAAACATTGGGTTTGACCGAGCCGCGAATCATGCGAATGAATTCGTGCAGGTAGATATCTGCACCCGGTGCATCGGAAGCCACACCCATCGACATGATGAAATCGATGTTCTCCAGAGCATCACCCAGGCGTGCCAGGTTCTCCACATCTTGCGCCACCGACTGCCGCCGTTTGCGACTATCCACATCCAGTGTGAAAATGGTATCCGATCCAGTACCAAAGAAGACCTTTCCCAGTTCCAACGGCATGGTCAATTTTCCCAGGCGGTTGTACATCGGCAGACGGGAAGGCGCTTTTGCCAATGCATCCACCAGCAGGCGCTCGGGGATCTTGAGCCGCCCGTTCGATTCCCAGGCGCCAGCCGCCAGCAGCAGCTCGCGTCCCTGGGCATCCTGCATTTCGATGCCGATATTTTCCATAATCTCCAGTGTGGCATAGTGAATATCGCGCACTTGTTCGTCTGAGAGCACCCGGATGGCTGGGGTAAGGGTGGATATCTCTATCGGATGGTACATGGTTCTTCTCCTGATGATTGAAGTTTTTGGTAAAGGTTGTTAACCTGTGAAGCCCAAGGCTTTCGAAATCTGTTGCGCACAAGACACCACCTGGGCTGCGGCTGCATGCTGGATATGCTGCCTGGTCAGGCGAGCCGATGGTCCCGTCACGCTCAATGCAGCTACCACCGCGCCGTGATGATCGCGCACGATCGCAGCAACCGAGTTGAGGCCCAACTCCAATTCTTGCAGGGTGCAGGCATACTGTTGCTGCCGGATTGTTAGCAGTTCCTGACGCAATCCTGCGGCATCCGTGATGGTATGCTCGGTGTAGCGCGGCAGGTCGCTGCTCAACACGGTTGCCAGCCTCTCCTCAGGCAGGAAAGCCAGGAAGATTTTGCCAGTGGAGGAGGCATGCAACGGCGCCCGCCTCCCGACCCAGCCAGCCCCGGAGATCATGCGGTCATAAGAGACCGCCTGCTCCAGGTTCACCGAGTGATCGCCATCCAGGATGGCCAGGTTAACGGTTTCCTGGGTGGAATCACTCAGTTGGCGCAGGTAGGGGCGGGCGATCTGTCGCAAATCCGAATGCAGTTGCACCAGCCCGGCTAATTCGAGCAAACCGATGCCCAGGCGGTATTTGCCCGTCTCGGGATTGCGTTCCACAATGCGGTCGGCGCTCAAGGTAGTCAACAGGCGTGAGACTGTGCTTTTATGCGCTCCCAACCGGCGGCTCAGTTCGGTGACGCTCAATTCGCGGTCTTTGATGGAAAAGCAGCGCAGCAAGGCAAAGGCGCGCTGCACAGTGCTGAAATATTGGGTATCTTGCGCGGTTTGGTTGTGTCGTTGCATTATTCTCAACAATATTGCGTTAAACGCAACACAAGTATATCACCATTGCAGCACCTGTCAATGCCGGTATATTGGCTCGCGAGCGAAGCATGTCACCTTAGTGCGGGGTAATGCGAATCGGTATCGGGCATTCCAGCAGGGTGGCTATGGATTGCGGCGACAGGTCGCCGCTCTTGAGCGCAGTCGTGCCTGCGCATTCCACGACCGTTGGTTACCGATCACATTCGAGTCATTTGCCCTTTCGCGCCATTCGTGTTGAAAGATTTTGCAGAATCCCTGGCTTCGCACACCTTCCAACTCGATATTTTTTAAGGACTATCGATTTTCAGGTATAATGAAAACAGTAAACCAAATTCAATCAGGCAATGTAACAGGTATAGGATAAGTGATACGGCTGGCTCACAGGTCAGCTTATCACACGATTCTCACTGGTCATGGCAGACATTGCCTTCTCATCTACCCCATTCCTACACGAGGTCAAGATGAACAAAACGAATCCTCTCTTTCCGGCAATGCTCTCCTTGTGGCTGGCAGGTCTCTTCATTTTATTGCTTATGGTTTTCATTACTCTGCCCACGGCATCTGCTCATCCTGGTGTACTGTATGTCAAACCGACGCCTGTCGGCAGCGGGAATTGCTCTTCCTGGGAGAATGCATGTGGGTTGCAAACCGCGCTGGCGGCTGCCACGGCTGGCGATCAAATCTGGGTGGCAGTGGGGGTGCATATCCCGGGAACGAGTCGCAGCGCCACTTTTATCCTCAAAAACGGGGTGGAAATGTATGGTGGGTTTTTCGGAACAGAGACCACCCACGACCAACGCGACTGGCTGACTCATGTTACCGTCTTGAGCGGTGATATCGACGGCAATGACATCACCGACTCGAATGGTGTGGTAATCACCACTACCCATATCCAGGGTAACAATTCGTACAACGTTATCATTAGCACAGGAGTGTACAGTACAACAGTGCTGGATGGATTCGTAGTGACAGGCGGATATGGATCTTCGAATGGGGGTGGTATGTACAACGGTTCCAACAGCAACCCAACACTGGCAAACGTCATTTTCAGCGGAAACTCCGCCATATATTATGGGGGTGGTATGTACAACCAATCCAGTAATCCAACACTCACCAATGTCACCTTCAGTGGCAACTCAGCGGATTACGGAGGCGGTATCAGTAATCTTGACAATAGCAATGCTAAGCTAAGAAACGTGACCTTTAACAACAACACTGCGGGCATCTTCGGAGGCGGGATGGACAACAGCAGTAGCAGCCCAAACCTGACGCATGTCACTTTCCACAACAATTCAGCTCTCCAAGGAGGCGGTATAAGTAATCTTCTCAATAGCAGTCCCACACTGACCAATGTTGTCTTCTACGATAATTCAGCTACCTCTAGTGGTGGCGGAATATACAATAGCGAGAGTCATCCGCTGCTAACCAACCTCACCTTCTATGGTAATTCCGCCAACACCGGTGGCGGAATATACAATAACAAGAGTCATCCGCTGCTAACCAACCTTACCTTCTATGGTAATTCCGCCAACAATGGTGGCGGAATATCCAATGTCGAGAGTCATCCGCTGCTTACCAATCTCACATTCTATGGAAATTTCGCCTACAACAACGGTGGCGGTATAGACAACCTGTATAGTAACCCAACGCTGGTCAACTGCATTCTGTGGGGCGATAGCGCTACAAGCGATTCGGAAATCGCTAATTTCGGCACTAGCGCCCCTGTGGTGAGCTACAGCCTCGTGCAGGGTGGCTATGCCGGCGTGGGTAATATCCATGCCGACCCGCGCTTTTTGAACCCGTCTGCTGGCGACCTCCACCTGGATCTCGACTCACCAGCCATTGACTCTGGCAATAACGAGGCTGTTCCCGTGGGCATCAACAGCGACCTGGATGGCGCCCCGCGCTTTGTGGATATCGCCTCCGTACCGGATACCGGCAATGGCACGCCCCCCATTGTGGATAGGGGCGCTTACGAAGCCAGCGGTGTGCTGTACGCCGCACCCACTTCCCAGGGCGATGGCAACTGCCGCAGTTGGATGAATGCCTGCACCTTGCAGACCGCCCTGGTCACAGCCGACAGCGGCTACCAGGTCTGGGTGCAGCAGGGTATCCATAAACCGACAGACACCAGCGACTCTTCTATTTCCTTTGTCCTCCAACCCGGCGTGGCGCTCTA
>Ga0194126_10005666_pt1 | contig 18244 bp, 22 predicted proteins | sample TA2KigC150mmetaG_FD_148641 | JGI IMG/M metagenome (GOLD analysis project Ga0194126, IMG submission 148641) | Freshwater microbial communities from Lake Tanganyika, Tanzania - TA2015035 Kigoma Deep Cast 150m | ecosystem: Environmental > Aquatic > Freshwater > Lake | place: Tanzania: Lake... | reverse complement strand
TCGAAGCCTTGTTGGGCGGATTGCCCTTGCCCGTTTTTGCAACTGGCGGGATTACTTACGCAAAGGTCATTAATTGTGAATGATTCGAGATATCCCCTGATTGTTTGGTCGCGTGGAAGATTGAAGAGTTTTAATTGTGAGAGGTGGATGATGGGGCCGGCATCAATGACAACATCACTCATCCGATAGCCCCCATTTGATGTCTTTCAGGACAAATCTCTTTTCCTCATCCAAACGTTTTACCAGTTCGGGACCAAGCAGCCTTAGTGCCTTTTTTGGGGAGATCTTCCCTCCAGCATATTCATCTAAAAATAGTCTTCTGGGCAATCAAATATGATTCTTGGGATTTTGATTCCAATGGAAACCTTCTCCCAAGTAGTACTGTCTTTTCTTTTAAAATTTCTAATGAAGGTCAACCTAACCGACCAGGGGGATCAATCCCATCTGGTTTTGTGTTTGGTGGGTTATTGGTGACACCTTATAGTATGCCTCAACCTAATCCCGTTCCCGAACCCGCCACCATGCTTCTTATTGGGTCTGGGTTGGTTGGTCTGGCAGGGATAAGGAAAAGGTTTAAGAAATATACACACGCTCCAATTTCAACAACAAAAAGGCAGAAGCGAATTCGTTTCTGCCTTTTTTGTTACGGGAATCAATGAAGTATAATTATTCTCTTATGTAATCGTCAGATTAAATTTTGCGGGGTCTTGTAAGAGTCTACTAATGTGCTTCAGGAAAGTATAAAAATCCTCAAGCTCCTCCTGGACGATATGATAGATTTCCTTTTCTGTGATCTCTCCGTAAAAATGTACCATCCGGTTTCGATAGCCAGCCATTTTATTGAGTGGGTCTGCTGAAAATTCGGCAGGGATTATTTTATTTTTCCCAAGGAGCCGAGGAATATCTTTATAGGAAACGGGTCTCGCGCCTGGAATTCTCGATAAAATATGAGACCCTATATCCATAACAGCCTCTAAGGCCCGATGCAGATCGTAAAAGGCGATTCGAAAATGATCTGAATTTGAATGAAATTCCTCGTAGGCGATCCCTTTGAACCTCTCTAAACTTCTGAGAGAATCCTCAATATATGAAATCCTGTTTTGCAGAACTTCCCTATTTAGAGGAACTTTAGGCTTCGGCATATTTCCCCGTTGCGACTCGATCAAAAAAATCAAGCACGGGTCTGAAATCGAGATACTGCTTAACGATAAACTCTTCGTAATCTGCGGTGAATTGAGGGTCTTTTTCAAAAAGAATCTTCCCCTCCTTAATAGCAAAATATTGAAGAGAAAGGGGGGTCGTCTGTAAAAAAACAATATCCAACTTCGAAGGAGGATATAATTCTGATAATATGCCATAGAGACCTTGATATAAGGCTTTGGTATCTTTTTCGGATGGTGATTCTTTTAACACCACTCCAATATCAATGTCGCTTAAACGAGAGGCTTTCCCAATGGCTTTCGAGCCAAAAAGATATATGACAAAAACCCCTAACTCTTCTAATTTCCTCTTAAATTCTTTCTTCATGAGATATTTTATATATCAGAGATGGAGAAAATGTCAACTCAAATAAATATCAAAACCTTTTTGACATCCGAGACAATATTTGCCATAATTTCCGCTATGGTTTGGGTCAGAAAAATAGGGGAAATAACGCTTTCCAGTTTGCAGGGTATGGGAAGGATGGGCCTTTTCTTTGTCCAGACCCTGTTCTGCACTTTCACCCCTCCCTTAAAATTTTCCTGGATCATCAAGCAAGTCTGGTTTATCGGGTATCAATCCACCCTGGTCATCTTTCTGACGGGCGCCTTTTCAGGAATGGTCCTTGGCCTCCAGGGATTTTATACCCTTAACCGTTTTGGCTCGACCGCACTGCTTGGGCCGATGGTCGCCCTCTCTCTCATTAAAGAGCTAGGACCGGTCCTTGCCGCTCTCATGGTAACAGGAAGGGCTGGCTCTGCAATAACAGCCGAAATCGGGATCATGCGAACCAGCGAACAGATTGACGCCATGGAGTTGATGGGACTCAATCCCTTTCGGTATCTGATCGTTCCAAAACTGTTTGCAGGAATCATCGCCCTCCCCCTCTTGACCGCCATCTTCGATATGGTCGGCATCTTCGGCGGATATTTCGTAGGAGGAAGACTGTTAGGGGTCGGCGAAGGGACCTATTTCGGTGAAATGGCCAACTATGTGGGGATTGAAGATGTCCTGGAGGGGATTTATAAATCTCTCAGTTTTGGGGCCATCATCAGCTGGGTCTGTAGTTATAAAGGCTATTATGCCGGATTTGGGGCTGAAGGGGTGAGCAAGGCCACCACCCAGGCCGTGGTGCTCTCATCGGTCCTGGTCCTTTTCTGGGACTATATCATGACGTCTTTGCTCTTTTGAGGCAAAAGATGATTCGGCTTGAAAATATCTATAAATCATTCGATGGATTTGAGGTGCTCAAGGGCATCTCTTTCCAGATGAAAAAGGGAGAGATTTTAGCGCTCATAGGCGGAAGCGGCAATGGAAAGAGCGTCATTCTCAAACATATTGTAGGATTGTTGAAACCCGACCAGGGACATGTCTTCATCGACGGAAAAGACATAGGTCACCTTAAAGGAAATGATCTTGAAGCGATCAGGAGCCGGATAGGATTTCTCTTCCAGAACGGCGCTTTATTCACCTCCTTCACGGTCTATGACAATGTGGCCTTTCCCCTGCGCGAGAAAACGAAATGGAGCGAAAAAGAGATCAGGGAAAGGGTGCTCAAGGAACTGGATCAGGTTGGCCTGTCTGGAGCAGAGAATAAGTATCCGGCTGAACTCAGCGGAGGGATGATCAAGCGCACGGCGTTTGCACGGGCCCTGGTCACCAAACCGGAGGTCATGCTTTTTGACGAGCCCACCACCGGACTGGACCCCATCATCGCCCATACGATTCTCGATCTGATCAAGTCGCTCCACGAACATCTCGGATTCACAGCCATCATCGTCAGCCACGAACTCTCAAGGGTATTCCAGATCGCCCATCGCGTGGCGATGTTACATGAGGGAAAGATCTGGACCATAGGGACTCCTGAAGAGATATTATCTTCAAACGATCCGGTCATCCGACAATTTATCAGCGGAGCCACCGGTGGAGCCTTCAAGTTATATTAGAGGTGAAGAGATGAAAAAATATAACATCGAATTGGCCGTGGGATTATTCGTTCTCGCTGGGATTCTCTGCCTCGGCTACCTCTCGATCAAATTGGGAAAGATGGAAGTCGTGGGAGGAAAGGGCTATGAGGTCTATGCCATTTTCTCCAATAGCGGAGGAGTGAAGCAGGGGTCGAATATCGTCATCGCAGGCGTGGAAGTGGGCCGGGTGAAGAGCATCGCCCTTGAAAATTATCAGGCCAGGGTTGTCCTGAGCCTGTCTCCGGAGGTGAAAATTCAGGAGGATGCGATCGCTTCCATCAAGACCAAAGGGTTGGTGGGAGAAAAGTATATTGAGATCACCCCTGGAGGTTCTGAAAAATTCATTTCCCCTGGGGAAAGGATCAGGGAGACCCAGCCCTCGGTTGATCTTGAAGAGTTGATCTCCAAACTTGTCTTCGAAAAAATCTAATGAGGCTTTGGGGGATAACGATGATCCAAATTTTTCTCCTTCAACTTTTTCTATTTCTCTCACTCCTTTTTGGAATCATAACCCCTGCCTTTGCAGGAGAACCCCAGGATCAACTCCGGCAGACCACGGATAAGGTTCTCACCATCCTGTCTGATCCTGCTCTTAAACCAAAGGAAAAGGTTAAGGAAAGAAGAGAGTTGATCTTAAAAGCAGTGGATGAACGTTTCGATTGGGAAGAGATGGCCCGCCGCTCTCTTGCAAGACACTGGGCGCAGAGAACCCCAGAGGAGAAGCAGGAATTCACACACCTCTTCAAAGAGTTGCTGGAGAGAGTCTACATGGACAAGGTGGAGGGTTATTCCTGGAATAAGATTTCTTATGAAGGGGAACATATTGACGGCGATTATGCGGCCGTTAAAGTCAAGGTTTTTACGGCAAAGGACCAGACCATTCAGGTAGAGTATCGGACACGGAAAAAAGGAAACCAATGGTTCGTCTATGATTTCATTGTGGAGGGAGTGGGGCTGGTGAATAATTACCGGACACAATTCAACGAGATCATTCTTAAATCTTCATACCAGGAACTGGTCAAAAGATTGAAAACCAAATCCACCCAGAACTGAACCGACCCTCTCATCAGGTGATAAAGATTATGGGGACAACGGAAAAATACAAGATCAAAATATTCCTGACAGGACTTTTGTTATGCGGTCTATTGATCCCAATGCTTCCTGGACCTGCCTCAGGGGAGCCTACGGCGTCCATCGGATATTCCCTTGACCTTTTGATCTGTTCTCAACCTTCTGGTCCCCCTCTCTTACTGGCACAGTCTTTCGGGCCCTCTTTAAAAGCAGAAGAACCAGAGTTCGAGGAACAGGTGGATACGATCCCCGACCCTCTCGAACCGGTCAACCGTCTTTTCTTCAACTTCAACGACAGACTCTACTTTTGGGCGTACAAACCCGTGGCCTCCGGATATAAAATAGTTGTCCCTGAGGATGTAAGGCTCGGCATCAAAAATTTCTTCTCTAATCTCACCTCCCCAGTCCGATTGGTCAACTGTCTCCTTCAAGCCAATTTCAAGGGCGCCGGAAACGAAACCATCCGTCTCCTTCTCAACTCCACACTGGGCTTAGCCGGCTTCCTCGATCCCGCAAGAACTGAGCTGGGGATAGAGAAACGTGAGGAAGATTTCGGCCAGACCCTCGGCGCCTGGGGGATGGGACCGGTGTTTTATGTCGAATGGCCATTTCTGGGAGCCTCCAGTCTTCGCGATGCAATTGGTTTCACGGGAGACATTCTCCTTGACCCAAAGACGTACCTGATTAAATCCATGCCAGTTGGCCTCGCCATTCGAACCTACGACCAGGTCAATGACACCTCCTTCAGGATCGGGGAATACGAGGATTTCAAAAGAAATGCCATCGATCCTTACATCGCAAAACGGGAGGCCTATCATCAATACAGAAAACACAAAATCAAAAAAAGATAAAAAATAATTGACTTTTGCTACTAAAATGTTTAGCCTTTTTTTGTCCTCTCAAATCACATCCAACCCAATAAGGAGACAATGATGAGTCCTGTTAAACTCTCTCTAACTAAAAAGAAGGAAAAAAAAGAGGAAAAGGCTGCTCCTCAAAAAGGAGTGTTAGGCCTCGAAAAGAGAAGGCATCCCCGATTTTTTGTAGAGCTTCCTCTGGATTACTCGCGAAGAGGTAAAAAAACGGACTTCGGTGGAATGGTCAAAGATGCAGGCGAAGGGGGCATTCTCGTCTACCTCCCCGAAAAGATCGAGGTGGGAGAAGTGTTAAAGGTCGAAATCTTTTTTGCAAAGGGCCTTGAGCTAAATACGGTTCAGGGAACAGCGAAGATCGTCTGGGCTGACCTCGCTGCGAAGGAAACCTGGAGAGAGCACCGGTACGGGCTGGAATTTCAATCCATGCCAAAAGGGATGATTCAGAAATTGAAAAATCTATTGAAAGGTTTAGGAGAAGACCACAAATCTTAGTGGCAGGACCTTTTTCACCGTTTCCCTCTTCCATCGAGTCTTCATATATATCACGATTTTAAACCCATGGCGCTCAACAGAAGAGTTTTCCAATTCTTTTTTCCATCGCTCACCCCTGCCTTTATGATTCGGGTGGGATGCATTGCCCTGGCCACTTATCTCATCTTCGGACATCTGCTGACTCCCTTCCAGATTAAAGGCAGCAGCATGGAACCTACCTATCAAAACGGAGAGGTGAATTTCTGTTGGAAGCTTCGCTACCTCTTTTCGAAACCCAAAAGAGGTGATGTCGTGGTCATCCGCTTTACAGGTCAGAGAATAACACTTCTGAAGAGAGTGATTGCACTCGAAAACGAAGAAATTGAATTTCGACACGGAAAGCTCCTCATCAATGGGAAAGAGCAGGATGAACCCTACCTCCAGGGTTCTTACGACTGGACCCTTCCGGCTCGCCGGGTAGAGCCTGATTCTGTTTACGTGGTGGGAGATAACAGGAAAGGTCCGATGCAGAACCATATCTTTGGGCAAACCTCTCTTACACGCATCTTAGGAGGTCCTCTATGGTAAATCCTACCAGAAATACCGGAAGACCGCTTAACCCTAAAGACAGGGTAACGAAAAAGGACCTTTCGAAAGGTCAACAGCCGATGATCCATCGCCGGGTGAAAATCAAACATGTCCTCATCGTCCTGACACTCATTGCGATCGGGGCAGGAATTTTCTTCATGCTCTTCCAAAATGAGGAGAAGAGAGTGAAGAAACAGTTTCATCTGCTCTCGGAAGCAGTCTCGAAAGAGACCGGTGAAAATATCTTCACGTTGAATCAAAAGATCAAGAAGATCGGCTCCCTTTTCAATGAAACCTGTGACCTCCATATACCAGCCCATTCCATATCAGGTCAAATGACCCGTGAGGAGATTACCGGGTATGCAGCCCGTGGCCGCATCCATTTCCGAGAACTCCATTTGAAATTTCATGATTTTAATATCACCTTCCCAAAGGAAGGTGAGGCCAAGGCCCGTCTGACCGCCAGATTGACTGGAAACACCGCAACGGGTGAGGCAATCAATGAGGCTCACGAAATTGAGTGCCTTTTAGGAAAGATTGAAAAAAAATGGATGTTTGACCGTATCGAAGTGGTCGAGGTGCTGAAAAAATAGGCTACCGCATTCTAAATCTTTGGAGCCTGACTGCCTCTTCCCCTTTTCTTGTGATTACGACAAAGTCTCTTGACACGAATCGCACATTCAATATAATTGCCCATCATATTGCTACGGGAGGGGAAAAATGGACTACCAATCTTTTGTAAACGGACAAATCGCTGAAATTAAAGCCTCGGTCAAAAACCATCTCGCCATCAATGCGCTCAGCGGCGGAGTCGATAGCTCGGTCGTCACAGCTCTCGGCCATAAGGCCATTGGGGATCAACTGAAGACCGTTTTCATCGAAAACGGCCTGATGCGGCAGGGAGAACCTGAGCGGGTGGTAAAAATCTTTGCCGATATGGGAATTCCTGTCCAGTTGGTCGATGCAAAAAAAGAATTTCTCGGTGCGCTGAAAGGTTTAACCGATCCGGAAGAGAAACGAAATGCCATCACCCGGACGTTTTACTCCACGGTCTTCGGAAAACTGGTCCGGGACACTGGTGCAAAATTTCTCTTTCACGGGACGATCCTCACCGATATTGAAGAGACCGTGGCTGGCATCAAGCGTCAGCACAACATCCTTGCTCAGATTGGAATCGACCCAGAAAAGGAATACGGATACCAGGTCCTTGAACCTCTCAAAACCCTGCGAAAAGACGGAGTGAGAGAGGTAGCAAAAATATTAGGACTACCTCCCGAGCTTGCTAAAAGAATTCCCTTTCCCGGCCCTGCCCTTGCAACCCGGATTGTGGGAGAAGTCACTGAGGAACGCCTTGCTACAGTTCGGGCAGCCACAGTCATTGTCGAAGAAGAACTTGGAGATACGGGCGCTTTCCAGTATATGGCCGTCCTCTTGAATGACAGGGCGACTGGTATCGTCAATGGAAAACGGGAATTCGGACAGATCATTGTGGTGCGTTGCATCAACAGCGTGGACGCAAGAACGGCAACGCCTGTCGAGATTCCGTGGAACAAATTGAAGAGAATATGTGACCGCATCACCTCCATCAAAGATGTAAATCGTTGCCTTTACGATCTCACGCCAAAACCGCCGGCAACCATTGAGTACATCTGAAGGATAGGAGGTCGTTTCTATTCAAAACAAACTTTTCGATCAATGGCCAGAGGATTACGATCGGTGGTTCACAACTCCCCTTGGGTTCCTTGTCAAGAAGTATGAATCTAACTTGCTTCTGGAGTTATTAAAACCCAATCCCGGGGAGAAAATATTGGATGCGGGCTGCGGTACGGGAATCTTCACTTCCGATTTCCTTTCCCACGGCTGCCATGTGATTGGAATTGATATCTCCTCGCCGATGCTCGTCCGGGCAAAAGCAAAGATGGAGAGATTTCTCTTCCAAACGGTCCAATCGGATATCTTAAGGCTTCCTTTTAAAAACGGCCTTTTTAATAAGACGATTTCAGTGACCGCCATTGAATTTATTGAAGACGCAAAAGCCGCCATCGAAGAATTATTCCGTGTAACTCAAAGAGGGGGAACCATTGTCGTTGCTTCTCTGAACAGCCTCAGTCCATGGGCTGAGCGGAGGAAATCCAAGAAAGACCATTCCCTTTTCCAAAAGGCAATCTTTAGATCTCCTGATGAACTGTTATCCCTTGTTCCTATTCAAGGGATAGCCAAAACGGCAGTTTATTTCCGAAAGGAAGATGACCCGGAAAAGGCCCAAGAAATTGAAAGAGCGGGAAGGGAGATGGGTTTAAACACAGGAGCCTTTGTTGCTGCTCGATGGGAAAAACCATAAAAGAAGCGGGGAAATTATGGAAGAAAAGAAGAAATTATCTGTCATCATTCATCACTGGATAGAGCATAATGAAAGCCATATGACCGAGTATCAAAAATGGGCTGATAAGGCAGGGCAACTGGGATTGGGATCCATCCAGACGAATATTCGGAAGGCTATAGAAAACCTCAATCAGTGCAACCTCAGCCTCAAAGAAGCCCTGAAAGAGCTATAAAACAGGATATCAGGATACCAGGTTACCAGGAGACCAGGTTTTCCTGATACCCTGATATCCTGATGTCCTGGTATCCTGTCACGGAGTTGCTATCTTCTTTCCTAACTCAAAGGCCTTTCCTTTAATCTTTTCATTTTTTTCTATCTCTCCCTTTGCATAGGCAGAGGCTTGAACCGCGGGAAGTAATTTAAGTTCAGCGAGTTTACAAGTCTCTTTGAAACTATGGACAATGGGATCGGACGTATGGACATCTGGAGCTCCACAAACAGTGATCAGGCCGATCTTTTTTCCTATCATCTTCGGTGCATAGGCTTTGTGCCAGGTCCAATTCCCATCGAAAAAAGCGCACCAGCGGTCCAGATAGGCTTTCATCTGCGATGTCATCCCCCAAAAGTAGAGAGGAACACTATGAATAATGGCATCGGCTTGGAGAATCTTCTTATGAATCTCACCCATATCATCCCGGATCACGCAAATTCCTGTCTCGTTGCACTTCTCACAATCGAGACATCCCAATATCTTCTTTCGGCTCAGGGTAATCTTCTCCACTCTGGCTCCCATCTCCTTTGCTCCTGCCAGAGCCTGATCCAGAAGAATGTCGCTGTTTCCTCCCACCCTTGGACTTCCAAGCACGCCCAGCACTTTCATAGCTCTCCTCCTTTTATATAATATGATCTGGCTTATAAATCTTTGGCCTCCCAAAGTCAACCCTTCGACTCCACATAAAATGATGAAGATTGCTCAAGGTTGACCCTGAGAGACAATTCTTCACTGCGTCTTCAAAGAAGCGGTTTACCTTCGACTTAAGGCTTCGGCGAACTCAGCCGAGCCGCTCGGGCCAGGGGAATTACCGCCGAATGCGTCAACCCTTCGTTCTCTCCGACCCCTGTTCTCTCCGACCCCTTGACACGCTGTTTTCTATTTAGTACAAACGCAATAAATAATTTAACCTGTAGGGCAAGGCTTAAGCCTTGCCTGCCTACTGCAGGCAGGCTTTAAGCAACCCTAAAGGGTTGCCCTACAAAATATTTAATGTGCTTGTAATAGTACGCTTCACTTCAAAGTTAGCCATCCTGTATCGAAAAAGAGCCCATGAAAAAAAGTGGAAAAAAGGACAAGATTCCAGAAAAGATCGGTCCAAAGAAACAGGAGGGGTGTTCTTTTGGTTGGGAAAAATTGATCGAGATGAAAGAAAGTAAGATTCAATTTTTCGCTGGAGACGGGTTTAAACGTTTGCGAATATTGGACATGGACGAGAAGACAAAAAATCTCCATATGGTCTGTGAGTTGGGGAGAAAAACGTGGCCACTTCATTTCGATAAATTGGAGGAACTGCACGACAAGATTCACGAAGGTAAGATTAAACTGATCCCTTATGAGATCGATCGCCTGATGCCCACCTGGGGAAACTTCATCACCGGTCTATTTAAATACCTGGGGTGTGAGTCGAAAAAATAGTATTAGCGCTCAAAAATATTGTTACGGATTACGGGGTATAGAGGGTGACAAGGAGCTCACACTTCTCGTCAGAAATATTTCTAAGTTTATGCTTGGTTTCAGATTCCCGAGGGAAACACCCTTCTTCGTCAATCTCATGCGCAATAGGAGCCAGCTCAGCCCTTACAAATTCTCGAACCATGCGCCTGATCTGTCTCTGTTTGGGTAAAAGGTTAAAATCCAAATTAATCACCTCAACTTTGATTTAATTTTTCTTGAATATCATAAAAGCATAATATTAAAATATCAATGAGGGCAAAATATTCATCAAGGAGTCAAAATGAACTTGATCGAAGAGATAAAAAATACCCTCCGGATGGAAGTCAGGCCAAATTCGCAAGGATTAGAATATCTGGAAGCCGTTTTTCGAAAAAGTGACGTTGGGTCGCTCAACTCTTTATTGAGAAAATATTTTGGCACAGAAATAAAACCCCATGGCAAAGAAATAATCCTACCACCCATCATTCAAAAATTGGTCGATTCCATTGGAGGCCTCCGGCCTGGACAATTTTTAATTTACAAACAAGAGAATCAATTGGTAACCTACACGGCCCTCTGGCCATGGGAATCCAACCCAGAAAAAATAACATTAAAAACTGGGGTATGGAAAATCGACCCAACGAACTTTTAAATTCTTCCAAGATCTTAGATCTATAAAAAAGAAGAGGTTGAGAAATCATCTCAACCTCTTCTTTTTATTTGGTGCCTAGGGCCGGACTTGAACCGGCACGGTGGGGGGCCACCGAGGGATTTTAAGTCCCTTGCGTCTACCAATTCCGCCACCCAGGCTTAAACATCCATTGTTCGTTGTCCATTGTCAGTCGTTGGTTAATAATTTAAATCATGATTTATACTCTTTGACGATTTTTGTCAAGATATGTTATTCATTGATTGCAGTGATTCAAAATCAGATGACAACGAATGAAGGAGAAAAGTATGCGATCGGATCGAATGAAAAAAGGCATTGAAAGGGCACCCCATCGTTCCCTCTTTAAGGCCCTTGGATTAACAGACCGGGAGATAGAACAACCTATGATCGGTATTGCCAATTCCGCCAATGAGGTCATCCCGGGTCACCTCCATTTACATCAACTCTCGGATGCCGTCAAGGCAGGGGTACGCCTTGCAGGGGGAACCCCTCTCGAATTTTTCACCATCGGGATTTGCGATGGGATCATCATGGGACACGAGGGGATGAAATATTCTCTCAGCTCAAGAGAATTGATTGCCGACTCGATCGAATCGATGGCCATGGCCTACCCTTTCGACGGCCTGGTCCTGATTCCGAACTGTGACAAGATCATCCCCGGGATGATGATGGCGGCAGCCCGTCTCAATATTCCGACCATTCTGATCAGCGGCGGCCCAATGCTCGCAGGACAATTCCAGGGAAGAAAGATCGACCTGGCCACGGTCTTTGAAGCAGTAGGCAGAGTGAAAACAGGAGGAATGACCCCTGCTGAGTTGAGGGAGATGGAGGGGTGCGCCTGCCCAGGGGTGGGGTCTTGTGCTGGAATGTTCACAGCCAACTCCATGAACTGCCTTGCGGAAGTTCTTGGACTTGCCCTTCCCTATAACGGAACAATCCCTGCCATTTCTGCAGATCGGATCCGCCTGGCAAAAGAATCTGGCATCCAGATCATGGACCTAGTCAAAAGTCATCTTCTTCCATCCAAGATTTTAACCAAAAAAGCTTTTGAGAATGCTATCACTGTGGATATGGCTTTTGGCGGTTCGACCAATACCTCCCTGCATCTGCCAGCCATCGCCAATGAAGCTAAAATCTCCCTTCCTCTTCAAATTTTCAATAAGATCAGCGACCGGACTCCCCATCTCTGCAATATGTCTCCCGCAGGTCCGTATCATCTTCAGGACCTTCATCGCGCAGGCGGTATTCCAGCCCTCATGGCAGAGCTAAGCCGAAGAAAGATGATCCACGGGGATGCAATGACTGTGACGCGAAAAACGATTGGGGAAAATATTAAAGGTGCAAAACGGCTCGACTCTGAAGTAATACGCCCTCTTGAAAAACCTTACCACACGACCGGAGGCCTCGTTTTTCTCTTCGGAAATCTGGCGCCCAAAGGTGCAGTGGTCAAACGATCGGCTGTTGACGAATCCATGTTAAAACATCGGGGACCGGCAAGGGTCTTTGAATCAGAAGAGGAAGCCATCAAAACCATTCTTGCCAGAAAGATCAAAAAAGGAGAAGTCATCGTCATCCGGCACGAAGGGCCGAAAGGAGGCCCTGGTTTTCGTGAGATGCTCGCTCCCACCTCAGCCATCGTTGGTGTTGGGAGAGATCGAGATGTTGCCCTTCTGACAGATGGCCGTTTTTCAGGAGCAAGCCGGGGTGCTGCCATTGGCCACATTTCTCCTGAGGCCGCTGAGGGAGGTCCTATTGCAGTCGTTAAAAACGGAGACCTCATTGAGATTGATATTCCCAAAAAGAGACTCAATCTCCTCATCTCGGGTTCAGAATTAAAGAGGAGGCTCTCGCAATGGAAGCCTCGTAAGAAAAAGTTAAAGGGTTATCTCAGTAGGTATGCAAGGATGGTTACTTCGGCTCACACGGGTGCAATATTTGAGTGATGAACAGGATAGGGCCTCACTCTCCAATGGAGAAAATTGAAAAAGTATTATCCTCCCCCTTGATGGGGGAGGATTGAGGTGGGGGTGAAAACTGTTTCGTCCCCCTCACCCCTCCCCTCTCCCACCAAGGGAGAGGGGGATTATAAATTCTCTCGAAGGATAGGCACAGCATAAGGCCCTTCCCGGATGAAGGCCATGGTGGGATCGATTCCCTTTTCCCGGTAACGATAAACCGCAAAGAGGACCGCATTCTGAACCATCTCCTGCGCCTTTTCAAGAGAAGGCTTGATTCGCTTGCCTTTTAGAAAATCCAGACCGCAATGACCCGGCAGAAGGCAATAGTTCTTTCTCTCAATCTCAAGTGAACAGTAGATCAATCCTTCCTCTTCTACCTTTTTAAGCACTTTACCCCAGACCTCGGGCTCCCATTGGTCTTTAGTAAATTTCCAGGCAGGAGTTCTCAGCAGATCGAGATAGCCGTCCGGTCCCTGCAATTTGAGTAAGTGGATCAGGCTTCGATATTCCGGAGACCCGATCGGTTCGATGAAGTCCCTGTTGTTGGCAGCAATGATAATGACACCACCCTTTTTCACCGCAGGAAGAGCCCCGACACCAGCCTTTGCGGTCTGGTAATGATCTCTTCCCACATATCCGCTATGGGTGAGCACGATATCGAACTCTTCCTGAAGAGGAATCTCCGCATATCCCTTGATCATGTCAAAGGCTTTGAGGTTCGCCTCCACCATATCGCCTGTGAAAATACGGATCAGTTGTAGATCCTTGTTGAGATTGACATTGATCACAAAATCAACCCCAACCGTCCGGGCAACCTCCAAAGCCTCTTCATGGCAGGGATTCCCTTCGAGGACCAGGTTCGTTGCATTGGGATCTTCAAGATAGGTGGGACCATGGAATTTCTGTATGGTCTTTACATCGACCAATCCCGGACAGATCGATTTTCTTCCGCCTGAGATGCCGGTAAAAAAATGGCTTTCGACCAGCCCTGTGGCAATCTTCAAATCCGCAAAATAAAAATCCCGGTTGACATAGACATGGGTTCCTCTTTGGGTCGTCCCGATGCTCTCCAGAAGAGCCTGATTCTCGCAGTCGTGGTCAAGGATTGTATAGTGGCGAACAACCTCCTCTCCGTACATTTCTACTTTCTCCTCATCAGTGCTTGCCCGATGCATTCCTGTGGCCACAATGATCTTGATCTTCTCTTTCCTGATCCCTGAAAACTCCAATCGTCTCAACAATGGTAAAAGGATTCCGTTTTCTCCTTTATAGGGGACAGGCCGAGTGATGTCCGAAACCGCTATCGCCACAGACATTTCTTCCGGAGGCTTCCCTTTTTTACGAATGATCTCCTCTAGAGGAGGGCTGCCAATGGGGCTTAAGAATGCTTCTTCAATTGCTTTTTGAGGATCTGTTAAGACTGATACTTCCCTCATGGTCAGCTCAACACAGCGTGGAGGCACCATGATCCGAAATGCATTTCGGCCAAACTCTACATCCACAGGTTTCCAATCTTTTAAGTCGATCTTTTTTTGAGCCTTTTTCAGTTCGGGTCTCATGGTCTCTATCCCCTCAGCTGTTTCAGAGATTTTCTTTAATTTAATATAACGGGATTCCCTTGTCAAAATACATTACCTGTAATCCACCCTCCTTGACATTCCTGCCATTCCTCAATAGATTGGTGAAAAACAAAAAGGGGGGGCAAAATGAGCCATGTTCTACGAATCTTTGGACAGGGGAAGGTGCTGAAGTGCATCGTCATCTTTGCATCCGCCATTGGTCTGACCCTTCTGCTCTCCCTCTTATCATCAGTCGACGCCGATCCGGCAGATAAAAACCAGACTCTTGTCTTTTATCTTGAAAATGATATTTTCGGAGGTACCGATCGCCACTACACAAATGCATTTCGGCTTACATGGATTTCTCAAGACCTGACAGAGTACGATGAAGATACGCGTCTTCCACGATGGGGATTGCCCATTATCAGGAAACTACCATTGGTCAACCGCCCCGGCTACCAGCGTAATATAGGCCTCTCTCTTGGGCAAAACATCTATACTCCAGAAGATATTTCCAGAAGGGACTTAATCAAAGGCGACCGCCCTTATGCGGGTTGGACTTACCTGGCACTAACCTTCCACGTTAAAAACACGGCTAAAATGGATGTTTTCGAAGTTACAATGGGACTTGTTGGCCCGGCATCGCTGGCAGAAGAAACACAGAGAATTGTCCATAGATGGCTTGACACCCATGATCCGAAAGGCTGGCGTAATCAACTCAAGAACGAAGTCGGTGTCAACATCGGCTGGCAGCGCAACTGGCGGCTTTTGAGTAAATGTGTTGCTTTGTTCAGCCATTCCTTGGTCTCGGAGACCAGAATAGGGTCATGGGGCATACAGTAAGACCCCTTCCCGGATAACAGTTGCTGGCAGTGAGGCTTTGAGGTGCAATCGACTCTCAAACGCTTGATGAGGCAGGACCAGCACATCTGCTGCAACCCGGGTGCCTCGAAGCGCTTGGTAGGCCAAGCGGCTACGTCGTTTCTCAGGTGGAGCATCATCCGGAACCACTATCATTAAATCATAATCGCTATCTTTGCTTTGATCGGATCGAGCCTTCGATCCGAAGAGATAAATCCGCTCTGGCTGGAATGCCTCGACCAGACGATGGACGATTCCAGTTAAAACAGGGTCGTCTTGAAATTGGTTCGGCTCTGTCTCTTTTACATTTTTTTCCAAGAGTTGAATTCCTCCATCCTGTTCTTTATATAAGGATTTCTTATGACTATATCATAAAGAATTCAATTAAAAAGTCAAGTAATTTCAATCTATTTCATGATAAGCAAAATAGCTCAAGTAAAGACCTAATGAACATGATAGAGTAGCCAAACTAAAATACAGCCTCCTGCCCATATCTCTTGGTATCACAGTGTCAATAATTAAAAAAGGGATAACGCAATGGCCTTATCCCTTGGATTTTTTATTGGAGGCGGCAACCGGATTTGAACCGGTGAATAACGGTTTTGCAGTGTAACATCGATAACTTATAATGTTTTTCCTTTTTTCTTGTTCACTCCTATTCATTCGTAATCATTGGAATAGATCTCGTCTCCATTTTGGCCCCCATTTTGGGGTTTTGACTACTTTTTTGGGAGTTCATGGTAGCAAAATGGTAGCAGAAAGTAAAAAAGGGATAAGGTAATTGCCTTATCCCTTTCATTTTATTGGAGGCGGCAACCGGATTTGAACCGGTGAATAACGGTTTTGCAGACCGTCGCCTTACCACTTGGCTATGCCGCCTTTTGGAGCGGGAAACGGGATTTGAACCCGCGACTTCAACCTTGGCAAGGTTGCACTCTACCGCTGAGTTATTCCCGCTTTGTCACGTAAAAAAATAACAAGTTTGGGATGGCAATGTCAAGTCTGAACAGTCCGGGGTTCCCTGTATAGGCAATTCATGAATTGCCCCTACTCGACGATCGTTTTCAGAAACTTTCTAAAGTAATCGAACCCTGAGAGGACGGCCAAAACCAGAGCCACCCAGAGAAGAACGATTCCAATCAGACGGAAATCAATTGATAGATAAGTTCCGTTTAAAATCAAAAAGAAGATGGAGGTCATCTCAAAGGCGGTCTTATACTTCCCGATCATACTTGATGAGATGACGATTCCCTCAGACATGGCAATCCCTCTCAATCCGGTCACAGCGATCTCCCTCCCGACGATGACGATCACCATCCAGGAAGGAATTCCTCTTGCGGAGATAAGAGCGATCAAGGCTGTCACAATGAGCAGTTTATCGGCAAGGGGATCCAGAAATTTTCCCAGGGTCGTCACCATCTTCTGTCGCCGGGCAAAATAGCCATCCAGCATATCGGTTAATGCCACCGCAAGAAAAACAAAAGCTGTGATGACCTGAAAGACCCTGCCGGTCATAAAGAGAAGCAGAAGGATCACAGGAATGGCCAGAATCCGGATGAAGGTTACTCCATTCGGAAGACTAACGATCTGCTGGAAACTCATTTTTCCCATTGAGATAAGGCGAATCAATCAGGGTTTGTAGGACTGGTAATAGCTCAACACTTTCCGCACATAATCGATGGTCTCCCGATAAGGCGGGATGGATCGCAATTCAGAGACAATATTTTCGCCTGCATTGTAGGCGGCCAGCGAGAGGCGAAGGTCGTCGTTAAACAAAGAGAGAAGATATTTAAAATAGCGTACCCCGCCGTCGATATTCTCTCTCGGGTTGAAGACATTCACCACATTCATCCGCGAGGCTGTTTCCGGCATCAATTGCATCAATCCCTTTGCCCCCTTTCTGGAGACGGCAAGAGGGTTAAATCCTGATTCTGCCCTGATCATTGCCTTCACCAGGGCAAAATCGACATTATATTTCTTTGAGAACTCCTGGATCAGCGTATCATAGGCAGTTGCATCTTTTGTATTGAGAACAGGTGTTTTCCCATTCTCCTCGCCACCCACATCGTCTTTACTTTCCCGAATGTAGAGTTTGAACTTTGATTCTCTGGGGCAGTTGGTGAAATGTATAACACCATTTTCATCAACCCACTTGTAGATTCCTGCATAGGAATTTTCAGCCAATAATACAAATTTAAAAAAAATAATTAAACCAATAATTAACTTCATTCAACCTATATCTCCGACAAGTAGAAATTGAACAAAAAATTACCAGACTTTCCCTAATCTGTCAATATGGATGAACTGGCTATCCTCTCATAAAGTTATTTAACCTATTGTTATTTATCACTATTTCTTATAACGAACGACAAATAGTAAATGATTAATAAATGTTTAAGAATGCAATCTTTATGCCTTTTCCCCTCTAAAAATTCTCTTTACCCAAATGCGTAAATCATCCAGAATGGTGTAGGCAACCGGTACGACAAAGAGTGTAAGCAAGGTTGAGGCAAACATCCCGCCAAAAGTAGCCCGGCCCATTCCGGCTCTCAATTCGCCTCCGGCACTGTAACCCAGGGCAACCGGAAGAACCCCTAACATCGTCGTCACCGCTGTCATCAGGATAGGCCGAAGCCTCACTGGCGCCGCCTGAAGCACGGCTGCATTCCTCTCCATCCCTTTTTCGATCAATGTGTTTGTGTAATCCACTAAGAGAATGGAATTCTTCACGACCAGAGCCGTCAGGGTGATCATGCCGATCATGCTGATAATCGAGATGGAATCGCCCGTCAGATACAGGGCGCCAAACGCTCCTGCTGTGCTCAGGGGCAGGGCGAGCATCACCGTGAAGGGATGGAGAAAACTGTTGAACTGCATGGCCAGGACCATATAGATGATGATAATGGCCTGGATCAAGGCCTGGAGCAGGTAACGGAAAGATTCTTTAAATGCCTCTGCCTGACCGAAAAAGCTGTGGGAATATCCTGTAGGGA
>Ga0194126_10005665_pt1 | contig 18246 bp, 18 predicted proteins | sample TA2KigC150mmetaG_FD_148641 | JGI IMG/M metagenome (GOLD analysis project Ga0194126, IMG submission 148641) | Freshwater microbial communities from Lake Tanganyika, Tanzania - TA2015035 Kigoma Deep Cast 150m | ecosystem: Environmental > Aquatic > Freshwater > Lake | place: Tanzania: Lake... | reverse complement strand
CGCTGCTTCTGTTCGGCGTCTTCCTCATCGCCGGGCCTTTCACGATCATCCGCCTGGCTGCCTCGGAAGGACAGGCGCTGGTTTGGAACGGCTTTCTTTCCCTGCTTTTCTTCATTCAGCACAGCGGTATGATCCGCGGGACTTTTCGCAATTGGCTCGCGTCAGCCGTGCCGCGCCGTTACCTCCCAGCGATCTACTCGATCGCATCCGGCCTCGTTCTCACCCTGATGATACTCCTCTGGCAAACATCGCCGACGGTCCTCTTCCGGATTGAAGGTCCGCTTGAAATGGCGCCCCGTGCCATTACTTTGCTTGCCATCGCCGGTTTCATTTGGGGTGTCCGGGCGCTCGGGTCATTCGACCCCTATGGCCGGATCCCCCTTGTGGTCCATCTCCGCGCCAGGCAGCTTCGACCGCCGGAATTCGTCCTTAGGGGGCCTTACCTCTGGGTCCGCCATCCGCTCTATTTCTGCATGCTTGTTCTTATCTGGTCGGTTCCCAGCGTCACTTCGGACCGCCTGCTCTTTAATGTGCTTTGGACCGTTTGGATTGTTATCGGCTCGTACCTCGAAGAGAGGGACGCCGTCGCCGAGTTCGGCGAAAGGTATCGCGACTACCAGAGAACCGTCCCGATGCTGCTCCCCTGGAGGGGGCCCGTCGGCCGGGCGCTGGAACGCCCGTAAGACTTAACCCGGGCTTTCCATACGGCCCGGACGCTGTTCGCGCCTCCCGCGGTGGCGCGAACGGGTGCGAAGGAAATGATGATGGTCTGGCCCGGTGAAGAAGAGGCTTGGGATATCCTTTCTGTTCTCGAAGCAAAGGATGTCACCGCCAATGCCAAAGCGTTATTCCTTTCGCACGATTCTGCATATGCATTGACATGCCTTGGTCAGGAGATCCGTATTTCGCTGAAAGATCGCATGATCTTCAGCGAGTCGAGGCTGGGTACGTTATTGATCACCTCGCTCGGTGATTATTCAAGGCTTTCAATCCTCAGATACCTGATTCATGCGAAAGACCTGCCGCTCTCGGGTCGACTGGTGCGCCCTTCCGATCTGCCGGGTGGCGATATCTTTACAAAAGGGACCCATATCCTTCCATTGGATAAAGCGGCCGCATATTTTTCAGATCGTTCTAATGAGTTTTTGCTTGCGGGTCAAAATCTCGGCGGTACCCGACGGGATTATGGGAATATGTCGTTGAGTATTCGCCCTTTTCCCAGAGTGCCCGTGGTGCTGATCATATGGTCAGGCGATGAAGAGTTTCCGTCAACGGCGTCGCTTTTATTCGACTCAAGTTGCGTATCGCACCTCCCACCCGATATTGTGTGGTCAACCTCCATGATGACCGTTGAGATGATGATGTCCGGCATCGCTCACTCTTTCGTGAGCGGGAGCAGATCCTTGTAAGTCGCCTCGCACTCGGTCCAGTACTTGGCGTACCGGGTCGGATCCATGTACCGGAGGGTCAGGCCCATGTCCGCCATGCGCTTTTTGTGCTCATCCGTGGCCACGACCTTGCGGATCGCCTGGCTCAGTATATTCACCACCTCTCTCGGGGTTCCCTCCGGCGCGGCAAACCCGCGGGACGCGGCGTTGTAGAGCTTGTAACCCAACTCCTCGAAGGTCTTCACTCCCGGATAGAAGGGGCTCTGCTCGTCGTCCATGATCCCCAGGATGCGCACCTCGCCGCTCTTGAACTGCGACAGCAGATCCCCCACGTTGCCGCAGAAGGCGTCGGTCTTGCCGCCCATCAGGGCGATGACCGAGGGGGCGATGCCCTGTGCGAAGTGGACCATGGCGAATTGCGCCCCGGTCATCTTCTGAAGCTGGAGGATCGCGAAGGCCTCGTCGCTCTGGATTCCTGTCGTCGAGATCTTGACTTTTTTCGGGTTGGCCTTGGCAGCCTCGACGAGATCCTTGAGGGTCTTATAGGGGCTGTCGGCCTTCACGGCGATGAGTCCCGGATCGATCACATGCAGCGCGAGCACCTCAAAGCTCTTGCGGGTGTAAGTCGCCTTACGGGCGGGGTCGAGATAGGAGATAATGGAGGATGGGAAATTGGTGTTCACTATGGTGTAGCCGTCGGGCTTGGCCTGCGTCAATGCCGTATAGGCGATCTGTCCGCTGGCCCCCGGTTTGTTGACCACCAGAACGGAGGTGCCGAGCTCCTTCTCCAGCCCGCTTGCCAGAATGCGCGCCCCTGCGTCGCTGCTCCCACCGGCAGCAAAGCCTACGAGCACCTGGATGGTCCTGCCTTTCTGGGGGTAATCGGCAGCCCCGCCGGGCGAAGCGGCCCAGAGAAGTGCCGTCACCATCAAAACCGCCGCGATCCTTCCACGATGAGAAAAAACATTGACTGCCATCACTGCCACCTTCCTTTCTCGATGTTTTCGATCAATATGTTTCCATTTCCCTTTTCCGGACACCCTCGGTGTCCATAACCTGCGCCGGATCTTCATGGGAGGGATGCTGTGCCGGAGGAAAAGAAGCCTGAATCGATATCGCTCGCAGCTGCCGGCTACACCCCCTTCTCTCCTGAAATGATTTCTGTCTTTTTCCGGAAAAACCGAAACATGGGTGCGATCAGGATCAGCGCCGCCAGCGCGAGTAGAACGACGGCGATGGGGCTCTCCAGAAAGATACCCAGATCCCCTTGCGACATGTCCAGGGCGGTGCGGAGCGACCGCTCCATCATGGGGCCCAGAATGAGGGTCAGAACGATCGGGGCGAGCGGAAAATCGAGCTTCCGCAGGAGGTAGCCGACCACGCCGAAGAGGATCATGACAAGGATGTCGAAGGTGCTGTTGCTGACGCTGTATGCCCCCACCATCATGAAGGCGACTATGACCGAGAACAGGAGCCCGTAAGGAATCTTCAGGATCTTGACCCAGATGCCGATCAGGGGCAGGTTGAGGATCAGCAGGATGACGTTTCCGACATAGAAGCTGGCGATGACCCCCCAGGCCACGTCAGGATGCTCCTTGAAGAGAAAGGGTCCGGGAATGAGCCCGTGCATCATGAAAGCCCCCATGATCACGGCCACGGTGGGGGAGGCGGGAATCCCCAGGGTGAACAGGGGGATGAGGGCCCCGTTGGCGTGGGCGTTGTTGGCCGTTTCCGGTCCCGCCACCCCTGCAATCATGCCGGTGCCGAAACGGTCCGGGTGTTTGGAGATTTTTTTCTCGGCTATATACGACAAAAACGACGAGGCGGAACCGGTCATCCCCGGCACCAGCCCCAAGAGGGTGCCGATGATGCTGCCCCGCAGGATCGGCCCGAGGGACTCCCCTGTCTCCTTCCGGGTGGGGATGAGGGAACTCATCTTGGCCACGGAGACCTGGGCAAGTTTTTCTTCGGTGTTCACCAGGATCTCGGCCAGGCCGAACAGGCCCATGATGACCGGGACGAAACCGATGCCGTCCATGAATTCCATCCTGCCGAAGGTGAAGCGGGGAAGACCCCGGACGGGATCCATGCCTACCATTGCCAGGAGCAGGCCGAAGACCCCCATCATGAGCGCCTTGAGCATGGACTTGCCGGCCAGTCCCATCAGGAGCGAGAGCCCAAGGGCGATCAGGGCGAAGAATTCAACCGGGCCGAACTGCAGCGCCATCCGGGTGAGCGGTCCGGCCGCAAATACAAGGGCGATCGTGGCGATCGTCCCGCCGATGAACGATCCGATGGCCGCGACTGAGAGGGCGACCCCCGCCCGCCCCTGCTTGGCCATCGCGTAGCCGTCGAGGCAGGTGATCGCCGATGCCGCCTCGCCCGGTACATTGAGCAGGACGCTGGTGATCGTTCCCCCGTATTGCGTGCCGTAGAAGAGTGCGGTGAGCATGATGATGGCGCCCGTCGGATTCATCTGGAAGGTCAGAGGAATGAGCATCGCGACGCCCGCCACGGGGCCGATCCCGGGGAGTACGCCGATCAGGGTTCCCAGCACCGAGCCCAGGAAGGCAAAGGCGAGATTCTGGAGGGTCATTGCGACCGCAAAGCCCATGAGCAGATTCTGAATCGCGTCCATCCTTTTCCTCCTAAAGACCCAAACGGGAAAGCACCGCCAGGGAAGCCTTCGGAAGCTGCACGTCAAGGTAGCCCGCGAACAGATGGTACACCCCGACGCTGCCCAGAAGGGCGACGATCAGCGTCAGCAATATTCTCTGACGTCCCGGGACCAGCAGCAGGAAGACGAGCAGCAGGAACATCGCCAGTTGATAACCCAGAAAATCCATGACGAGCGTCGAGGCCACCATGGCGCCGAGTACCAGCAGGAGACGGATCATGCCCGATCGTTCGGGGAGAAAGGGGCCTTCTTTCGGCCTTCCTTTGCGGCCGGAAATCTGGATCAGCCAGGCCAGAGAGAGCCCTCCCATAAGGATGCCCAGCCAGAGGGGAAAGTAACCGGCTCCGGGTCCCAGCGGGGTGTAGTACTCCAGATTCCATGCCTCCCAGACAACAAAGGCGGAAAACACGGTGAAACACAGCGCCGCACCCTGATGAATTCTCTGCATACGTCTCTCCTCGTTCAGGATGACCCGCAGGGGGAGAAAGTCAGTCGACTATTTCCGGATTGACCATGACGCCCCGCTCGGGTTTTTCCCCGTCCAGGACCGTCAGGATGTTCCGGGCCGCTTCAACTGCCATGCGAACGATGGATTCCGCCGTGGCCGCACCGACATGGGGGGTCAGCACCAGTTTCCCGGCGCTGCACAGAAGATCAAGGTCTTCAGGGGGCTCCTGGGCAAACGTGTCAAGACCCGCGGCCGCGATGATTCCCTCCTTCAGTGCATCGATGAGGGCCTTCTGATCGACGATCTCGCCCCTGGCCGTGTTGATCAGCCATGCCGTTTTCTTCATCATCCCGAGTTCCGCCGCACCGATCAGATGCCGGGTCTGGGCCGTCAGCGGCAGGTGAAGGCTGACGATGTCGACGGCCTGCAGCAGCGCCCCGATCTCCTGCACATGGGTGACCCCTGGAGGTATCTCGCCGGTGAGAAAGGGATCAAACACCATCACATTCATCCCAAAAGGCGCCGCGAGTTCAGCAAGGCGCCGTCCGATCCTTCCGAACCCAACGAGTCCCAGCCCCTTCCGGAACAGCTCAACCCCGCAATAGCTTGTTTTATCCCAATGGCCCTGGCGCACCCGGGCATCCAGGGTCGGGATGTCCTTGGCGAGAGACAGCATCAAGGCCATAGTATGTTCGGCAACCGACCGGTAATTGGCGGAAGCGCTGATCAGAACGGGGATCTTTAGCTCTGTGGCCGCCGTGACGTCGATGTTGTCGACGCCGATCCCGTGCTTGGCGATGACCCGGAGCCGCGGGGAGGCTTGAATGACCTCCCGGGTGATCTTTCCCGTCCGCACGATCAGCCCGTCCGCTCGACTTTCCGAAACGGTCCGTGCGATGTCGGCCGGCTTCGAATAGGAACCGATATAATCGATCCGGCATTTCTCGGACAGCAGCTCCACCGCCTCCGGCGAAATCCTGTCGCTTGTCACCACCACCCTGTATGGATCCTGCCTCTGTTTCATCGATGTGACCCCCTGTGAAATTGATCAGCGGTTTTCTCTTACGGAATAAAGGCCATCCTCGGCCACTGGAGGTTTCCAGTTGGAAAATGGCCCAACGTTCCCTGAGAGATGGCTAGGGGCGATTTCGGGAATGAAGGGTTCCTGGTGTGACCCAGCGGACCTGCTTTGCCGGCGACCCTACGGTGGTATGCTGGCACACCGGTTTTTTTCTGTCAAGAAAAACCATTGCTGCTCATAGGACATGTAAAGGCATCATTACAGATTTGCATCGCAGGGAGCGTTCTGGTAGAATTATCCCTAAACCGACATCATTCGATTCACTCTATCCGGGAGGGAAACATGATACGTCAGATGACCGCAGCGGCTTTTGTTGTCCTTTGTCTGTTTACGGCGGAGCGCACAGCGCTGTCTACGGGACCCTCAACACCAAAGGGTCCGGCTGTCAGCCCGGAGACGGAAACCTGTATCGGCTGTCACGAACAGACGACACCCGGCCTCGTCGCAGACTGGCGTAAAAGCCGTCATGCAATGATTCTGCCGTCAGACGCGCTCCTGAAACCCGCGCTGCAGCGCCGCGTGTCCGCACAGGCCATTCCGCCCCGTCTCTCGGCATTTTCAGTCGGTTGTTATGAATGCCACGGTCTGAATCTGGATAGACATGGGGATGCTTTCGAGCATAACGGATTCAGAATCCAGGTTGTCGTCAGCCCGAACGACTGTAAAACATGTCACCCCATCGAGGCGGAGCAATACGGCAATACCAAGAAAGCGCACGCGATTAAAAATCTGATGGGCAATCCGGTCTACCATACACTCGTCAAAACTATTACCGGCCTGAAAAAGTTTGATAAAGGTAAAATATCGACAGTGGACCCATCGGACAACACCCTGAATGAAACCTGTCTGGGCTGCCATGGGACGGTCGTTGAGGCCAAGGGATTGCAGAAGGTGAATACCGCGATGGGTGAGATGGAGGTGCCGCTACTCACCAACTGGCCCAACCAAGGGGTCGGCAGGCAAAACCCCGACGGCTCCATCGGTGCATGCTCGTCCTGCCACCCACGCCACAGTTTCTCGATCGAGGTCGCGCGCAAGCCGCACACCTGCGGTCAGTGTCATCTCGAGCCGGATGTGCCGGCATACAATGTCTACAAGGCGAGCAAACACGGCAACATCTACAAATCCAAAGAGCATGCGTGGAATTTTTCAAATGTGCCGTGGGTCCTGGGGAGTGACTTTACCGCGCCCACCTGCGCCGCCTGCCACAACAGTCTTTTGACATCACCGTCGGGCGACGTCATCGCTGAGCGCACGCATAATTTCAGCGACCGCTTATGGGTGCGCATCTTCGGGCTGCCCTATGCGCACCCGCAGCCTAAGTCGGGGAATACGACCCTCATCAAAAACGCCGATGGATTGCCGTTGCCGACGACATTCACGAATGACCCCGCATCATCCTATCTGATCGACAAGGCTGAGCAGGACAAGCGCCAGGCAAAGATGAACGGGGTCTGTAACGCCTGTCATACCAGCACATGGACCAAAGGTCATTTCGAAAAACTCGACAGCACCATCCGGGAAACGAACGCCATGACCATGACCGCGACGCAGATTCTTCTTGAGGCGTGGAAGCGCGGGGTTGAAGACAAGAGAAATCCCTTTGACGAGACCATCGAACAGCTCTGGGTGCGCCATTGGCTCGTTTATGGCAACTCGATCCGCTATGCCTCCGCCATGACCGGCGCGCATGACTATGCCGCATTCAAGAACGGCTGGTGGGAGCTGATGCGGAATACCACGGTCATGAAAGATACGCTTGACTACAAGACCATGCTCAAGAAGAGCAGGAAATGAAATAGACCAAAAGGGGCGCCGCCGGGTGACCGGGACGCCCCTTTTGCGAAACCGGGAGCGCGGAACCCACAAAACCCGCCGCTAGATCTCAGATCTTGATATCCAACTCCTTGATCAGATCGCCATAGTCCTTGTAGGCCCGCTGCATGAAGGCGGTCCAGTCCTTCGTGTTCAGGTAATCGATCGGCTGGCCGATCTGGGCCATGGCCTTCTTGTAGTCCTTGTCCTCGGTCACCTTCTTGAGGGTCGAGGCGAGGTATTCGATGATCTCGGGCGGCGTGCCCAGCGGGACGGCGACGCCCTTCACCGAACCCCAGGTGGCGACGTTGATCCCCTGCTCCTTGAGAGTCGGGACGTTCGGCAGGGTTTCGTCGCGCTTATCGAGAGCCACGCCGATCGGGCGGAAGCGGCCGGCCTTGATGTGCGGAAGCACCTCGGAGGGATGTCCGCCGCCTATGATGAGGTGGCCGCCCGCCAGAGCGGTGGTCGAATCGGCGCCGCCGGCAAAAGGCACGGTGGTGATGGGAATATTCGCCCGCTTCGAGATGGCCCTCATGACCAGGTCCACCGAACCGGCCGCCGTGGACACGGCGGCTGTGACCTTGTTTCCCTTGTTCGCAAAGTCGATCACGTCCTTCATCGATTTGAGGGGGGATTTCCCGCTCACGCAGATCACGATGGAATGGATCGAGAGCCTCGCGACCGGGGCGATGTCCTTCAGGGGATCGAAGGGCATTTTCTGCAGATGCGGCATGACCAGGTCGTGGCCGGAGCCCTGTCCGACATAGATGGTGTAGCCGTCGGGCTTGGATCGGACGACGAATTCCTCGCCGAGGACGCCGCCGGCGCCCGGCTTGTTGACGACGATCCAGGGCTGCGGGCTGTACTTGGTCCAGTACTTCTCCACGGTGCGCGCAGTTAGATCGCTGGAGCCACCGGCCGAGAAGGGGACGATGACCTGGATCGGCTTGGTCGGGTATTTCTCGGCGCCGAGGCACAGCCCTCCCGCGATCAGCGAAAAGATGAGCACAAAGACCGGAAGCAGGGTGATTTTACGCAAGTGTTTCATGTTTTACCTCCTTGTTCTATGGGTGAATGACAAACTTTCTCTATGCTTCCCTTTTTTTACTTACACTGTCGATGCCTTCTTTACCCCTGTTTTACGCTTGATAAAAAATAGAGTCTGACCAACGACCAGAAGGATAAAAATGGCGACCAGGGTTCCCGAAATCGGGCGCTGGACAAAGATGGTCAAGTCCCCGCCCGAGATCAGCAGCGACTGGCGGAGCGACCGTTCGACCATGGGACCCAGAACGAAGGCGAGCGGCAGCGGGGCCGGGTCGAAGTTCAGTTTCCGCATTCCGTACCCGAGGGCGGCGAAAAAGAGCATCGAATAGATGTCGAAGACCTGGTTCTGAACGCTGTAGACGCCGATAGTCGTGAACAGGACAATCACCGGGGCGAGAATGCCGTAAGGGACGCGGAGCATCTGCACCCAGAGCCCCACCATCGGCAGATTGAGGACCAGGAGCATCGCGTTGCCGATATACATCGAGGCGACGACCCCCCAGAAGACATCCGGGTGTTCGGTGACCAGGAAGGGTCCCGGTGTGATCCCCTGGATCATCAGGGCCGCGAAGATCATGGCGATCGCGGCGTTTCCCGGTATCCCCAAGGTGAGGAGCGGGATAAAGGAAGAACTGGACGCGGCGTTGTTGGCCGACTCCGGTCCGGCCACCCCCTCGATCGCCCCTTGCCCGAACTCCGCCGGATGTTTGGAGCGCCTCTTCTCGATGGCGTAGGAGGCTAGCGAAGAGATCACCGCGCCGCCGCCGGGGATGATCCCGACGAAAAATCCGATGACGGATCCCCGGAAGATCGCCCATTTGGAGTCCGCCCAGTCCTTGAGCGTCGGGAAGACTTTGCCGAGCTTCGTCGTGACGATTTCCGTCTTCAACGTGGATTCGAGGTTGTAGAGGATCTCTCCGAGGCCGAAGACCCCCATCGCCAGCGTCACGAAATCGAACCCGCCCTGGAGGCCGATGCTTCCGAAGGTAAAGCGAATCTTCCCCGAAATGGGATCGAGGCCCACCATCGCCAGCAGGAGGCCGACGACCAGGATGATCAGCCCCTTGACGATCGACCCCCCGGAGAGGGTCACGGCGAGCAGGAGTCCCAATGTCGTCAGGGCGAAATATTCGGGAGGGCCGAAATCGAGGGCGAATTCGGCCAGCGGCGGGGCGAAGAAGGTCAGGCCCACGACCGCGACCGTGCCGGCGATGAACGATCCGATCGCGGCGATCCCCAGGGCAGCTCCCGCGCGCCCTTTCTTGGCCATCTGATAGCCGTCGATGCAGGTGACGACCGAGGCCGCCTCGCCTGGGAGGTTCAGCAGGATCGAGGTGGTCGAGCCTCCGTACATGGCGCCGTAGTAAATGCCCGCCATCATGATGACCGCCGTCACCGGGGATCCGATGACGTAGGTGATCGGCAGCAGCAGCGCGATCGTCGCCGCCGGTCCCAGCCCCGGCAGAACGCCGACCGCCGTGCCGATGACGGCCCCGATGAAGCAGAACAGGATATTGGTTCCCGTCAGGGCGATTGAAAATCCGTTGATCAGGCCGGTGAAAATATCCATAGGATCGACACCTTTATCTGATAAAAAATTCCGGGGGTATCGGCACCTTCAACAGGTAAACAAAAAGGGCGTACATCGCGAACGTTCCGAGGAGCGCGATGAGCATCGTTTTAACCCACTTCTCGCGTTCGATGACCTGCTGCCATGCCACCATGAAGACGAGCGTCGATGTGATATAGCCCACGGTCTCCATCGCCCAGCCGTAAAGTACCATGAGGGCCAGCGAGAGGAGCGCCCGATGCCACAGGCGTCTCTCCCCGGAAACTTCATTTCCTTGTTCTTTTTTCCACTGGAGAATTAGAATCCAGACGCAGCCGAGAATGGCCAGGGCCGCTCCGCACAAAAACGGCAGAAACCCGGCGTCAGGCACATGGATCGAGCCGAGCTTCAGCGTTTGCCAGGCGTAAACCATGATCCACACGCCCCCAAGGGATGTGACGATCGCCGTGATGCGTTCGGATGTTTTCACAGATCCTCCCCTATGGAATCGAGATTGGGCTTTACTCCTTTGGTTCGTCAGCGGGTCACTTGGTCAAGACCCCGGGGTTGACGACGAACTGCGGCCGTCGGCCGGAAAGAACATCCACGACCCCCTCCGCCGCCCCTGTGGCCATCCGGATAACGCACTCCCCGGTCAAAGCGGCGCTGTGCGGGGAAAGGAGGATGTTGTCGAGTTCGAACAGCGGGTTGTCATCCAACGGCGGCTCCGGATCGTAAACATCGATGGCCGCTCCGGCGATGACGCCGGTTTTCAGGGCGTCGTAAAGCGCCCTTTCATCGATCACCTCCCCGCGGGAGAAATTGACCAAAAAGGCAGTCGGTTTCATCAGGCGCAATCGATCGGCGTTGACCAGGCGTCGCGTCTCCGGCGTCAGCGGGGTATGGAGGGAAACCACATCCGCCTGTCTGAAGATGTCGTCCATTGCAGCGCAGAGGGTGACCCCCATCTCCCGGGCTTTTTCCGGTGTGATGTAGGGGTCGAAGGCGATCGCCTTCATGTTGTAGGCCGCCGCGGCCCGCCGGGCGACCATCGAGCCGATCCTTCCCACCCCCACAAGGCCGAGAATCTTGCCGTCGAGGTCGATCGCCCCGTAGCTGTTGCGGAGTTCCCAGCGACGGTTACGGATCGCGTGGTCGTAGACGACGACGCGTTTGGCGAGGGCGCCGATGGCGGTCAGCGTATGCTCGGCGACGGACGTCGCATTGGCGTTCGGCGTGTTCGTGACCACGATGCCTTTTTCGGTCGCCGCCTGGACGTCGATCGTGTCCACGCCGACCCCGTGCCGGCCGATGACCTTGAGCGCGTCGGCCGCTTCGATGATCTTCCGCGTAAAGGGCGCCATCCGGACGACGACCCCCTCCACCCCCTTGATCTCTTTGATGACCGTCGCTTCCGACGGATCGGAGGCCACGCGGACATCGAACCTCTCGTCGAACACCTGCATGCCGCGCTCGTGGATCGCCTGGACGATCAGGATTTTCTTTTTCATCGTTTCACCTCGTTCTTTATTAGCACTTGACCCCGGCGCATGTCCCGGACCTGATCCCGAATTCGCAGGGGTGACGACTATTTACGAAGTCGTCATTTTTTCAACATGCCCATATCGGAAATCACCTTCCGCAGCTTCTCCCGGTTTTCCGGCGTCATGGAGCCGATGGGCGGGATCGCGGGACCGGCGTCGATTCCGATCATGGTCAGGGCCTCTTTGACGACGACGGGGAAGGTGCCCAGGCCGAAGGCCACCCGAAGCGGCGCCAGCCTGAACTGGGCGTCGAGCGCCCTTTTATGGTCGCCGGCGACAAAGGCCTCGTAAATCTCCACCGGCACGCGCGGATCGACGTTTCCCGTGGCGCAGATCGAGCCGGCGGCCCCGTAGCAGAGCGCGGCATAGATCAGGGTGTCGCGTCCCATCAGGACATGGAAATTCATCCCCCGGGTGAGCCGGATGTATTCGCCCGTTTGTTCCATATTGCCGCTGGAGTCCTTGATCCCGATGATGTTGTCGACGGCGGCCAGTTCGAGGACAGTAGGGAATGAAAGGGGCACCTGAGTCCGGTCGGGGTTGGCATAGAGGAGGATCGGCAGATTCGGGCAGGCGTTTGCGATCGCCTTGTAGTGCTCAACGAGCTCCTTCTGGTTTGGTGTCATGAAATAGGGAGTGATCACAGAAACCGCATTGACGCCCAGGTCCTGCGCCATTTTCGTCGTTTCGATCGCCTCGCGGGTGGTGACTGTGCCGGTGCCAGCGTAGACGGGGACTCGACCCCGGGTTTCGGAGATGACGATCCGGATCATCTCTTTTTTCTGTTCGAAGGTGAGGGAAAAGGCCTCTCCCTGGCTCCCCACCGGGAACAGGCCGTGGACGCCGCCGTCGATCAGGTGGTTGACAAGCTTTCGGGCCGATGCTTCATTGATACGACCCGACTCATCGATAGGGGTGACCATCGCGGGGATGATCCCCTTGGGTACGAAATTGATCATGATAGGCTCCTTCTTATATCGCGACGTCTTTTTTTTATGATCCAGCCACAGTATGGCTGGCGAGCTTCTCCAGGGCCAGGACCATGGCAGAGTGGTCAAGATCGCTTCCTCCTCCCGCGGCAATGGCGTTGAAGAGCTCCTGGGCTGTTGCGGTATTGGGGAGGCTGAGGCCCATCTTGCGCGCCGACTCGAGCGCCAGGTTCAGGTCCTTCTGATGCAGGCAGACCCGAAATCCCGGCTGGAATGTCCGCTTGATCATCCGTTCCCCGTGCAGTTCAAGAATCCGACTCTGAGCGAATCCGCCCAAGAGCGCCGCCCGGACCTTCGCCGGATCTGCGCCGGCCTTCGAGGCGAACAGGAGGGCTTCGGCTACCGCCTCGATGGTGAGGGCGACGACGATCTGGTTGGCCACTTTGCAGGTCTGTCCGTCGCCGTTCCCTCCGATGTGGACGATGTTCTTGCCCATGATCTCAAAGAAAGGTTTGATCCGTTCGAAGTTCTCGACGGACCCCCCGACCATGATCGACAGCGCCGCATTCTGGGCGCCCACTTGCCCGCCGGATACAGGCGCATCGAGCATCTCCACACCCATTTCCTTGAGCTTGCGAGCAAATTCCTTCGTTGCGATCGGCGAAATTGAGCTCATGTCGACGACGATCGAACCGGCTTGGATCCCCTCCGCCACGCCGTTTTTGCCGAAGAGCGCCGCATCCACGTCCGGTGTGTCCGGGACGATCAGGAAAACGATGCCGGTCTTTCCGGCGACCTCTTTCGAGGACTTGCAGGCTATCGCTCCCTGCTTCTCCAGCTCCGTGACGGCCGCCGGTACGATATCGTACACATACACCTTGTGGCCGGCCTTCAGCAGATGCCCAGCCATGGGCTTTCCCATGATCCCCAAACCGATGAATCCAATCTCCGCCATAGGGTATCCTCCTTCATCCTTCATCAGATTTCAATACACATGCCGACCATACCGCCCGGGAAGTCATGACTCAACGCTCGCTCCTGGATGCGGTCTGATTTTATCGTCGTATTGCTATCAGAAAGAAAACCGGCTGTCAAAGGGAATACCGGGGGCAGGACTCGATTTTGTGCGGTCAGATAAAAAACCCCTTCCACTTAGGGCTGTTTCACTGTAGAATCCCTCAGGTTTTCTTGCAGCCTGGAAAGCATGTTCCGGAAGCAGGCATTGGAGATGTACCGAGTCTGGCCGGTCCGCAAGCGAAGGATGACCTTCGGTCGATGCGAGCGAGGGATGGAAAATGGGCGATCGGATAAGGGACCCTTCGAAGCTTCAGTTGAAGGGATGGAAGCGGCTGACGATGGAGAAATACCGGCGCCGGGAGAGGCTCTTTCTGGCGGAAGGGAGGAAGATCGTCCAGGAGCTTCTGCGGAGCGGCAGGCCGCTGCAGTCCCTGCTCGTCTGTGAAGGAAAGACCGACCGGTGGGAGGATCTTCTCAGCGCAGTACCGATGGGAATCGAAATCTACCGACTCTCGGTGCGCGAGTGGGAGGGCATCAGCCAGGATGAGGCCCCGGAGGGGGTCATGGCCGTGGCCGTGATGACGCCCCCTTTGGATCCGGCCTGCCTGCCTGATGAAAAGGGGCCATTGCTTCTTCTCTACCGGGTGGGCGACCCGAACAATCTGGGCGCCCTTCTACGGACGGCGAACTGGTTCGGCTTCCGGACGGTGCTGCTCAGCGCCGGTTCCTGCGAAGCGACAAACCCCAAGGTTGTCCGGACATCGATGGGAAGCCTTTTCCGTCTCAATCTGGTCGAGGAGGTCGATTTCGAGCGTCTCCTGCCGGGGCTGCGGGGGCGTTTTCATATGGTGGGGAGCGAGGCGAGCGAGGGAACCCCCCCTCATCCTTGCGGGGCTGCCACGGCGCTCCTGATGGGGAGCGAAAGCCACGGCCTGCCTGCGTCGCTTCTCGCCCTGACCGATGAGCGGTGGCGGATCCCCGGCGGCAGCGGTGTGGAGTCGCTGAGCCTCCCGCAGGCTGCGGCGATACTTATGTACGAATGCACTAGGGAGAAGGGACAGGCTGTTGAAAAACAGCCATCTGCTGCGTTTCCCTCGCCCTGAGCCGTTCAACGTACGAAAAAGTACGCTTCACGACTCAGGCCTTCGGGGGCCTTGCATCTGGCCATTTTTGAACAGCCTGTAAAACAGGTTTTGACCGGGAGCGCACTCCCGCCAGGGAGGCGCAATAAACTCGAAACAAGTTGAAAAACCCTCCCCCTCGACGGGGGAGGGTCGGGGTGGGGGTGGTAAACAATGGAAGGATTCATCCAGGTGACGACGGCGACGGACAAACGGGAGGATGCCGAACGGATAGCCCGGTCGCTCGTGGAGACACGGCTTGCAGGCTGTGTCCAGATCGCGGGGCCGGTCACGAGCATCTACCGCTGGAAGGGGCAGATCGAGACGGCGGGGGAGTGGCTCTGCCTGATCAAGAGCCGGGAGGAGCTCTATGGGGCGATCGAGCGGGCGATCCGTTCCCTTCACCCCTACGAAACGCCGGAGATCATCGCCTCGCCGATCACTGCCGGCAGCCGAGAATATCTCGACTGGCTTGGGAACGAAACGACTGTATCCTGCGAGGAATAATACACATGTTTCTGGCGGGTGATATCGGGGGTACAAAGAGCCGCCTGGCGATCTTTGCCGAAGGGATGGGCATCCGGGCGCCGCTCAAGGAGGAGGTCCTTCCTAGCGGCCGTTTCAGTGGGATCGAGGCCCTGATCGGTGAATTCCTGAAACGAAGCGGTCTTTCCGCGGACCGAGCCTGCCTGGCTGTTGCCGGACCTGTGATCGACGGCCGGGCGGCAGTGACGAATCTTCCCTGGATCGCCGATGCCGATGCGATCCGGCGGACCTTCGGCTTCCGATCGGTCCGGCTTCTGAACGATGTCGCCGCAACCGCCCGAGCTGTTCCTCTCCTCGAATCGATAGAACTCCATACGCTCACTCCCGGTGAGCCGGCTGCCGGCGGCGCCATCGCCGTGATCGCCCTGGGTACCGGCCTGGGCGAGGCCTTTCTGACCTGGGACGGTGTGCGTTACCGGGAGTACGCCTCCGAAGGGGGGCACGCGGACTTCGCCCCCGGAAACCTTCTGGAGATGGATCTCCTCCGCGAGCTCTGGAGGGGAGCCGATCAGGTCAGTTATGAGGCGGTTTGTTCGGGGCCGGGGCTCGGGCGGATCTACCGGTTTCTCCGCGAACGGGGGGAAGCAAAGGAACCGCCCTGGCTTGCCGTGCGTCTGGCAGAGGCCGCCGATCCCGCGCCGATCATCGTCGAGGCGGCGCTGACGGAAAAGGACGATCTTTCCATCCGGGCGGTTCGTCTCTTTGTCTCCATCCTCGGAGCGGAGGCGGGAAATCTTGCCCTCAAGACCCTCGCCGCGGGCGGCGTATATCTCGGGGGCGGAATCGCGCCGCGGATCATCCCCTTTCTGGAGGAAAGGATCTTCCTTACGGCTTTTCGGCGGAAAGGGCGGATGGCCGACCTCCTCTCGCGAATCCCTGTTCACGTGATCATCGAACCGCGGGCGGCGCTGATCGGGGCGGCCGATCTTGGTCTGGCAGACGCGTAGTGCCGTCGAAAAAAAGTGAACCAGGAATGATCTCTAAAATCTCCTTGACAGTCAAGGAAGCCTTCTGTATCGTCAACCCGCGTAAAATCAAGCGGTTATCAGTACAGCTGTGTCGCCTTTCGCTCATACCGGACGTAAGGCATATCGGGATAACAAATACGACTTCAACCAAGGAGGTCAACCATACTTACACGACGTGATTTTATGGTCTGCACAGCCGCCGCCGGCGCAGATGCTCATCGCCGCCAACGTCGAGCGCATCCTCTGCGGCACCAACTGGCCGCACCCGAATTCGACCACGTCGCCCGGGCGCAAGCCGACCGATCTGACGCCGCTGTGGCAGGTCGACGATGGTCTCGTGCTGAACTGGCTGCCGGTATGGGCGCCCGACGCGGCGACACGCAAGAAGATTCTCGTCGACAACCCCGCCAGGCTCTACGAATTTTAGCATCTACGGTGAATCAAGACAGGCCGGCGAAGAAGCGCCGGCCTGTCCATTATGAACGCAAAGGAGACTAAGTGCCATGAAAGACAGGCTCTATCTGCTTAAACCTGATTTCATCGATCAGGGGAAGACCTACTTCTGCCCCGGTTGCGCCCAGGTCGAAGGGATGATGTCATTTTATCCCGCTCTCCGGGATAAGATCGAGGTGTTCTATACCGAATTCCCTCGACCCCGCCCAAGGCTTGTGGCGGAAATCGGCGAAGAAAACCAGGGTTGTCCGAAGCTTGTACTCGGTGGGGAATACCGCATTCCACAGGGGATCAAGGCTGGCGAGGCCAAGGGGAACCGCTTTATCTCAGCGCCGCTCGATATCTGTCGCTACCTGGCGAGTGCCTATGGGGTTGGGGAGCCTCATTAATCGGCTATCGCCGCCTTTTCAAGGGAAGCGCCCGATTTCACGGACGCGGAGATGTCGGACAAATCGATACGGGTAAGCAGCGGGAAATGGTCCGACGGGTAATGTTTTTTCCAGCGCGGCTGAATGATTTGTGCCGCCTGGACCCTGACCGATGGAGGAACGAAGATATAGTCCAGCCTGAAACGGAAGAAAAATCTGCGAAACCCGTGATACGTCACCACGTTTCGACGATGCGGATATCGTACCCGAAAGGTGTCTATCAGCGGTTCGGGGTTGAATACGCTCCCTTGCGCTTTGACCCTTAGAGGCGTTTTGCCTTTCAAATAGTGGATGGACTTACTCTTTTCTCGCGCATTGAAATCGCCGGCCAGCACGAAGGGGTCCCGAGAAGCCCGTGCGTGGATGAACCGGGTCAAAACGACCACGCTGTTTTTCCGCGAGCGCTGGGAAATATGATCCAAATGGACATTAAAAAAATAGAACGCCTGTCCCGACTCTTTTTCGATCAGCCGTGCCCAGGTACAGGTTCGCGGGATGACGTTTCCCCACCCCGTTGACCCCGGGATTTCCGGTGTGTCCGAGAACCAGAAGGTGCCCTCCGCGGAGGGGATGAATCGCACCGCATCATAAAAAATGGCCGTATGCAACCCTTTGTTGCCGCCGAGATTTCCGATACCCAGCTTCACGTGACCGGGCAGCGCTGCGCTGATCGCCGATATCTGAAAGTCCATGGCTTCCTGCAGCCCCAACACATCCGGGCGATACTCGCTCAGGAGTTCGCACACGCGGTCACGGCGGTATATCCAGTGATGCTTACCGTCTTTCGCTGCTCCGTGCCGGATATTGAAGCTCATGATATTCAAATTCAATCCGGTTTGGGGCAGCGGATGTGAAAAAAAATCGGGCTCGGTTTTTTTAACCTTTCGCAGGGAACTTACACCCCTGCGCAGGGCGCTTTGCCGATACATTTGAGCAATCGATCTTTTTGCGGAGAGGATACTTTTCATTATTTTATGATCACCTTGCCTTATATCATCTGCCCGGATGAGGATCGATTCGACATCCGATGGCCGTTAAGATAGTTACGATACTAAAAAAAAGCAAGTGGTGGGTCAATAAAAACGATGGCCGCCGAGAACCGTTTCAGACAGGAGAGCCGGCTGTCGCGGATCGTGCGACTGCTCCGGCAATTCCGTCCCGACCTGCCGGAGTCACACCGGCATAACAGGGTTCTGCTGTTTCCCAGCGGCCACAGCTTCTTCCGTTCGCTG
>Ga0194126_10005661_pt1 | contig 18255 bp, 17 predicted proteins | sample TA2KigC150mmetaG_FD_148641 | JGI IMG/M metagenome (GOLD analysis project Ga0194126, IMG submission 148641) | Freshwater microbial communities from Lake Tanganyika, Tanzania - TA2015035 Kigoma Deep Cast 150m | ecosystem: Environmental > Aquatic > Freshwater > Lake | place: Tanzania: Lake... | reverse complement strand
GTATATAACTTCAGAGAATATATCCGGCCTGGCACCTCCATCCCAAAAGTAAGTAAAACCTATTGGTACAGTATTGCTGACGCTGCCAGGTGAATTGCCTTCTGTATTATATATGCCTTCATATGTTTTTAAATTAAGCATGTGATTATTGGACATAAAGCTTCTGTTATTTGTAATATCAAGCGGTATCCATCCATATGAATCAAGCTTAATCTCAACCCATGCATGCCCGTACCTGAGCTGCCCGCCTTCTTCCTGCAGGATTCCAAGCACTGGAATGCCTGTAATCACCCTGGCGGGAATATTGGCTGCACGGCATAGGGTTGTATATAATATGGAATAATCAGTGCATATGCCTTTTTTTGCATTTAAAATCTCTGTAGCAGTTCTATATTCAAAATATCCCGAATCAAGTTTCTCATAATCATATTCAATATTTGCCCTGACAAAATCATAAAGCCTTTCAGCTATGATTTTGGGGTCAGTTTCGCCGCCGGAAACATTTTTTACTATATCCTTTATAAAGGCATTATTTGCCTCAATAAAAGGCTCACTGCCTGTATAAAGCTCAATATCTTTTTCATTTACATCATTTTCAAAGCTTGAAACATTAGAAGAGATGAACTCAAATTCATTTATAATTACATCATTTGTCAGCATAACTGATATTTCTTCACCTTCATCCAGGTTGCCAAGGTGCAATTTGCTTATAAGATTCCAATTATTGTCAAATATCTCTTCCAGGTTATTATTTTTTAAATATATATTTAAGACCTGCTGAAAAGGCCTATCTGTCTGTGGCAGGGCAATATAAAGGGCTGCGTCCTTTATATTTCCGGGTCCATTGTTTTTGAGGATATATTCTGCAGACACACTGCAATTATACTGTTTTAAGATATCTACAGGTTTATTTATATCAAGTATTTCAATTTTTGCTTTTTCTGTTTTTGAAAATGATTCATTATATACAATTAAAGAAACTTCATACTCCTGCGCATCTTCAAATATATAAGATATTTTCTCTCCATAAAGTATTTCGTCTTTGCCTATTTCCCATCTGTACTTTTTTTTCGAAGAATCATTTTCCTGGTTATTTAATTTATTATCCAGTCCTGTTATAGAAAAATAGACGGGATTTCCTTTTTCAAAATACTGGCCGTATGTGTTTTTCTGGAATATATCAAATGAAATATCTAAAGAAGAAAGGTCTTCTATGATGTGCTCCTGCGGCTGGCTTTTGTCCTCATGCCCGTTTTGTGCGCTTTCGGCAGATTCAATGACAGTTACTTTAGCCTCTTTATCTTCTTTTAAGGCAGCAAAACAACCTTGTAAAAACGACAGCAGCGCTATTGTCATTACAAGCGCGAAAGCCCGGATTATTATTTTATTTTTTTGCTTATAAAACATCGGATAATAACTGGATGGCATTTTTTATAAATATCTTGAATTAAAATTTATAATTATGAAATTAAATTCCAGGCTTGTTTAAAAGAGAAATAAACTATACAAGGTCACATGCCTCCGGAGGCATCCACTTTGCATCTTTGCCTTCCCATTTAATATTGCAGCCTATTGGATTTGTAACTTGCGTTGAAATACTGCGGCCGTTAATGTACTGTTCCAGGGCGTTCCACAAATCATTTACTTTCATCTGGCTTATATCCTTAGGATTATCAACTCCGCGCCCGGTGTAAATAAGTTTCCGGTTTAAATCAAATACAAAAAAATGCGGTGTGCGCAGCGCACCATAAGCAAGAGCCGTTTTTTGATTGCAGTCATAAAGATATGTCCAGGGAAATTTTTCTTTTTGCATTCTTTCAACCATGCACTCAAATGAATCTTCGGAATAAGTGTTTTTACTGTTTGAGTTTATTGCCACAAATTTCACACCGTATTTTTCAAAATGCAGAGCAGTTTTTCTTGTCACTTCATCTGAACCAATAACATAAGGGCAATGATTGCATGTAAAAAAAATAACCAGTATCTCAGCATCATTGAAGTTTTTTAATGAATAAATATGGCCGTCTGTTGCTGCATGGTTAAAATCCGGCGCCCTGTCGCCTATAGATAAGGTAAAACCCATTTTTTTCTCCCTGTTATCATTTTATAAAAATTCCCCGAGTCCTGCAGAACTCTAAAATATTATATATTTAATATCCTGATTTTAACAATTAAATGAAATTTACTTAAAAAGTATTTGAAAATATTCTATAATCATGAAATCAAAATATGACAGTTAAACCGGGAAGTTGGGAAGTTATGAAAAAAATTATTGCAATAGGCACAATATCCATATTTATATTGACACTGGGTTTTTCAGGCAGCGGATGCACCCAGGCACAGCAGACAGCAGTGACAATATCAACTGCTGTCGAAAGCTCAACTGCTGAAACAACACTAATTGAAATAAGCACTGAAGAGACTGCGGCAAAAGAAAAAGTGCCGGAAAACTTTGAGCTTTTGTATGTACCGAAACTTATTCCGGATGAAAGCCTTGGCTCATTGCCATGGTTTGATATTATTGAAGCTGGCATAATGCAGTGCGCCTCAGATTATGGTTTTAGGGCAACAGTAATAGGCCCGCCTAAAGCCGACCCTGCATTCCAGGCACAGATAGTCCTTGATAATATCGGCAAGAATTTCGATGCAATAATTGTATGCCCGCTTGAAGATAAAATAATAGATGCAGCCTTTGAAAGGGCAAACAAAGCCGGTGTCCTGACTTTTAGCAATGAGGGCTACGGCCTTAAGAATGTCACATATGATATAGCTGCAATGTCAAACCAGGCTTATGGAGAGGCAATGATGAAAGCAGGGGCAGCTTACACAAATGGCAGCGGCAGCTATCTTATGTCTGTGGGCTTTTTAAATTCTGCAGCACACAATGCCTGGGCCGATGCTGCAATAGATTACCAGAAAAATAATGTAAGCGCTCTTACAAATGTGCTGGGTTATTCAAAGGGCACTGACAGGTTTGAAGACAATGAAGACCCTGAAACCGCTTCGAAAAAACTTACCGAATATATTGAAAATAATAAAAACCTTAATCTCATAATTGGCAATTCACCATCAACAGGTATTGCAGCCGGTGAGGTAATAGCAAAAAAAAGGCTTAAGGGAAAGCTTTTCTTTGTCGGCACCGGTATGCCTGTAACAATTGGCAAATATATAAGTGAGGGCATACTGCAGGAAGGATTTTTCTGGGATCCATACCTTCTTGGATATGCGATGGGCTATATTGCATACCAGAGCTGGCTCGAAAATGTGCCCGGTGACGGGGATTCTATTAGCAGGCCCGACGGAAGCAAAATTGAGGGATATGAAAATCTTGCTGTTGGCATCAATGCCAACGGCGGAAATATTATTTACGGAAACGCTATAGAATCCATAAATGCAGAAAATCTTGAGAGCTGGTATTCAAAATTTGCAAATTATGGATGGCCACAAAATTAGCTTATAAGTTATCCGGAATATGCATGGTTTTATATGATAAAAATATCCTTCACAGGTCTTTTTACGCCCGTGATACCTCAATAGTTGCAAGGGAGCTTATTGGAAAAATCCTGGTAAGAATTTGCGGGCCCAGGCCCTCTCATGCATTTTTAAGCGGTATAATTATTGAAACTGAGGCATATTACGGCACAGATGACCCTGCAAGCCATGCCTTTAGAGGCAGGACCCCGCGTTCTGAAATAATGTTTGGCACGGCAGGCATGTCTTATGTTTATTTTTGCTATGGAATGTATTATTTATTAAATGCTGTAACAGAAGAACTTAATACCCCGGGAGCAGTGCTTATAAGGGCAGTGCAGCCCCTGGAGGGAATAGAGCTGATGGAAAAAAGAAGAATTGCGCAAAGGGCTAAATTAAAAAGCAAAGCCAAAAAGAATAATGCTAATACCGGAAAAATCAATACTGAGCCAAAAGCCAGGAATGCTTATTTTAATATTAATAAACTTTCAGATGGCCCCGGTAAATTAACCGTATGTTTTGGAATAGATATTTCTGACAATAAAAAAGACCTGACTGACCCTAAAGGGGATTTAAGAATATATGATTGCGGTATAAAAAACAGCCTCATCAAAATATCTGCTTCACCAAGGATTGGAATATCTTCAGGCCGGGAAATTCATTTAAGGTATATGGCTGAAAATATCAATATACCTGGAAAGATTGTAGGGCCTGTAAAATGAACCAGGTTCTTATTACCGGCGGCGGGGGAGGCATAGGCCGGGCTGCTTCAGCTTATTTTGCCCAAATGGGCTGGAAAGTCTATTCCTGTGACATAGCTATCCAGGAAAAAACTGGAGAAAATATTATTCCGGTGTTAATGGACATAAGAAAAGCAGATAGCGTCCATGCAGCTTTTAATCTTATAGAAACTCATACGCAACGGCTTGATGCCATTGTTAATCTTGCAGGAGTGTATATTATGGACTCACTGGTCGAGGTGCCTGAAGAGGATTTCATAAGAATGTTTGATATAAACGTCAATGGCGCTTACCGGGTAAATAAACAGTTTTTGCCTCTTATAAAAAATGGCGGAAGGATAATTATTATTACAAGTGAGCTGTCGGGTCTTGACCCTCTGCCATTTAATGGAATATACAGCATTACTAAATCAACGCTGGAGGCTTATGCCCACTCATTGCGGCTGGAACTTGCCCTGCTTGATATTCCTGTAATAACTATTCGCCCCGGTCCTGTTGATACAAATCTTTTAAAAGACTCATTTCTGTCCATGGAGAAGATGTGCGCCAAAACCCGGCTTTACGGGATAAGTACCGCAAAATTTCATCAGATTATGAAAAAAGAAACCGGCAGGCATATATTGCCCCAGAAACTTGCAGAGCTGATATACCGCAGCGCAACCACATCTCACCCAAGACCGTCTTATTCTGTCGGAAATGGGTTTTTTCTGAGGTTTTTCTCGGCGCTTCCTGCTGGTATGCAGGCAGCATTGCTCAAAAAGCTTTTGAAATAAAGAAAAATCTTTAAAGCTCTTTTATAAAACCGGAACAGGATTGATATTAAATTTATTTTTTAAATGCTATCATTAAACAAAAATAGTATTTATAATAGAAATGCCTGATAATTTAATGATTGCACCGCTGTAAGCAGCAAAATTAATAATTTAAACTTAGAATAATTTAAAAAGGAAAAGAAATGCTTGATATTGAAAAATTAAAAAAAGCACAGGTAATGTCAAGGAGAATGTTTTTAATCAACCATCTTTGCGGGAAATCAGGATCGGATATATATTATCTTTTTGGCCTGCTTAATATGTATAATGCAAAAAACAGGGGGAAATGGTTCTGGCAGAAAGCAGCTTTTACAGGTGTTTTAAAAGATGATTTTGATAAATTTAATTCTTATATGGACAATTTTGCAAATAAATTCAAATCATACGACCAAAACCATATAGATAAGTCTCTTGAAGAAGCAGACGTCCTGCTTAAAAAACTTGTTGCAGACCTTGAAACGTCACTTTTTATATCAAAAGAGCAGGATGAATCTACTGTGAGAACCTATGTAGATGAAAATATAAAGAGCCTCATAGACCAAAGCCTGAAAGGGCTTTAAGTAACCAGTTATTTAAAGCATTAAAAATCTTTTAAATAATTTCCTGCGGAAAATTGCACGCTTTATGCATTAATTGCTTTACTCCTGCACTTCTTCCTGCATCTGCTGGTATATCTCCCTGTAACTGCCTCCATCCTCATAAGTCACTTTGCCAAAGAAGGGAACTGCTGCCGGGCTGGAAAGCTCTGCTGTTATGGTGTAGTCACCTGCAGGCAAATCAATTTCAATCTTTGTTTGTTCCTGCACAGAAAGTATGCTGTACTGGGGGCCCGATATATAAACTGCAAGCTTATAATCAGTTTTATTTTCAAAAGAAACTTTTGAAAAACCTTCCTTCTTTATACGCGCATAGGGATCACTCTGCAGTATCTGTTCGAATATAAGGTTTGAATTAACTTTTACCTTACATTCAACAAAATTCCTGGTTATAATTTCCTGGCTTTCTGCGTGATTGCCAAAAATATACTCATATAAAAATATTGCTTTATTATATGCTGATTTTATATAAAAGCTGTCTGCTGCACTTATAAGAACAGATGCATCCATTCCTGAAAAAAGAGAGCCGCTCCTTGATTCAAGAGTTTTTGCCTTATCCATTAAAATTTCTTCCGGAAAATCAAGTATGCTTAAAATGCTTGATATGCTTTCTGAATAATTACCTGATTTTTTCAAATCAAATGCCTTTGACATATAAATATTAAAAAGCATATTATTGGCATCATCGGTGTATTCGCTTTGGCTGTAATCCTGCGTCAGCTTTTCTAAAATAACAAGAGTATCATCCCACATTTTCTCCTTGGTGTACCCGGAGGCAGCCTTGTAAAGATATTCAGGAATCTTATACTTTGCTATAAAAGCTTCGTTTGTTTCCGGGAAATTATTTGATATAAAGCCATAATAATCCACAACTTTTAAATAATTATCAGATGAAGCCCTGTATTTCTTTTCATTGTAATATTTATCACCTAATTTGCTGTAAAGATCTGTGAGCAGTTTTGCAGTTTCAAGCTCTTCAGGGTTAAGTATGCCCTGAACTATTGCATCATGAAAGTAGGGCAGTGATTGTTCATAGCTTCCCTGCAGGTAATAAGTGTAAGCAATATCTTTTATTATCCCCCTGGCATATCTGCTGCCAGGATACTCTTCCAGTATTGTTTTAAATCCTTCTGCGGCTTCTCCGTATTTCTTCTCATCATAAGCATCCCTTGCCCTGATATTTATCGCAAAGGGTCCAAATAGGCTTGAAAGGACCACGCCTGCAAGAAAAATTATGAAAAATACAGTGAATATATATCCTGCAATACTTTTCTTTACGAAGTATACTATGAGTAAAATAAGATTTATTATGGCCGAGGCTATGCATGCAATGGGCAGCCAGTCCCAGAATATGCCTTTATCAATATATAGTAGAACGCCTGCTCCTGCGAATATGAAAATAAATAAAAGCATAAAAAAAAATGAGCCTATGCTTATTGCCCTTTTTTCTTTGTAGGAATACATGTCCTCTTTCTATATATAACGGTTAATGCCTGTTGCAAAATAATTCTGAGATTCTAAAGGCTTGCTGCAAATTAAATAACGGACAAGCTTAATAAATATCTTCAATTATTACTTATATATTTATTATATTTTTCAAATATTGTCAAATTTATGGTCTGTATTTGGGCAAAAAATTATTTTTAGCCTTGGGTTTTAAATTTACTGCAAAACTGGATTTATCTGTATTTTCCCCTAAATGGCTGTTTTTTTATTTCCCCTGCCAGCTTTTCCAAAATCATGCTGCATTATATATGCATCCCAGTATAAATCATTATAAAAATGATGTTTATTAAGTATCCCAACGGTGCAAAACCCGCATCGCTTGTATACATTAATTGCCCTGTGATTATATTCATAAACAGTTAGCCTTACATTCTCAAGGCCAAGTTCTGCACTGGTAAAATTCAGTATGGTTTTAACAGCATCAGTCCCAAAACCCTTTTTCCAGTATTTTCTGTCACCTATAAATATTCCGAACTCACAGGTTTTCCTGCAAATATCCACTTTATGAAGCCCGCAATTTCCGATATAAGTGCCGGATTTCTTATCATTTATTGCAAACACTATGTCTGTTTGCGAGCTTTTTATGAAGTTAAGCCATTCAAGCTCCTGCTGCCGGGTCACATTTTTTATATTATTGGTTAAGAATTTATTCACTTCAGGGTCTGCCAGCCACCTAATGCATCTGCTGATGTGCCTTTTTCCCATAATGTTGAGGATAATCTTTTTTCCTTCGATTTTAGTGCTTTGGTTTTTATAATAATTCAGGTTTTTTGCCATTTCTTAATTTTATAACATATAATGTTTTTTATCATGATATGTTCTTATGCCGTGTAGGATTATTTTAATTACATGCTAGCCTGACTGCCTGCCTGTTTACAAATCAAGGCAGTTATAATAATATCTGGAAAATACTAAAAAACTAAAAAACTGGAGATTATAAATGCAGAAATATGAATGCAATGTTTGCGGATATATTTATGATCCTGGAAATGGCGATCCTGATGCAGATATAGCGCCGGGTACTTATTTTGAGGATTTGCCCCAGGATTGGGTATGCCCTGAATGCGGCGCCTCTAAAGATGATTTCTCGCCTGTTGAATAATCAAAATTTTAAATACTTGCAGCCACCAAAAAGCAAAGTATATTTTGAGTAAGGTCAATAAATTTCTTTGGTTTTACATATAATATAAGCGCCATGCTGCGTTTATTATTGGACGGCTGTATTAAAAGAGCTATATTTTCAGCTTTATAGCATTTACCGGACAGCAGTTTTCACAGAATCCGCAAAGTATACACTTGTTTTTTTCAAACACTAACTCATAGCTCTGCCTGTTTATTATAAGAGCTTTGGTTATGCAGAGGGAGGGGCAAAGGCCGCAGTTAACGCATTTTTCTTTGTCTATGATTATATCCTTTGAAGCGTCCTGAATTGTAATGCCCTCGCTTAAAAGATAATTTATTCCGGCCTCTATTTTATCCTTGTCACCTTTAAGCTCTAAGAGTATTTTGCCTTCAATGTCAGCAGTAATTTCAGCTCTTAAGATATTAAATTGAATGTCAAAATCCTTTACCAGCCTGTATGTAATGGGTTTTGTGACTATTTTTTCAGGAAATGTAAGGACCAATCGCTTTGTTGCCATAATTAAAGCTCATCCTCGCTTAAAACATTTAAAACATTTACTTTCTGTTCAGACGGAAGCTGGCATACCGGGTTGGTAAGGTAAAAGCTCTTTTTAATAATCCAGCTTTTTAAAACATCTGCAATTTCAAGGGCAGTCTTATAGCTTGAAAGGCACCCTGTCAAAACTTTTTCCCCTCTTAATTCAACATTCCCGCTTCTTAACTGCCCGTAATTTACTTTTCCGTATGAAGGCTTGTTTCTTCTCTGGACTGAATAATCAAAAATTTCAGTGTATATATCTTCATCCTTTACAGAAAGAAATTCCACCATTTCCTCATCAATTACAGGAATTGGTATTCCTATGCCGACATAAAGTGAAACCCCGTAATTATAAAAAGTTGCAGCCCTTAAATATTTCGTGCTCATTTTCTTTAAGTCCCCGATAACTGCAATGGTTGCAGCCGGTCCTGATGGGGTGCCGTTTGCAAGCCTCTGCCTTTGCGGGTTATGCTGTGTGCCATGCCATGCAACATATCCTTCTGCGCCTGCAAGAAATATCCTTGTCCCAATCCCGATTGTCCTGCAGTAGGGATCATTTAATAAAGGGCTAAGCTGGCCGGCGCTTGAGTAGGTGACATTGCCCATATTTGGCATAAGCTTGCCCATATAAGTATATATAGTTTTCTTTGAAGAATTTGTGGCAGCAGCATAGTTCTGGTAAGCGTTTCTCGGATTAAAAAGATAAGCCTGGTTTAAATTTTCAATTGTGATAAATGTCTCTATTTCGCGTCTTGGATAGCAGTCGGTTCCATAAGAAGTTGCCCTCAGCTTAACAGGCTTTTTATCTATCAAATCCTGTATAACATGTGCGCCTCCATAAGCCATACCTTCGCTTTCAGATAATTCTGTTGCCCCTATATATGCATCAACTGCTGCAATACCGGAATATGCGGGGACATCATTGAGCCAGGTTTTTGTCATTCTTATTGGAGGGTCTGAGTGCCCGAAATTTAAAAATGCGCCGGAAGAGCACATGGGCCCGAATGTTGCAGTTGTTACCACATCAACATTTTTTGCAGTCTTTTTAATGCCATGCTCGGCTACATAGCCAATTATTTCCTCAGCATTTAAAATAACTGCTTCGCCGTTTCTTATTTTGCCGTTTATTTCTTCTATTGTTTTATTCATTTGCATAATAATACTATTTGTGCCAATTTTTTCAATATTCTATATGGAGTATTTTTACTGCCTGCTTTATAATTTAAAAATAGATTAACAGGTAAAAACGTATTGCTGTAAGCAAGCTTTATATTATTCTATTAAAAAAGTGATTTTAAAGAATAAATAAACAAAAAGATATATAGCTATGACAATGAATCCAAAAGTAAAAAATCCGCTTATACTGACAATTGTTTCAACAGTGTTTTTAATACCCGTGCTTATACTTACCTATTTTTTATTCAGGGAAGTAAAGGTTTCAGCCTGGGTTACAATACTTGTTAATGCAGCAATTTATTTTGTTGTGATATTTTTAGTTTTTTTGTTTTATGGAAATGCAGGAAAAAGGCAGTAAATTTATTAGAGGTAAAAGACCTGAGAGGAAAAATTTACCAGGACATGCTTTTTAGAAAATACCCTGGATTGGAACAGGTCAAACACTGCGGAATGGTTGCGTTAAGGTATGATTAAAGCATCATTTTTGAGCATCAATGACCTGGACCGGGAAAAAAACAAACTCCAGGCATACAGAAGTGCCGTTAAAAATAATGATTGCCCCGGCTGGCTGATAAGCTACAGGCATTCAGATATTTACATAAGCAGCGAAATTGACATAGGGAGTGAAGCAGCTGTTTACCTTGAAGAAGTTTATTGTGAGCTTGAAAACCATATCAAAAAAAACCCCGGTTTTTATAAAAGCCTTTCGCCTGTTGCAGCAAAGCCTTATTACCCGGAAATAGTAAAGAAAATGTGCGATTGTTCACGGCAATTTAAGGTGGGGCCGATGGCCGCTGTTGCAGGGGCAGTTAATGATTACCTGGCAGAACGCGTGTCTGGCCGCTGCAGCAGGCTTATAATTGAAAACGGCGGTGATCTTTTTATAAAATCAGGAAGTGATGTTACAGTAAATCTTTACCTTAAAAATACTTATTTTAATGACAGCATAAATATATTGATAAAAGGATGCGACACTCCATGCGGAATATGTTCATCATCAGGTGTATTTGGGCACTCTTACAGCATGGGCAGGTGTGACCTTGCAACTGTTATTGCTTCATCTTCTGCTGCTGCCGACGCTGCGGCAACAGCTGCTGCAAACAGTGTAAATAGCCAGGATGATATACAGCCGGCAATTGATTATTTCAGGACTTTTGAACATATTTCAGGTATCCTTTTAATAAAAGATGCAAAAATCGGCATGTGGGGAAAATTCCAGCTTGTATAAGTAAACTTAATTGGCTATGAAAAAGAATCCTGGAAAAATTACTGGGCTGTATTTCTTTTTTAACGGGGCTTTTGATGTTTTACATATTTGTTTGCGCTTTTTGAAAAACCAGACAAATGTCAAAGAAATTAAAAAACCAAAAGACAGGAATGATAAAAATAAAATTACTGAAAAAATTTATGGAAAAAAAGTTTCTTATTAAAAACACTGCAGGGTTTTTTGTCTTTATAACGACAATACTATTATTATCTGTTTTCTCATTTACATCCTGCAGCATATCCCCGCAATTAATTAAAAACAGGTTAAAAGATTTTTTTTATAATGACGGTTTTTCCGGGCAGTCGCAGGATACTGTGCAAGATTCAGAAAATGGCAATGAAGAGGATGACGGGGATGCTGCTAATGATGATGAGCGATCACCAATGCCTATAAATGTTTATATTGACAGCCTAATTGATTACCGGGACAGCAATATTATTATGCAGCAGCTTGAAAAAAGCCTTGAAGAATATAAATTGCTGGCAGGTGATGAAAGTAAAATATCAGCAGAATCCGGCAAAGCTTTTGGCCAGGATAATTTGGCTTTTAAAGCATACAGCGGTTTTATACAGGTTTATGATGCAGGTTCTGCAGATCTTGTTTTTAAAATAGTAAGCGGCAAGCAGCTGGATATTGCTGTGGCCGGGCCCTTTTATTATGCTGCTGTCACTTCTTTTTACAGCCTTGTTGAAGAAATATCATACGAAGATTTCGACCAATGCTGGAGAGGCATAAAAACTTCTTTTAATGACCTTGAGGGACACGATACAGAGATGCAAATAGCTGTGAGCAAACAGGTATTTGATGTTATGGAAAATATCACCGGCAAGTGCAATGCCCCAAATTTACATATTTTAAGCAGCCAGGATATCGAATCTGCATTTAAGACTGGCATAATTTTAAAATCTGGAGGAAAAGATACTAATTTAGATAAGGAAGCGCAAAACAGCAGTGATGCCGGAAACAGTATTGAAGATACAGCCCAGGGCACTGATGGAAGCGCCGTTATGCAGATAATGTCAATAGTTTCTTTTGATAATATAAATCCCTATCAAAAGGTATTGAAAATAGGCGGCATTAACCTGCTTGATAAAAATATAAAAGAGGAAGAATTTACCGCAAGTGATGGAAGTTTTTCTTATGATGAGCAAAATTCCTTAAATTATATAAGCAATTACCCCTTTGTATTTGCAATAGGGGCTGAATTTAACAATGACGTGATTGACCGGGAACTTATTGGAATTATAAAAGGCAATATTAAAGAAGCTATATCTTCAAACAGGTCCGAAGATCATTTGGCAAGCGTAATAATGACAGGCGTTACTGCCCTTACAAGGCAGGTTGCAGCAAGAATGGATGAAAAAGGCATACTTTATCCTGCGGAAAAAATAAGGGATGTTCTTCTTGATGCTGATATTACGCATATCAGCAATGAAGTGGCTTTTGTTCCTGACTGTTTTGCCGCAAGGCCCAATACAACAGTTTTCTGCAGTAAACCGGAATATATTGAGCTCTTAAAATACATAGGTACTGACGTAATTGAACTTACAGGCAATCATATAAATGATTATGGCAGTAAGTGGCTTGATTATACTATTGATATATATGACAGGGAGGGCATACCGTATTTTGGCGGCGGCAGGAATATTGAGGATGCCTTAAAGCCTGCACTTTTTGAAATAAATGGCTTAAAAATCGCATTCCTGGGCGCAAATCCTGCAGGGCCCTCTTATGCATGGGCCACTGAAACAACAGCAGGCTCAGCCCCCATTAATTCATTAAGTGATGAACTGATGGAAAAGGATATACTGCAGTATGAAGAGGCAATAAAACTTCTAAAAAGCCAGGGATATATTGTAATATTTACATTCCAGTACTTTGAGCATGAAAATTATTCCCCTACTGCAAAACAGGTTGAGGATTTTGAGAGAATAATTAATGCAGGGGCAGATATTGTAAGCGGCAGCCAGGCTCATGTGCCGCATGGCGTCAAGATCCTTGATAATGGGTTTATAAATTTTGGCCTGGGTAATTTATTTTTCGGCCAGCAGCCAAGAGATGCAATACTGGCAAAAAAAGTAAGGCAGGGAATAATTGCAAAGCACATATTCTATGAAGGCAAACATATAAATACTGAACTTATCACAACATTTATAGAGGATGCTTCCCAGCCAAGGCCAACAACTGATGAGGAGCGGGCAGATTTGCTGAAATCTGTATTTAAAGCAAGCAAGGGGGACGGTTCTATTATATACCAGGCGCAGCATAAATAATCCCGTAAAAAGAAATATATGATATAATATTTTTTTCTTGAGCCCGTTTGATGTGATTTTTATTTGAATAAATAAACATAAAACTGTTAAAGGAATTGCCAATATGAGTGAAAAAAAACCATTTTTGCACAAATCTTTTAATATGTCTAACGGCAACAGCCAGCCTTTAAAAAACCCTGAAAAGAAGCCCTATGCAATAGTGACTGACAGCTCATCCGATGTCCCCAGGGAGTATGCGCAAAATCATAATATAAATATTATTCCCTTATACATTCACTATAACGGACTGGAGTTTAAAGATGGAATTGATATACAGTCTGAAAAAATCTACACTCTCCAGAAAGAAAAAAAAGCCATATTTATGTCGTCATCTCCCTCGCCAAAGGATTTTGTTGATGCTTATACTAAATTGCTGGAAAAATATGAAAGGATAATATCTATTCATTTAAGCTCCAAACTTTCGGCTGTAATTAAATCAGCAAGGATAGCAGCAGAACTTTTAGAGGCTGAAAAAAGAATAATAGTGTTTGATTCGCTTTCCGGTACAATGGGCACGGGTTTTATGGCAATTGCTGCTGCAAAAGCCGCCTGCAAAGGCGTATCTTTCGAAAAAATGATGCAGTCACTTGAATTTTTAAGGGGCAATATGAAACTTTTTGGAACGATTAATACACTGCGCTATTTAAAGAGCAGCGGACGCGCCCCTGCAATAGCCTGGATAGTAACTGCTGCATTCAGGATAAAGCCGCTGCTGGGCATTAAAAATGGGGCGGTTGAAATGATTGGAATAACTGTTACAAGATGGGCATCTCTTTTAGCAATAACTGCAATGGCAATAAAAAGATTTAAAAAGGAAAAATGGGTACTGGTTTCTGTGATCCATTCGCTTGCCCAAACTGAGGCAATAAAAATAATGAAAAAGCTGCAGGGTTCACTTAACTGTGTTGAGTCAATGATTGTGGACTGCACCCCTGTAGTTGGAGCCCACACCGGTCCTGGCCTTATAGGCATAATTATCAGCAGGCTTGACAGGCAAACTGCAGAACTTTTTATATAAAAAATCTATATTATGTCTTTTTCACCGAAGACTGTTGCAGAGAATATGAAAATCTCACATTTACTATCTTTGTAGCAGCTGCGTCCAAGGCCTGCCTTAAGGCATGTATGCTCAAGAAATTCTTCTTTTGTCCAGCCATACTCTGTTGCAACCTGTGGAAGAAGCAGCCCCTGGCAAAAACCCTGCTTTATGAAAAGCCCATGAACCCCGACATGTATATCTTCAATGCTTTCTGTTTTTTCAAAAGGGGAAAGAACTGATACTTCTATGTCTATCTCACCAAGCTCACTAGGCTGCACCGGGTTAAACCTTGGGTCATGCACGCAGGCTTCAATTGCCATTTGCATAACTGTTTTGTACAAAGGCCCCCTGCCCACCACATTTCCTATACAGCCTCTCAAGTTTTTATTTTTATGAATGGTTACAAATGCCCCGCAGGCTTCATTAAGTGTTTTATCCTCAATTTTAAATTCAGGCAGTTTCTTGCCGAGAACTGTATGTTCGATTGTTTTTCTTGCAATTTCAAGCAGGGTTTTTTTCTGCTTTTGATCTAAATTAAGACTTGCCATATAAATTACCTTTCTTTATAAAATACGGCTGAAACATATCCAACAACAGCAGATCTATCGCCGCTGACATCCCCTGAATTTTTATAGCACAATATCTCTGAGCGCCCTGCCCCCAGCAGTTTTGATGCAAGCATGGTGGCTGCAACCGGTCCGCCCCCGCACATTTCATACTCGTCTTTAGCTATTGCATCAGTGAATTTAACCGGGTCAAATTCTTTAAGAGCATTGTTTACTTCTCTGTCAAGGCCTGCTGCAGTATCATATGGATGATAATGTGAAAGGTCGGTGCTTGCAATTATAAGTATGTCCTGGCCCTTAAAAACAGTTCCAATGGCATTTCCAAGGCTCTCAATATTTGCCCTGCATTGGCTTCCCATAACAACAGGCACTATTTTAAAATCCCCAAAAACAACCTGCAGGAACGGCAGCTGCACTTCAAGGCTGTGTTCCTTTCTGTGGCCATAGTTTGATATTTGTATAAAGCCTGAGTACTGCGGGCACTGGGCAAGAGCCCTGCAGCGTCCAATATCTACTTCCACTATGCCTAGAGGAGTTTTATACGCTTTTCCTGCAAAAACAGAGTTAAAGTCAAAATACTCCGCATGTGAAGGCGCAATTATAATTATGCACTCATAAGGTTTTTGCCCAATCTGCCTGTACGAACATGCAGCAACTTCACCTGAGTATATATATCCCGCGTGCGGACATACTAGCCCCCTTATATTTTCAATTCCTTTATAAGGGGCGTTTTTAAGATATGAAATTACTGTTTCTTTAAGGGTGGAAGGATTTGCAGAATAAAAACTTCCTGCAACCACGCTTTCCCTTACCTGGTTTTCAAACATTTTATATCACCGCCAAATGTTTTATTAAAATATTTATTTCCTGAACTTGAAAACTAGAAACAAAACAATATTTAAAATAATTGTAAGCACTATGCTTACAAGTATGGATGTCGATATGGGAAAATGAAAGCTGAAATTTTCCCTGCGAATATTTATATCGCCCGGCAGCCTTCCGAAAAAAGGTATTTTTGCGCCAAGGAAAATTATAAGGCCGATAACTGCAATGCCAATTCCTGCAAATATTAATATTTTGCCAATACCCGAAAAATTATTAAAATTCATGATACTATACTATTATAGTTAATGCAGGCATTTTTAAAAGTAATTAAAGAGTCTTAAATGTAAAAAAAGATTGAAAACAGGCTTCTGTCTTTTAATACTTCTCCAAAAATGTATTTGAAAGCATCTTGACATTGGCAAAATAGATTAGGATAATATGTAAGCTAATTTATGCAGGCTTTTAGTTAAATGTTTGCCGGCGTAGCTCAATTGGCAGAGCAGCTGATTTGTAATCAGCAGGTTGTCCGTTCAAGTCGGTCCGCCGGCTCCACTTTTTAAAGTGGGCTCATACTTATATATAGTTTTTTCAGAGAATAAGTTAAGCAATTTTTTAAGGTATTTTAAATTTCTGCATTGCTCGTATATAATTAACCAGTTGGTTAATTTTCATGTGGAGGGGTGCCCGAGTGGTCAAAGGGAGCAGACTGTAAATCTGCCGGCGCAAGCCTACAGAGGTTCAAATCCTCTCCCCTCCACCATTTTTTAAATCAAGCTGTTAATAATTAATACTATTTATTGGCAGGCTGGATTAACAGGAATTTTATATAACTGCCCAGCATTCATTTCCAGGCAGTCAAATTTTATTTATACAGGCCCGCATAGCTCAGTCGGTAGAGCGTTTCCTTGGTAAGGAAAAGGTCACCAGTTCAATTCTGGTTGCGGGCTCCACCTTAAGGTATAACCTTTTACAATATTTCCAAAATTTAATTGATAGCAAAGATAATGTAAAATTATCAAAGATATAATATTAATTTAAATTGACAGCAAATCTGTTCTTTAATAGAATTCGATTTTATTGTAAAATTATTGTTTGCACTGTGGCGGTGTAGCTCAGGTGGTCAGAGCACACGGTTCATACCCGTGTTGTCATTGGTTCGAATCCAATCACCGCTACCATAATTAATTATTTTAAACATTAAAGAAAGGAAAATATAATGGCAGCAAAAGCAAAATTTGAAAGGACAAAGCCTCACATAAACATAGGCACAATAGGCCATGTTGACCATGGTAAAACCACCCTTACATCAGCAATTACCCTTTGCCTTAAATCAAAGGGGCTAAATGTAGAGGCAAGAAGCTTTGATTCGATTGATAATGCCCCCGAAGAGAGGGAGCGTGGCATAACAATAGCAATAGCGCATGTTGAATACGAGACAGACAACCGCCACTATGCCCACGTAGACTGCCCGGGCCATGCCGATTATGTTAAGAACATGATAACAGGAGCTGCCCAGATGGACGGAGCCATTCTTGTAGTATCAGCAGCAGACGGCCCCATGCCCCAAACAAGAGAGCACATACTGCTGGCCCGCCAGGTTGGGGTTCCCTACATAGTGGTATTTTTAAATAAGACTGACATGGTAGATGACCCTGAGCTAATTGAGCTTGTAGAGCTTGAAGTGCGTGACCTTTTAACAGAATATGAGTTTCCCGGAGATGAGATACCAATAGTTAAAGGCTCAGCGCTTAAAGCAATGGAATGCGGATGCGGAAAAACTGAATGCCCCTCATGCAATTCAATACTTGAGTTAATGAGTGCAGTAGATTCCTACATACCAACACCTGTCCGTGATATTGACAAACCCTTCCTTATGCCAATTGAAGATATATTCTCAATAACAGGAAGAGGCACAGTTGTAACAGGAAGAATTGAAAGAGGAAAAGTTCTGGTTGGAGAAACAGTTGATATTGTAGGAATTCATCCAAAGACTGCAAAGACAGTAGTAACAGGCGTTGAAATGTTCAGGAAACTTCTTGATGAGGGCCAGGCAGGAGACAATGTTGGCCTGCTTCTTCGCGGCATTACAAAAGATGAGGTTGAGCGTGGCCAGGTAATAGCAAAACCGGGCTCAATTACCCCCCACTCATACTTTAAGGCCCAGGTCTATATACTGTCAAAGGAAGAAGGAGGGCGCCATACTCCTTTCTTTAAAGGATACCGTCCCCAGTTTTATTTCAGGACAACCGATGTAACAGGAGATGTAACACTTCCTGAAGGCATTG
>Ga0194126_10005659_pt1 | contig 18263 bp, 10 predicted proteins | sample TA2KigC150mmetaG_FD_148641 | JGI IMG/M metagenome (GOLD analysis project Ga0194126, IMG submission 148641) | Freshwater microbial communities from Lake Tanganyika, Tanzania - TA2015035 Kigoma Deep Cast 150m | ecosystem: Environmental > Aquatic > Freshwater > Lake | place: Tanzania: Lake... | reverse complement strand
TTCCTTCGTGGACGGGTTCCTGCAGAGGCCCCAGCCCCCGCCGGAGGCGGCCAGCGGCGCGAGCAGCAGGATGGACTTCTCCGGACGCGACAGGTTGAAGACGATGTGGCGGCTCGTGTTGAGGCGCGGGTCGTTCCAGTCCGGCCGCCAGAACGAGAGACCGCGCTCGTCGGAGAGATTCATCGGGAGCACGCGCGCCGGGTCCTTGTGGCACTCGACACAGCGCCGCTGAAGCACCTCGGCCCCTTCCTTGGTCGCACTCCATTCCACGTCGGTGTTGACGGGCCGGTTCTCGGCGTACGCCCCGATCACGCCCTCGCCCAGCGCCGCGTAGGTGCCGGGATAAGCCGCGCCGGAATCGACCCAGTAGCGTAGCGTCCGCTCCTGCTCCGGCGTTGCCTTCACGCCGTGGTGCGACCCGTCGATCTTCGCGAGGATCCGGCTGGCCCCCGATCCGAGCAGGCGCGGCCCGTAGTTGCTCTTCGGGTTGTTGCGCCCGTCGGAGAACAGGCCCGCGACGGTCATCATGTAGTAGCTGTGGCTGAACATCGGCCCGCGATCGCCGGACAGGATGAGCCGGGCCGCGCGGGGACCGCCCGCATCGGTCTTCTCGTAGCCGTGGCACTTCACGCAGAGGGCGTCGAGGACCGGCTGGACGTCGCGCGGGAACTCCATGACGTCCGCCACACCGGGCACGGGCACCGGCACCGACGGCGCCCGCGCCATGGCCAGCGGCTGGCGACGCTGACCGTAGTTCTCCGGCGCGCGCGTCCGCGGCTCGTGGCAGCCGACGCAGCCGACGGTCTCGCCCGGCATCGCCGTCGTGAAGCTCTGCATGCGCTTGACCGACCGCCCCGCCGCGTCCTGCGCGACGAAGAAGAACGCCCGTCCCGCCGGGAGTTCGAACCGCGCCGAGCCGTCCGCCTCGACCGGCACGGTGCCGACGATCCGTTCCAGCGTGAACGTCCCACCGTAGCTGAGCGGGTCCATGCCGCCGGTGTAGTTGATGGGCTTCGGCAGGCTCTCGAGCACCAGCAACGACTTGATCTCGCCGCGCGAGACGCCCTCCATGCTGCGGCCGTCGTAGACATCGCTGAGCACGAACTCGCCGACGGCCGAGGACGGGTTCGAGCGGGGCGCGATGACAACCTCGCGCGGGTGCGGCACGAGGGGACGCGGCTCGTGCAGTTCCGCGGGACCGAAGTCGGGCCCCAGCCCGAACACCTCGCGCGCCTCACCCATGGCGCTGACGAGCATCAGGCTCCGGTACCGCGCCGCAAGGATCGTCCCCCCGTCCAGGGCATACGGATCGCGGTAGCTCGCGTCCGTCAGGTTCCTCATCTGCGCCATGTCGTCCGGCCCGTGCTTCGGGTTCAGCAGCGCGAGATGCCCCATGTGCTCCCGCTGTCCGTGGCCCGGCGAGTTGATCAGCACGATCCGGTCCGAGCCCGGCACGGGCTTCGCGTCGATGAACACGCCCCCGGGAACCATGTTGCCGAACAGGATCTGCTGGCCGGTGCCGTCCGGGTTCATCGCCCAGAGATGGTGGTAGTGGACCTGCGAGCGATCGACGTATTCCCAGCGCATGTACGCGATGCGGCCGTCCGGCAGGACCCACGGCGTGTTGTCGTGCTCGACGTTCGCCGAGAGCACCCGCACGTCGCGCCCGTCGCGGTCGCACCGGTGCAGGATGCCGACCTGCGTGAGCCAGCAATTGACCCATCGCTTGCAGCGGCTGGAGACGAACACGATGCCGCCGTCCGGCAGCCAGCACGGCTCGATGTCGTCGTAGTGGCCGGCCCCGTCCGTCAACTGCCGCAGGCCGGACCCGTCGGACTGGATCTCGTAGAGGTGGAACGAGTCGGTCCCGGCCTTGCGCCACGAGAACACGATGGTGCGGCCGTCGTAGTGGACGGCGGGATCGCGGACGGATCCCTCGGGATCGTCGACCAGGTTCGTCGTCGCACCGGTCTCGAGATCGAGCTTCACGAGACGCCCGTGCTGCCGGTAGCACTTGCGGTTCTCATCCTGGGCGTAGTAGCTGAAATTCGCGTACCAGTGGCCGTCCTGTCCGTTCTCGCGCGCGGCGAAGACCACCTCGCGCACGCCCTTGGCCCGAATCGCATCCCGGGCCGCGCCCGACCCCTCCGCGGCGCGCTTCGCGGCGGACGCCGCCAGGACCTGCTTCACCGGGCCGTCGAAGTCGACCTCCCAGATCGAGTAGAGGCCGTGCGCGCCGTTGCGGTGGCACGCGATGCGCACGAACCGGCCCTTGGCCCCCAGCTTCGCAAAGGCATCCCGCCCGCCCTTGCCGTCCGCCTTTCGCGCCACCTCGCGCCAGGCCTTGCCGTCGTCGGAGACTTCGATGGAGAACTCCGCGGCATGGGCCGCCTCCCACCGGACCGCCAGGGACTCGATCGGCAGGACCGCGCCAAGGTCGATGGCCAGCCACTCCGGGGCCCGACGGTCCCCGTCGCTCGCCCAGCGCGTGTCGCCGCGGCCGTCGAAGGCCAGCGCCGCCTCGTAGCCGCCCGGGTGGACCGACGAGGCGGTGACCGTGCCGGCCCCCTCCCCCCGCGCCATCGCCGCGCCGACGACCAAACCCGCCAGAATCGCCCGTGCCGGTTTCATGGGCCGAGATCATAGCGACCCCGGGCGCTTGGGAAAGCCCATTCTCGCCGGTCGCCGCAACCCCGCGCTTGACCCCCACAAGCGTCCGACTCATCATGCGCCCCCGATGGCCGGGCTCGGATCCGGCCGGCGATGAACGGACATCCACGGGGGACCGAATGGCGAAACGCGAACGGTGGGCCTCGCGCATCGGGGTGATCCTCGCGATGGCGGGCAACGCCATCGGCCTCGGCAACTTCCTCCGCTTCCCCGTGCAGGCCGCGCAAAACGGCGGCGGCGCGTTCATGATCCCCTACTTCGTCGCGCTGCTCATCTTCGGCATTCCGCTGGCGTGGTGCGAATGGGCGATGGGACGCCTCGGCGGCACGAACCGCCACGGCAGCTCCCCGGGCGTTCTCGGCATGCTGTGGAAGCACCCCGCCGCGAAGTACCTCGGCGCCCTCGGCATCTGCCTGCCGCTCGGCGTGCTGATCTACTACCTCTACGTCGAGTCGTGGACGCTGTCCTACTCCTTCTTCTCCGTCCTCTGGGACTTCATGGGCAAGACCACCATGGCGGACATGAAGTCCTTCCTGACCGACTACCAGGGAGTCGAGACGAAGGCCGGCGTGACGGTGATGGCCTATGTCTTCTTCCTCCTGACCGTCGGCGCGAACTACTGGATCATGTCCGGCGGCATCGCCAAGGGCATCGAGCGGCTGGCCCGGATCGGCATGCCGGCCCTGCTGCTGCTCGCGGTCGTGCTGGTCGCCCGCGTCTTCACGCTCGCCCCGCCCGACCCGGCGCACCCGGAGAACAGCGTCGTCAACGGCCTCGGCTTCGTGTGGAACCCCGACCTCGCCAGCCTGCGGAGCGCGAAGGTCTGGCTGGCGGCGGCGGGACAGGTCTTCTTCACGCTCAGCGTCGGCTTCGGCTCGATCCAGTGCTACGCCAGCTACATGCGGCGGCGCGACGACATCGTCGTCACGGGCCTCTCGTCGTCCGTGCTCAACGAGTTCGTCGAGGTGATCCTCGGCGCCTCGATCGCCATCCCCGCCGCCTACGTCTTCTTCGGCCACGCCGGCACCGTCGAGATCGCGAAGAGCGGTTCGTTCAACCTCGGCTTCGTGGCGATGCCCGCCATCTTCCAGCAGATGCCCGGCGGCGCCGTCTTCGGGCTCTTCTGGTTCTTCCTGCTCTTCATCGCCGGCCTGACCTCGTCGGTCGCGCTCGCGCAGCCGGCGATCGCCTTCCTGCAGGACGAGCTTGGCTGGTCGCACAAGCGCTCCCTGCGCAGCGTGTGGATCTTCCTCGTCCTCGCGGGCCACGTCCCGATCCTCGGCCTCGCCGCCGGGGCGCTGGACGAGATGGACTTCTGGGCCGGGACGATCGGTCTCGCGCTCTTCGCCCTGATCGAGTCCATCGTGTTCATCTGGATCTTCGGCGCGCAGCGCGCGTGGGACGAGATCCACATCGGCGCCGAGGAGCGGATCCCTCGCGTCTTCTTCTACATCCTCAAGTACGTCACGCCCGTCGCCCTCCTCGCGATCCTCATCGCCTGGGGCTGGCAGCAGGGCGCCGACGTGATCTCGATGAAGGGCGTCGACCCGGCCCAACGCGCGTGGCGCTGGGCCGCGCGCGCGCTCCTGCTCGGCATGATCGCCACGACCTGCTGGCTGATCCGCAGGGCCTGGAGCCGCAAACAGGAGGCCGGACCATGACCCCCGCCGGATGGATCCTGATGATCGCCTGTTGGGCCGTGATCGTCTACTGGACCTTCTGGTGCTTCCGGCGCGTCCTCGTCTCGAAACGCCACTGGACCAATCCCGAGGACGACATCACCCAGCTCCGCCACGGCGAGTTCGGGGACGATCCGAAGGAATAGGCGCGCGCCCGGCCACACTTGCAGGAGGGCCCGCGGCCTCGCGGGCCGCCATCGCAGATCCTGACCGTCTCCGCGCCCCGCTGCGCGGGCTACCGCTGCACGCGTCCGGAGCCGGAACCCTTCATCAGGGCCTCGACCTCGGAGCGGCTCGAGTAGTTGAGATCGCCGACGATCGAGTGCGCCAGGCACGAGGCCGCGACCGCGAAGGCGATTGCGTTCTGCGCCGCCGCCAGTTCCGGCGTGTTGAGGGCGAAGATGAGGCCCGCGCCGAAGGCGTCGCCGCCGCCGACCCGGTCGACGATGTCGCGGATCTCGTACGGCGCGTAGGCCCCGCCCCGCTGCGGCGCGAAGACCGCGGCATCCGTCGCCGCCTCGTAGAGCATCCCGCCCCAGTTGTTGTGCGTCGCCGACACGCTCTCGCGAAGCGTGATCGCGACGCGCGAGACGTTCGGAAACTGCTTCACCAGCGCGCGGGCGACGTCGGGGTAGTGCGCGACCGACAGCTTGCCGGCGTCGACGTCGGTGCCGGCCGCGTGGATGCCCAGCACCTCGGCGGCGTCCTCCTCGTTCGCGATGACCAGGTCCACGAACGGCAGGATCCCGCGCATCGTCCGCTCCGCGAGATCGCGCGGCTTCACGCCGGGCTCCCAGAGCCAGAGCTTCTTGCGGAAGTTGAGGTCGCACGAGACCGTCAGGCCGCGCGCCTTCGCCTCCCGCACCGCCGCCAAGGCCGACTCGGCCGCGGGACGCGAGATCGCCGGCGTGATGCCGGTCGTGTGGAACCAGCCCGCGCCGTCGAACGCGCCGGCCCAGTCGTAGTCCGCGGCCGGCGTCACGCCGATCGCGGAGCCGTCGCGGTCGTAAATCACGTTGCTCGGCCGCTGGTTCGCGCCGTTCTCGAAGAAGTAAAGGCCGAGGCGCCCCTTTCCCGTGCGGACGATGGACCGCGTGTCGACCCCGAGTCCGCGCAGCAGCGCCACGCAGGCGTCGCCGATCGCGTGCTTCGGCAGCGCGGTCACGAAACGCGCCGGCGCGCCGAGGTAGGCCAGCGACATCGCCACGTTCGCCTCCGCGCCGCCGAACGTCAGGTTCAGCGCGCCGGGCAGCGACTGGCGGAACTTGAGAAAGCCGTCGGGGGCGAGCCGACCCATCACTTCGCCGAAGGTCACGATGGATTGCATGGGAGTCTCCGGAACCGCGTTCGGGTGTCTGGGGCGGGAGTGTCGAGTGTCGGGTGGCGGGTGTCGAGTGTCGGGTGTTGGGTGTCGAGTGTCGGGGCCGCGATGCAGGCGAACTGATTCCTCGTCCGTCCGACGGATTCAGCCCTTCGCCGCCGCGGCGCGGGTGGCGGTGACAATTGCCCGGGCGGCGGCCGCGCGGGCGGTGATCGAGGCCCAGTCCTGCTTCTGGATCAGGTCGCGCGGCGCGAGCCACGAGCCGCCGAGTGCGGCGATGGACGGGTCGGCCAGGTACGAGGCCATGTTCTTCTCGGTCAGACCGCCCAGCGGCATGTACTTCACGCCGAGGTGCGCGTAGGGGGCGGACATCGCCTTGAGGAACGCCAGCCCGCCCGACGCCTCGGCCGGGAAGAACTTCAGGAGCTTGCAGCCGAACTCCAGCGCGCGTTCGACGTCCGATGGAACCGCGATGCCGGGCGCGAATGACAGCCCCGCCTTCACGGCCGCCTCGAGGACGCGCGGATTCGTGCCGGGCGACACGCCGAAGGCCCCGCCGGCCTCGACGACCTGCGCCACCTGCTCGGGCACGAGGATCGTGCCGATGCCGGCGAGCATCTCCGGGACCGCGGCGCGGATCGCGCGAAGCGCGACCAGCGCGGCGGGCGTGCGGAGGGTCAGTTCCATGCCGTCCACGCCCCCGGCCAGCAACGCCCGCGCCAGCGGAGGGCCGTCCTCCGCCCGGTCGATCACCAGCACCGCCACCACCCCCGCGGCCTCGAGCCGCGCCTGCATCGTCGGATCAAACGCCGGTTTCATCTGCCTTCCCTTCGATTGAGCACCCCGGGGCCTGCCGGGACACCCCCAGCAAAGGGCAAAACGCCCCCGACTTCAAGCCGGTTCCCTCGTTACCCCGTTCGCGCGGGGCGCATCTCCGGTTCATTGACCTGATCCTGCGGGCGCCTTCGTCATCGCTGCGCAGGACCGGAGATGAGCCCCTCCGGCCATCACCCCGCGCACGATCGGCAGTGGCTCCGCGTGGTAGTCATCACGCTCCGCGTGATGACCATCCGGATTGCGAAGATGTCCTCACGCGGAGCGTGAGGACTACGTTGGAGCCCGCCGCCGGCGTCACCCTGCACAGGACTGGCGATGAGCCCCTCCGGCCATCACCCTGCCCACGATCGGCAGTGGCTCCGCATGGTAGTCATCACGCTCCGCGTGATGGCAATCCGGATTGCGAAGATGTCCTCACGCGGAGCGTGAGGACTACTTTGGAGCCCGCCCCCGGCCATCACCCTGCACAGGACCGGAGATGCGCCCCTCCGGCCATCACCCTGCCCACGATCGGCAGTGGCTCCGCATGGTAGTCATCACGCTCCGCGTGATGGCAATCCGGATTGCGAAGATGTCCTCACGCGGAGCGTGAGGACTACTTTGGAGCCCGCCCCCGGCCATCACCCTGCACAGGACCGGAGATGCGCCCCTCCGGCCATCACCCTGCCCACGATCGGCAGTGGCTCCGCATGGTAGTCATCACGCTCCGCGTGATGGCAATCCGGATTGCGAAGATGTCCTCACGCGGAGCGTGAGGACTACTTTGGAGCCCGCCCCCGGCCATCACCCTGCACAGGACCGGAGATGCGCCCGTTCGATGCGCCCATCGGCCGCACGGAGTGCGGCCCTCCCCTTTCGCCGGGTCCGCGATCCGGAGAGCCGCGCCCCGGCGTGCCGCGGCCCCGTCCTGCGGCTCACCATGAAGCGCGGCGAGACGCGCGTTCTCAAGTACTGACCTGCCGTCGCGGGCCCCGCGCCCCCGATCGTCGCAGCCCCCCGCTTGTGTCCGTCGCCCTGCCGCAATCGGGGCATCGACCTCCGCGGACTGAAAGCACGCGACGATGACGAATTTGCGGCCCCCCACCGGGACAAGCCCGGTGGGACGCCAAGTCCAAGCGGAGGACGGAAGGGGACAGAGAACGCAGCGCCATCGGGACAAGCCCGGTGGGACGCCAAGTCCAAGCGAGAGGACGGAAGGGGACAGAGAACGCAGCGCCATCGGGACAAGCCCGGTGGGACGCCAAGTCCAAGCGAGAGGACGGAAGGGGACAGAGAACGCAGCGTCCAATCCTTGGAACTTGCAGCCCAACGGCTTCCAAGGATCGGACAAGCCCGTCCGCCCCGCCGCCACCACTTCTCTGTCCCCACAGGCCGACGGCCTACGGCCGCACGACCTCGAATGTGACCGGGCCGGTCCCCGGCGCCTCGAACGGCCCGGCGGCCGGGCGCCACCACCACGACCTTCGCTTCCCGAAGTAGTCCGAATTCACGGCCATCGACGACCCGTCCGGAGCCACGAACCCGACCCCCGGAACCGCGGCCTTCCCGAGCACCCTTGTCGTGATGCGCCGCGTCGCCGCCCGGTTCCACTCCGGGGCAACGGCGAGCCGCAGAACCACGGACCCCTCACCCTCGGTCCGCTGGACCTGCGGATCCGCCGCGACCACGACCGCGCCCTCCTCCTTCGCCGACGGGCGCGCGCCGTTGAGATAGACGTTCCCCGCGGCCACGGACGGACGCTCGCGCGCGTCGTACATCCACGTTCCGTATCCTGCGACCCGCGCGTGGCGGTCGTCCTTCTTCGCCGGCTCGGCCGGCGCGTCGCCGGCGCCGATGAAGACGTTGTTGAAGAAGCGGTTGTCACCGCCCTGGATGCGGCCCAGCCCGGCGACGACGGTCGAGTGCGCCGGGTGGTACGGCGTCTCGCGGTTCAACTCCACCGTGCTGATCAACCGGCCGGCCCAGAGATTGTGGACGAAGGCGCCGCCCTGCGACATGTCCAGCAGCGAGGTCGGCGAGAGAAAGAGGTTGTTGTCGATCAGGTACGGCCCGTGATTGACCTCCATGAACAGGTCTTCCGAGGCGTTCTCGTAGCACAGGTTCCGCGTGATGCGGGTGCCCTGGGCCATCCAGTCCATCCACAGCCCGCGGCACGTGCGGAAGATCCGGTTGCGGGCGATCTCGCAGTCGATCGACGCATGGATCTTGATGCCGGCCATCTCCGCGCCGGTGAAGAGCCGCCGGACATGGATGTCGTGGATCACGTTGCCGGTGATGCGGCTGAACGCCGCGCCGAGACTTCCGACGACGCCCGCCTGCTCGCAGTGGGAGATCACGTTGTCGCGCACCACGTGGTGGCCGATGGTCTCCTTCGTCCACGGAATCGCGTGGGCGTGCGCCCGCTCGATCGTCTTCACGTAGCCCTCGGCCGAGTTCGCCGACGTGTTGTCGTACTCGTCGCCGTGCTTGCCGAGCGACACGCCGACGCACCGCGAATGCGAAATGACGTTGCTCTCGATGATCCAGCCCCGGCTCCAGTGCGTTCCGACCAGTCCCGGCTGCTCCGCGGTCGGCGGGGCCCACGGCGTTGCCGCGTGCCGCATCGTGAATCCCCGGATCGTGATGAAGTTCCGCCCGGGCTGGTCCGGGTAGAAGACCGTCCGCCGCGCGTTGGCCTCGACGAGGCGGGTGTTCGGATCGACGCCCTTGAACTCCGCCCACAACGTCGTGTTCGACGCTTCGACGCGGCCGAACCACAGCGGCATCTGCGGCGCGGTCAGCGACGCCGGCGCCCGGCTGCCGGGATCAAGCAGGTCCTCCAGCCTCGCGGCCTCGTCGAAGGCCACGCCATCGAGGTAGACCGCGCCGGTGTGGTGCTCGCGGCCCTTTCCGTTGAACCAGTCGCCGCGGATCAGGTCGGCGTAGGGGTTGAAGGCGCCGAACGCGCCGTTCGGGACCGTCGCGGTCCAGACGTCGCCCTTCACCCGCGTCCAGTTCGTCACGACCTCGGAGCCCTTGATCTCGACCCGCTCCCCCGGCGCGGCGCGGTAGACAATCCGCTTGGAGTCCGATTCGCCCCCCCGCGGCGGGCGGACCGACTCGCGGTAGACGCCCGCATGCACGGTGACGGTGTCGCCCGGCCGGGCGCGATCCGCGGCCCGCTGGATTGACCGCAGCGGCGCGGCCGCCGTGCCGTCATGGGCGTCATCGCCCGTCACCGCCACGTGGAACTCGGCCGCCGCGGCCCCCTGCGCGGCGCAGACCATCAGGATCCCCGCGATTCGCTTCATGGCTCTCCTCCCGTTGTCCCCGGCCTTCCGCCCGTCACGGTTCGATCACCCGCACCCGCCGTCTCGACAGCGTCGAATCCCCGGCCGCGCTCGCCACCGCCCGCAGCAGGCAGTCGCCGGGCGCGTCGGGAACCGCGAGGTCGAGGTCCACGGACGCCGCGCCCAGGCCGGCCATCTCGAAAGGCTTCAGGACCCTCGCCAGCTCGCGGCCCCCGCGGGTCTCGATCGAAAGCGTCACGCGCCCCTTCTTGGGCTCCGGGTCGTCGTTGACCAGCTTCACCGTGAACGTCCTCGTCACCCCGCCCGTCAGCACCGGCTGGAAGAAGTTGAGGTAGACCCCGAGAGGCTTGAACGCCTCGCCCATGTGGTCGGCGAACGCCGGATCGAGTTCGAGCCGGCGGACGTCGGCGAAATGGTCCGCCGTGTACACGCCGGGGTAGCTGCAGGTCAGGTAGACGAAGTGCACGATCCCCGCGTACTGGCGGCTGGCGCGCCAGTACTCGGTCTTCGCCCCGAGCAGGTACGCGTACAGGTCGAGCCGTTCGCGCGCGGTGACGTTGGTCCCCATGAGCTGCGCGTACACGTTCTCCGTCAGCAGCGTCGGCGAGCCGTCGCGGTTGAGCCACAGCCATCCGTATTCGTTGATGAGGCGGGGATTCGTCTCCGAGGGAAGCCGCCCCGGCGCGGGCCGGGCGTCCATCGTCTCGAGCTGCGTCATGGAGAATTTCAGCGGCCCGCGGTAGCCGCTGCTCATCAGGTACGGGTGGTGTTCGACGGGATCGTCCGGGGCGGCCGGCTTGTTGTAGCTGTTCTCCCACGGGCGGCCGGAGAGGTCGAGGCCGCGCACCGCGGGGATGATCGTGTCGCCGAACACGGGATCCTTCGTCTCGTTGTTCGCGTCCCACACGGCGACGCTCGGATGGTTCCAGTTGTCCCGCATCCAGTCGCGGTACTGCCGGATCATCTCGTCCGCGTCGTGCGTCCGCGCGTAGCCCTGGCCCTTGTACCACTCCGGCGAGCCGGTCCAGACAAAGAACTCGTTCTGGATCAGGATCCCCTCCTCGTCGCAGATCTCGAGCCACCGGTCGGGCACCGGCCCGATGCAGAACCGGAAGTAGTTCCAGTTCATCCGCCGCGGGACCTCGACGAGCAGCTTCCGGACCCAGCGGTCGTTCCACGGAAGGTCGCGGCAGAGCGGGTCCTCGAAGAACCGGTGCAGCGTGATGTTGGACCCGCGCAGGTAGCGGATCCCGCCGTTGAGGTGGGCGCGCATCGTGGAGGCGTCGAAGCGGAACTCGCGCATCCCGAAGCGCGTCGTGACCGAGTCGCCGCCGGTCCCGGACTCGACGGCGTAGAGGAACGGATCCTCCGGCGACCACAACCGGACGTTCGGGATCCGGATCGTCTGCGTCAGCGTGCGCGTCTCGCCCGGCGCCAGGTCGATCCGCTGCGGGGGGCCCACGGCCACCCGCGTGCCCCACCGCCAGGTGCGGATCGTGTGCCGGAGCTCCGTCGACACCGGCGTGGCGCCCCGGTTCGCGACCGTCGCCTGCACGAGGGCCTCGCCCGTCGCGATCCTCGGCGCCACCTGCACGGTTTCGATCGCGGGGTTGTCGCAGACGATCAACGACACGCGGTCGTAGATGCCGGGCGTCCACCGGATCTTCTCGAAGTCCGAGCCCGTCGGATAGGTGTCGGGCAGCACGGCGGGATGCGCGCCCACGCGGATCACGAGGGTGTTCTCCTCGCCCCACCGGATCGCATCCTCCAGCCGGAAGTGTCCCGCCGTGAAGCAGCCGGCGTATTCGCCCACCTTGCGGCCGTTGAGCCAGACCGCCGTCCCGAACTGCGCCTTGCCGATTCGCAGGAGGGCCACCGCCTGCTTCGCCGGCGCGCGGAAGGTCCGGCGGTACCAGAACCAGTCGCGCGACTGGTCGACCTTGCCCTTCCAGTGTTCCTTCATCCACTCCGCCGGCGCCAGGTTCGCGCGGATGCGGTTGGCGAGGTTCTCGCGACTGGTGAAACGGTCCACGTCCGCGAACGGCGGCGTCGCGAGGTTCGCCAGGCCGGGCACGGGCACGGTGTGGCCGAAGGACTCCGGAATGCGGTCCGGCGACGTTCCGTCGGCGATCGCCCACGTGCCGTCCAGGGAGATCGTCTGCCGCGGCGAACCGCCCCAGGCCGCCGCGACGGACATCGCCACTCCGGCCATCAACCCCAGGTGTTGTTTCATGATCCGCTCTCCCCAATGGCCCTGAACATCGCCTGCAGGTTCTCCGCCGGCGTCCGGGCCTGGACGTCGTGCACGGTGTCGCCGGGCCGCGCAAGGGCCGGGACCGCCGCGATCCGGAAGACCCTCCTGTTCATGCGCCTTTCCCCGTGTTCCTTCGTTCCACGACACTCACCGCGCCAGCAGGTTCACCGCGTGGACCGTCCGCGTGCGCTCCTCGATCTCGGGCGGCAGGCTGCCCTTGAACCACGCCTTGGCACGATACGCGAATTCGCCGCCGACCGGAAGGAAGCGCAGCGGGGCGCCGCGAAGGGCGAGCGGGGGCCGCGCGGGCTGGGCGGTCGAATCCGGCACCTCGTGACAACCGGTGCACGACTTCGTCTCCCCGGGACGCGCGTAGATCCAGGTCTTCTGGTTGCCGATCACGCGCCGGTCGCTGTCGAGCACCTGGAGATGCACGAGGCGGTCGGCCGGGAGGACGACATGGAACGAACCGTCGGACGCGAGCGGCGCCGTCCCGAGCACGCGGGCCATCGTCCCGCCGTGGTTCTTCCAGACCGGATGCGGGCCGGTGTGCGTCTCGTGGCGGCCGACGACAGGCACGCCCTCGACAAGCCGCACCAGCCTCCCACGCTGCGCGACGTCCGGCTCCTGCGAGTCGAACACGCTGGCACACAGGAACCGGCCGGCATACGCCCCCTCCGGCACGGCCCCGGCGATCGCAGGCGGCGGCCGGCGCGCGATGACCGGACGGGGCTCGTAGTCCGCGGTGGCGGGATCGTTGTAGACGAGGTCGAGCCGCCCCGTGCGCGGGTCGAGCCGGTACAGCCCGAGGTCGACCTTCTTCCGGTCCGGAGTCTTCAGCGTGGTCGCGCACAGAACGGTTCCGTCGGCCAGCGGCAGCGGCGTCGTGTAGGCGCGCGTCGTGAAATCGGGACAGATGAGCCGCTCGTCATCACGCCGCGGCCCGACGACCGTGAGGCCGCCCTGCGTGGCCACGATGATGCGGCCGTCGGGCATCGGCTGCGGCTGGGTCATGCGGAGCACGCGGTGGGTCAGCGGCGCTTCCTGAACGTCGGCCGGATCCTTCGGCCCGTGATCCAGTTCGCGCCAGAAGGCGCGCCGTTCCGGGCCGTAGAGAACGACATCGCGCGTGCCGTCCGGGAACACGGCGTGCAGCGTCAGCTCCGTCTTGTTGCGGGAGTAGAAGACCTCGAGGCGGCTGAACACGATGCGGCCGTCCGCCAGCACCGCCGGCTCGCAGTCACGGCCGATGTTCGTGGCGATGGCGTGAAGGTTGGAGCCGTCGGCGTCCATCACGTGCAGCGCCGTGCACAGGTAGCCGTGGTATTCGTCGCGGATGCCGGAGCGGCTCGAGGCGCACACGATACGCCCGTCGGGCAGGAAGGCCGGACCGACATGATGGTACGGCCCGCGGGTGAGCTGACGGAGGCCGGACCCGTCGACGTTCACGACCCACACGTGCCACCAGAGGCTGTCGCGCTCGCGCCGCGAGAAGACCACCTGCTTCGCGTCCCACGACAGTTCCGGTTCCCCGATCCAGCCGTCGGCAAAGCGCGTCAGCGGCGTGACCGCGCCGTCCGGCCGCGGCGGGCACAGCACGAAGAGGTTGTCGCCGGGCCGGTAGACGGGCCCCTCGTCGGTGACCGCGTAGGTCTGCCGCCAGCGATCGGCCTGCTCGACGGTCTGCGGCGTGTTCGGCAGGTCGTTGTCGCCCTTCACGAACACCAGCGCATCGAAATCGGCGTCCGCGATGCATGCGCCGGAGGCGGTCGCCGACTCCGGCCGGGCGACCGGCGCGGAGGCGGGCGCGCCGGCGGGCTCCGGACCGGGACCGAGCTCCCGCAGCGCGTCGGTCGCCACCTGCCGCACGGTGAAGTACGGATGCGCCGCCGCCGTGCGCCGCAGGATCGCCAGGGCCGCGTCGTTCCCGATGTCGGCCAGCGCCTGCGCCGCCGCATGCCGCACCTCGAGCACCGAGCCCTCGTCGTCGAGAACCCGCGCGATCAGGTCCACAGGACGCTCCGCCTTCAGCAGGCCGAGCGCCCGCAGCAGGCCCTCGCGCCAGCGCGGGCACGGGTCGTTGAACTCCTCCTGCTTCCACACCGTGCTCCAGCCGTAGTCGCCTTCCGACTTCGCCGCCGCCAGCGCCGCGGCCAGCGGATCGCCCGCCGCCGGATCGCCGAGCCACGCCAGCGCCTTCGCCGCATTGAGGCGCACCCAGCCGTTGGTGTGGCCGACGAGCGCAAGCAGCCGCGGCAGGTCCGCGCGGTCGGCGCAGGCGCACGGCAGCCACGGCGAGGTCCGGCGCGCATCCCAGGCCGGCCACACCGCCGCAGGCTCCGGATTCGCCTCGCGGCGCGGCTGGCCGAGCCGCACGAAGGCCTGCTCCGCCGCCTCCTGCCGCAGGCCCGCCGCCTCCAGGAGATGCCTCGTCAGCCGGTGTCCCGCCTCCGGCTCGTAGAGCAGGAACGTGTCGTGGTCGCCGGGCAGATTCGCGAGGATCAGCGGCGCCAGTTCGCGCAGCCGCGCCCGGTCGCCCGGGTCGGTCAGCGGCAGGCGGCACAACGCGTGGGCGATCCAGTACGGCGTTTCCAGCATGCGGTCCTCGGACGGAAACGACGTCCGGTCGTCGGCGGGCACGTCGGGCGGGTTCTTCCCGTCCAGCCGCTTCGCATACCGCGCGTACGCCGTCAGCAGGGGCCCCACCGCGCGCCCATCGCCCAGGTCGCCGAGCGCCTCGGCGGCGCAGCGGGCCCACATCGGGTTCTCGAGCAGCCGCACCAGCCAGTCGCGGCCCGCGTCGCCTCCCAGCCGGCCGACGGCCCGGATGCCGGCACGGACCGTCGGACGCCAGGCCGGCGCTTCGAGGGGCGCCCCGCCCAGCGCGCCGCGCACCGCCTCCGACGCCCCGGCTCCACCCAGCGCACCCAGCGCGCGCAGTCCCCGCTCCCACGCCCAGGCCGCGGGACCGTCGCCCGCCCCGCCCCGGCGGCCGTTGATCTCGATCTCGCGCAAGGTCGCGGCGTACCTGGGGTTCTCCGCGCCGTGGCTCGTGATGCGGACGAACCGCGCCGGTCGCTCCGGGAAGTCCACCACGAGCCGCACCGGCGTGGCGCCCTGCCGGCGCACCGCACAGTCGAACGCGACACCGTCGAGGCTCGTGCCGATTTCGTATCCGGCCATGCACATGCCGGCGCCATACTGGTGGACGGTCACCTGCCGGACCCCGCAGGTCCCGCCGAGATCGACCTGGCACCATTGCGGCGGCGCCACCCCCTTCGTCTGCCAGTAGCCCGACCCGGCATCGCCATCCACGAGCACCCCCGGCGGCCCGCGGTAGGTGGTCGATGCCGACGCCTTCCACCCGCTTGCGGGCGCCGACGGCTCCGAAACCAGCGCCAGGACGTCCGCCGGCGGCCGGTCCGCGGGCGCCTGACGCCACCACGCCCTCCACGCCTCCGCCTGGCGGCCCCGCAGATCCTCCGCCGCCAGCGCATCGAACGGGAGGACCATCCCCGTGACGTTTTCGAGCGCCACGCGCGACGCCTGCCGCACCGTCCAGTCGGGATCGTCGAGCGCAGCCAGCAGCGGCTCCACCGACGCGCGGCCGCCGCACCAACCCAGCGAAAGCGCGGCCTGCCTCCGCACGTCCGGCGAGGCATCCGAGAGCCCCGCCTGGAGCGCCGCCTCCGCCGCGTACGCACGCAGGAAGCCCAGCGCCTCCGCCGCGCGCTGGCGGACGTGCGGCGCGGGATCGCCAAGCCGCCCCCCATGCTCCGCCACCTGCCGGTCGTACGGGTTCAACGCGTCCCCCGTCACCGCCGCGCCGGCCGCGAGCGCGAGGACCGCCGTCATCGCGGCGGCCGGCGACAGGCCACGGGGCGACCCAACGCTCATTCGTCACCGAGAATCAGGAGGTTCGTGACCTGTCTCGCCGCCGCATGGTCCTCCCACGACCACACGGTCCGGCCCGCCGCATCGACCTCGATCACGTGCGGACCCGTCCCGTGCGCGCCGTGGCCGAGCCAGTTGGCGACAACCATGCGGCCGCCCGGAAGCGGATCGAAGCCGGAGATCCAGTCGAGCCGCATCGGCTTCCGGCATGCCTCGCCGAGCCATGTCTTCACGACCGATCCGTCGCGGGCCAGTTCGACGACCGAGACGGCGCCGCCGGTCGAGGCCACCGTCGTGCCGTCCGCGCGACGGAGGGCCACGTAGCCCTTGCCGGGGAGCGGGGCGGACCAGACCTCGCGGTTCGCCTCGAGATCCCACTCGATGACGCGGTACGGGGCCCCGCCCGTGAACAGCACGTGGCCCTCGGGCGTGAAGCGGACCAGCCGGAGGAATGCCGGATCGACGCCGGTCGCACGCACGACGCGGCCGCCCCTCCGGTACCCCTCGCCGTCGCGCACCAGGAAATGGAACTCAACCGCATCGGCCGCTGCGGCGCCAAGCATGATCTCGTCGCGCGCAGGGACGTGGCGTGCGCTCTGGACGCCGGAAAACCCGTCGATCCGCCACCGGCACCGGCCGTCCCTCAGGTCGTGGATGCCGCAGCCGTTGCCGTGGCTCACCAGAAGACGCCCACCCTCGAGCCGTTGCAGATCACGCGAGCCGGCCGGGATGGCCACGCTCCACCCGTTCGACGGCGCCCGCGGGTCGACCAGCAGCAAACGGTTCGCGCCGTTGTCCACGCAGGCGAAACGGCACGCCGCCGCCGCGGCATCGCCCGCGCGGGCTTCCAATCCTTGGACGCCCAGCAACACCAGGCTTCCAAGGATTGGACGAACCGTCGCGGCGGCGCCTGCGGGGAACGGCCGGATCATGGCCCGCCCTCTACTGCGCGCCGCCGTGGCTGTCGCGGATCGCGCGGAACATCGCCAGCAGGTTCTCCGTCGGCGTCTGGGCCTGGACGTTGTGCACGGCGTCGAAGACGAAGCCGCCGCCCTCGCCGAAGATCTCGATGCGTTCGCGCACTTCGCGGTAGACCTGCTCCGGCGTGCCGAACGGGAGCGTCTCCTGCGTGTTCGCCCCGCCGCCCCAGAACGTCAGGTGCCCGCCGAACTCCCGCTTCAGCGTCCGCGCGTCCATGCCGACGGCGGAGCACTGGACGGGGTTCAGGATGTCGAAGCCGGCGTCGATGAACTCCGGGATCAGCGGCGCCACGCCGCCGCACGAATGGATGAACGTCTTCCACCGGCTCCGCGTGTGGATCAGCCGGTTCACGCGGACGTGGTACGGCTTGAAGAGATCGCGGTAGGTCTCCACCGGGATGAACGGCCCGCGCTGCGTGCCGAAGTCGGTGCCGGTGATGAAGACCGCCTGCACGCGGTCGCCGAGGAGCCCGATCAGCGTCTCGAGGTTCCGCAGCCCGACCTCGCACTGCCGCTCGAACACCGCGCGGACGTAGTCCCGGCGGATCTCGGTCGACACGTACCACTCCTCGATGTCCCGGATGCCCCGGGGGTGCTTCATCCACGGCGCGGGCACGAGGGCGATGTCCCCGAAGGCGACGCCCGGCATGGTCAGCACGATCGCGGCATCGGTCCCCTCGTGCAGCTCCCGGATCCGGCGCTCGTAGTAGGCCAGCGCCCGCGCGTCGAGCAGCCCGAACTCCTCGGTGTTGTCGGCGGGGTCGAGGCGGTCCTCGTCCACCGGCGGCTGCCGGATGATCGAGTCGAAGAAGAACGACGTCCGCGGCATCCGCCCGCTCGGCGGCGCGGACCGGTCGCCCTCGGGATGGATCAGCAGGTCGCCGTTCTCGTCCAGCGTCGTCTGGAAGTCCGCCGCGACGAGCACCTCGGTGCCGTCGAACATCGTGAACGGCTTCCAGTCCCGGTTCTCGAAGCCGAACATGGTGGTCCGCGGCGGCAGGCTGACGGTGTCGATCCCCAGCGCGTCGCGCAGTTCGGGATCGAGTTCGCCCAGCATCTGGTAGGGCTCGACGACCCTGACCCGCCAGTCCGGATCGCCCAGCACGGCCCGGCGGAGACGGGTCACCGCCGACACGTGCATCCCGGTCACCGCGGTGGCGCCGAAATCGACCGGAACGCGGTCGGGTTGGCGGTGGTTCAGGGCCGCGTCGATGCGCTCGCGATGGTTCACGCCCGTCTCCTCATCCGTCCCGTTTCTCGAGGATCCTGCAGGCCCGCCACGGCCACCCTCCGCGCGAGGTCCGGCGATACGCGCGGGGCGCCGGGGCGGCCGCGACA
>Ga0194126_10005649_pt1 | contig 18284 bp, 14 predicted proteins | sample TA2KigC150mmetaG_FD_148641 | JGI IMG/M metagenome (GOLD analysis project Ga0194126, IMG submission 148641) | Freshwater microbial communities from Lake Tanganyika, Tanzania - TA2015035 Kigoma Deep Cast 150m | ecosystem: Environmental > Aquatic > Freshwater > Lake | place: Tanzania: Lake... | reverse complement strand
TAAAAGACCGGGCTTTCCGGCCAGTGCCGTGCTCGGTTTCCAGCTTGCCCAAAACATGTCTCGGAATAAGTTTAAGCATCTGATGAAAGATTGTGTTACAATGGGCCATAGTCCGAAATCTCCTTTCTGTTTGATGAGTTATGGCTAACACATTATAACAGATTCACAGGAGATTTCGGGCTTTTTTTAATCCGTTAACCGGACAGAAATGATCTTAAGTGGAAAAAGGCTATTCATGAAGGAGAAGTGCCTCCTCCTGTCCTTAAAAAAGAATTAGCAACTCATGGCTGTATCCATGTTGAAGCGCCATACATTCAAATGTTATACGATTGGGCGGATGAAGAAAACACCGTTGTGGTAATTTGTGGTTGGAGAACGGGTGATTGAATCAAGTCAATCAATTTAGATCTTGCTCGTTTACGATCTAAAAAAATGGGTGCTTGGCGCGGGAGAGATTGCCGCATCCAGATGCGATGGAGAACTAAAACGCCAGAGGACCTACCTCAAAAACTCTTTGGTCGGCCACCGCCGGCCAAAAGCCACCCAAAACCATGAGCCCAAACCAGCCCGGCTAGGATTCCCGGCCCTTGAGAGAACCGGTTCTTTTCAGGTACACCATCAGGACGGCCAGAGCGGCGGGGGTGACCCCGGAGATGCGGGCCGCCTGTCCCATGGACCGGGGCCGCACCTGCTGCAATTTTTCCCGGATTTCCCGGGAGAGCCCCGGTACCCCGTCATAGTCAAAGTCCGCCGGGATGTGTTTGCCTTCCCCCTGGGCGAATTTTTTGGCCGTCTCTTCCTGGCGCTTGATATAGCCGTCATACTTGTGTTGGATTTCCAACTGCTCCACCACCTCCGGGGGTACCGGCGGCGCTTCCCCGGCCAGGCGGTACAGGGTGGCAAGATCCAGTTGGGGGCGCTTCACCAGGCTCAAGAAGGGGGTGGGGATTTTTATGGGCGCGGTGCCCCGGGCCGAAAGCTCCCGGTTGACTGAAGGCGTGGGAAAGAGGCGGCGGCCCGCCAGGCGCGCCTCTTCCTCCTGCATCAGCCGCTGCTTTTCCCGGAAGCGGTCCACCGCCTCCTGGTCCACCAGCCCCAACTCATACCCCCATTCCAGGAGGCGGGCGTCAGCGTTGTCTTCCCGGAGGAGCAGGCGGTATTCCGCCCGGGAGGTGAACAGGCGGTAAGGCTCCCGGGTGCCCTTGGTCACCAGGTCGTCCACCAGCACCGCCATGTAGGCCTGGGAGCGGCGGGGCAGAAAGGGGGGGCGGCCCAGGATCTGACAGGCGGCGTTGATGCCGGCCCACAGGCCCTGGCCGGCGGCCTCCTCGTAGCCCGAGGTGCCGTTGATCTGCCCGGCCAGAAACAACCCCCTGATCCGCTTGGTCTCCAGGGTGGCCTGAAGCTCCAGGGGGTCCACGTAGTCATACTCGATGGCGTAGGCCGGGCGCATGACTTCGGCCTTTTCCAGGCCGGGGACGCTCCGGAACAGGGCCAGCTGGACCTCAACCGGCAGGCAGTTCCCCAGGCCCTTGGCATAGATCTCGGTGGTGTCCCGCCCTTCCGGCTCCAGGGTTACCTGGTGGCTGCTTTTTTCCGGAAACCGCATCACCTTGTCTTCCAGGGAGGGGCAATACCGGGCGCTCACCCCCTTGATCACCCCGCTGTACAAGGGCGAGAGGTGGATGTGGTCCCGGATGAGTTTATGGGTGGCGAAGGTGGTGTGAGTGACAAAGCAGCTCACCTGCTCTTGGGGAAGCCGCGTGGTGCGCCAGGAAAAGGGGCGGGGCCGGGGATCGCCGCTCAGCGCCTCCATGCCGGCGAAATCGATGGACCCGGCCGCCAGGCGCGGCGGCGTGCCGGTTTTGAAGCGCCCCATCCTCAAGCCCAGGTCCAGGAGGCAGGCGGCCATGCCGGTGGCGGCGAACTCCCCGGCCCGGCCGGCGGGGATGCGGCGCTCCCCGATGTGGATGAGGCCATTTAAGAAGGTGCCGGTGGTGATGAGCACCGCCCGGGCCCGGTAGGTCAGCCCCAGGGTTTCCAACACCCCCACCACCCGGCCGTCCTCCACCAGAACGCGGTCCACCATGGCTTCCCGGAGATCGATGCGGGGCTCTTTTTCCAGCAGGGATTTCATGGCCAGGCGGTAGGCCTGCTTGTCGCACTGGATGCGGGTGCCCCGGACCGCCGGCCCCTTGGAGAGGTTAAGGGTGCGGAACTGGATGCCAGTTTTATCCGCCAGGTGGCCCATCACCCCCCCCAGGGCGTCGATTTCCTTCACCAGGTGGCCTTTGGCCAGCCCCCCCACCGCCGGGTTGCAGGCCATCTGGGCCATGGTGTCCAGGTTGAGGTTGAAGAGCAAAACCTTCAGACCCATCCGGGCCGCGGCCAGCGCGCCTTCGCACCCGGCGTGGCCGGCGCCGACGACGATCAGATCATATTCTTGCGGATAAATGGTCATGGGGAAAATTTCTGGCTTGAATTACCGGGATAGATGCTTATGATAACTTGCAAATACCCAGAGATTCAAAATTAACCATTATCAATGGCGGAGGTGAGAATTATGACGGAACGCACATTTTCAACGTTGGAACCCAAAGGAGAAGTGGCGGTGGCCCCGCGCCCCGAGGGCCTCAAACTGATATTGTATACCGGCAGCGGCGCCAAGAAGGAAGAGCACGTCGGCATTACCATGGACCGGCAGGCCGCCTTCCAGTTCGCCATGGAAATCCTGCAACACCTCTATCGTTTGGGAGAAGCGGGAAAATAGGTTGATCCAGGCCAGGGGTCAGTAACCGGCGAAGGAGTACGCCGCACCAAGTCTCCACGGCCGGGCCGCTGACCCCTGAGGCTCACCGGTCCCACTCCACCTCCCGCACCAGGTCGATGAATTCCTGGGACTCGCCGTAGGTCTTCATGGCCTGCTGGTAATCGATCCAGGTTTGCCAGAGGGCCACCCACTCCTGGTTGTGCCAGTAAAAGGGACTCTCTTCCCCCTTTTTTATCAGGAGCAAGTCCTCGTACTCCTCCTGGCAGAAGGGGCAGAAGCGGTAGGGACCCTTTTGGCGCTTGTACATTTCGTGGGTCTCGAACTGGACCCCGCACTTGGCGCAGCGGGCCAGGCAGCGGGTGCACTGCACCACCTTGCGCACCGCCTCCATCTTCTTGGCCCGGTCCACCTTGGCCTTTTTCTTCTGCTCCAGCTTGATCCGGCCTTCGATATCAATGACTTTGGACATGGCTGATCTCGATTCAGGGTTAGGGATTAATCGGGTAAGTTGCTTCCTTCCAGCCCTAAAAGCGTTTGCTGCATCGCCTCTAACTCCTTGTCGTCTATCCCCCATAAGCTCGCCGCAGCTTGGTCGATCTTAAATTCCAATTCGGCAATCTTTTTTGTTTCATTCTTAAGGGCGGCTTCGTGGCATTGATCAGAAAGATTCGACAACTCTATATGAATTTTATTTTTCTCATTAAATTTGGGCATTTTAATGTATTGGAGAATATGGGTAGAGATCTGTGTGCCCACGGCGTAGGTTTTGACAATAAATCGGGCAATTGCCGAGTTTAAAACCGCGCAAAGATAGTGCGCAGGTTCCTTCTTTTCAAAGGGAACTTCCACTAATTTATGGTCCGGAATCACGATGTTATTTTTGACATAATTTAATGAATGTGAACCAAAAACTGCGCAGGTTAATTCCTGAGCAATGTATTTCCAAACTACTTTGTATGGTGACAGCAGAAAATCCCCGGTTTCAAAAAGGGCGTAGAAGGCCAGCTTCTTTCTGGATAAATCAAACATCTTACGTCGAGACAGATACTCTCGCATTTCATGGAAATAAGCGTAAGTTTTCGGATACTTTCTTTTTAATATTTTCTCCTCAATCGCCGAATCACCTTGATGAGGGAAAACTATGGCAAATTGGGGTGAGCATTTCCACCGCTCCGTATCGCGTCCTCTCAATAGTGGATAAATCAAATCATTTTCAAATACCCACTGCATTGTGGGAAGGTTTTTGTCTTTGGAAAACTCGGTGGTGTTCCTAGCCACAATCAAGTTGCGCTCGGATTTGAGGGCTTCCAACCAGAATAGGCCATTGCCGCCCCGGGTGTCACACCCTTTCCAGGCGCGATAAGATTGCTTTCCCTTCTGCATCTTATCAATCGTGGCCTTTTCCACCTGGGGCGGCAGGATGATCCAGGGACTTTCAAGACCGGCAACCGGATAGGCGTTCCTCTGGACGCGGCTTGTAACCGCCTTGACTTGATCCAGCGTCTGATCGCTTGATGGAGTGGTCCTTGATTTCTTTTTCCAGACGATATACGGAACCGGGTATTGGGTAGCCCTCCTTGAAAGCCTGGCCACTATGGTGGCGGTTCGATTAGTCGCCCCTTCAAAAGGCTGAATTGCGGTTAAATCATCCACATTTTGGATTTCTATTCTTTTTAACCATGAGATTTGAAATCTTCTGAAACCCTTTCCGCCTTCTTTCGATTGGAAAACGCTCTGGGTAATAACAAACCCAAGCTTCCCAGCCTCCTTAAGAAAATTGTCCATTGTCGCATAAGTGAAAATCATGGCCAGTTCGGTGTTGCCTTTGGCAAATCGAGCCCTCCAGCCTCCTTTGGGAAAGAGGTTGTACTTATTCCAGATTTCGGCGGTATCTTCCCGGTATGAAGCTGGTAAATTTTCATAAGCAACCCAGGGCGGATTTCCCGCCACATAATCGACTTTTCCGATAAATACCGGTGCGAAGGCGTTTTTAATTATTCGAGCCCAGATGCCGTTTTGGTTATCCTGATTGAGTGAATGAAGTTTGTTATAGAGTTCGAGATGCAATTCTTTCCCGACGATAGGTAGGTTCTCTTCTTGGCAACGCTGAATAAATTCCTCCGCCTCATAACGCTTGCGGACGCAAAATTCCAGGGTATCAGCATACTTATTAATCAGTTCACGAGAGGTCGTAACCTCAACCGGTATGTTAAAATCTCCCTCCGAAGTCTTTATTTTCCTAGCTTGCCCATGTGGTCCGATAAATAAATTTCCATAGGCCATGGGGGTTGCGACGGAGTCGCATAGATAAACGGGGATTTCAACCCCAGAGGCAAATTTAAGCAGATCACGGATCGCCAGTAAGTAGTTGGTTCTCGCCGCCATGACTGCTAAAGGATTGAGGTCAAATCCAATAATATTATTAAGGATTTTCTCTATAAGCTCGGCTTCCCCGTAACCGCAGGCATGGCGGTGCTCCTCATACCATTCCTTAACCCGATTTATGGCCATAACTAAAAAAGTGCCGGAGCCGCAACCAGGATCAAGTAGGCGTTTATCAGGATTGCCATCGTAGCCGATTCCGTTCAAGACGTGTTCCGCTAACCAATCGGGAGTATAATATTCGCCCAGGTCATGACGAACTGTTTTGGGGAAAAGCCCTTGATAAAGTTTCTTTAGCAGGTCACGGCTTTCAGCCGGTTCGACACTTAACGTGGTCGGGTCATATTGATCTAACGTATTTACAATACTCCAAACCATCTCCGCTAACTGGTCATCCCAAGCGTCTAGATACCAGGAGAATATATCGCCTTCCAAAAAATTTGTGATTCCCAGTTGCGACCAGATTCCGCCATGCTCGATATTCTCCATTTCATTTCTGAGCTTCATGGCATTGGAAGTACCGGCGCATTTCTTAATTATGGAAACCCCAAGCGGTGAAAATGAAGAGGCTATCTCCGCAGCAAGAAACTTCATAAAAATGGCATAGTAGGAATGAAGTGAAAATAGTAATTCAGCAGGCTTTGCTTGAGAAATACCATAATAATCCGCAAGCGTATTTATTTTATCATTACTACCTTCAACATCATAGCCGCATACTTCCCCAAAAAGTATCTTCCATTGATCGAAGAAGGTGAGAGCTTTTTTACTATCAGTCTGCGTTATTACTTGATAGATTACTCGGATATATTTTTCTGCTGTGTTACTTTCGGCACCAAAATCACCGACAAGATGGTCGGGGGTGAAAGATTTACCCTTGGCACCCAAGGAGACCAACGCCCGCAGAAGCCTTTCCACCGTGTGAGGTGTGGCAGGTTGAGGGTTTTCGACTTCAAATTTATTGCTCCGATAGCGGACGAAGATGAGGTTATTGCCGTCAATGCCAACGCCGAATAGTCTCTCCGGGGCGATTCTTTCTTCTTTTTTAAAATCCGTAAAGCGCTGTTTGATCTGTTGAATAATAGCCTTAGTACCCGGTGAAATAGGGTCAGCCCCAATCTTGCCAACTCCCTTTGGGTCTTTGTATTCGATTATTACCCCTCCATATTTTGAATCAATCCGACCGCCTGCTAAGCCATACTCATGTCGCCCCTTGACCTTAATTTCGGCGTTCTCAAGAAAATGGTCTATTAATTTATTGCACTCATGGCGAACGTCTTCTTCAGATTTAGCCCATCCAACGATAATTTTCATCTCATTGGAAATAGCCGTTGAACTGTCATGAATCAATTTTTCGATGTTGGTTTCTAATGTCATCTGGTCCCTGAAATGGTACCCGCTTTTTCCAATCCTAATAAAAATCCTATGATTAGGCCTATTACCCCAAGTATAGAATATCAGGCGGGACAGACCGGGTCAAGAGAGGAGCTAAACCTTAATCCTTTTCAGGATCCCCGCTGTTGCGGTCCGGGTCCAGGTTGAACAGGCGCCGCACCAGGTCCAGTTCCTGGTGGGGGTTTCGGGGGCGGCGGTTGCGCTTCAGGAAGATGATGGGGTCGTGGAGGAGTTTCTGGGTGACGGAGGCGGTCAGGACCTCCAGGGCCTGGCGCTGCTCCGGGGTGATCGGGGCCAACTGGTTCAGGGTCTTTTTGAGCTCCGCCCGGCAGATGGCCTCGGCCTTGTCCTTCAAGGCGATGATGGTGGGGAAGACTTCCAGGGTTTCCAGCCAGTGGAGGAATTTCAGGGTCTCGGCGGCCACCAGGCGCTCGGCCTTGGTGGCTTCGTGCCGGCGGCGCTGCCAGCCCTGCTGCACCACTTCATTCAGGTCGTCGATGTTGTAGAGGTAGACGTTGTCCAGGTCGTTGATGGCGGGGTCCAGGTCCCGGGGCACCGCGATGTCGATGAGGAACAGGGGCCGCTGCTTGCGCCGCCGCATCACCGTCTTGATCTGGTCCCGGGTGATGAGGATGTCCCCGGCGCCGGTGGAGCTGATGAGGATGTCGGCGAACAGGAGCTGCTCCGGCAATTCTTCCAGGGAGACCGCCTCACCATGGAACCGCCGGGCCAGGGCCACACCCCGGGCCAGGGTGCGGTTGGCCACGGTGATTTTGCCGGCGCCCTGGCCCTTGAGGTGCTCCAGGGCCAGTTCCGCCATCTCGCCGGCCCCCAATAAAAGGATGTTTTTGCCGGCCAGGTCCCCGAAGATTTTCTTAGCCATGGCAACGGCGGCATAGCTGACGCTCACCGCGTGGTCGCCGATGCCGGTTTCGCCGCGCACCCGTTTGGCCACGGAAAAAGCCTTGTGGACCAGGCGGTTGAGGATGGGCCCGGTGGCGTGGTGCGCCGTGGCCTCCCGGTAAGCCTGCTTCACCTGCCCCAGGATCTGGGGTTCTCCCACCACCATGGAATCCAGGCTGGCCGCCACCCGGAAGAAGTGCTGCACCGCCTCCCGGTCCCGGTGGACATAAAAGGACTCGTCCAGGTCGCCCGGGGCAATCTCCGGGTGGCGGGCAAAAAACTCCCGGACCCGGGCCGCCGCCTCATCCGGCGCCTCGGAGACGCACATCACCTCCACCCGGTTGCAGGTGGTGTACAGCAGGCTTTCGGAGACTTCGGGCCAGCTTTTCAGGTGGTCATAGGCGTGAGCCGCGTCCGGGATGAGGCCGGCCAGCTTTTCCCTGAGGGCCACCGGCGCGGTCTTGTGGTTGACGCCGCAGAGCAGGAGGTTCATGGCGCCTGAATGAAACTGGAGAAACTGTGGTAGCCCGTGAGCCACAGGTTGGCGCCCACAAAGGTGACCACCAGCACCAGGAAACCGCAGATGGCCAGGAGCGCCGCCCGCCGGCCCCGCCAGCCCACCGTCAGGCGCTCGTGCAACAGCACCGCGTAGATGAGCCAGGCGATGAGGGTCAGAATCTCCTTGGGGTCCCAACTGAAGAAGCGGCCCTGGGTGTGCTGGGCGTAGAGGGAGCCGGAGATGATCCCCCCGGTGAGCAGGGGGAAGCCGATGGTAAGGCACCAGTAATTGAGGTTATCCAGTTGGGACAGGGACGGCAGCCGGCGGTGGAAAAACCCGAAGCGCTTGCTCTTGATCTGGCGTTCCTGGATCAGGTAGAGGATACCCCCCAGGCCGGCCAGGGCCAGGGCGGCATAGCCCGTCAGCGTCAGGCAGATGTGCACGGTGAGCCAGAAACCCTTGAGCAGGGGGGAGACGGTCCCCTGCCGCGCCGGCAGGATCAGCGTCCCCGACACCATCAGGGCCGCCAGCGGCGCCACCAGGGCGCCCAAGATCTTGATGGGGTAGCGCCAGATCAGGACCAGAAAGGCTGCTACCAGGGCCCAGGCGAACAACAGCAGGGCCTCCCCGAAGGTGGCCGCGGGCAGGGCCCCAGCGGCCCAGGCCCGCGGGATGAGGGCCAGGGTGTGGCACGCTAAGCCCCCGGCCATGACCCAGACTCCGGCGCGGTAGTAGCCCTCCCGCTGGGCCAGAAAATAGGCCAGCCAGAGCCCGGTGGCGCCAAAGTAGGCGAAAAGGGTCAGATAGAGGAAAAGACTGTTCATGTCATTGTGCTCTACCCTTAGATCTTCTGACGGGCTGGCGGTCCACCCGGATAACCTCATTTAGACTTGGTGAACGAGTTTACCCAGTCACCCAGGTTTACTGATTGCCAGTTAAACACCGACAAGATATTGGAGAAATCATCGGTCCACAGCGCGTCCCCGGGCCGGACCGGCAAGGCTTGCCACCGCTGATCCCGGGCCAGGCCCCCTAGGTCCGCCTGGGTGCGAGCCATCACCGCCCAGGTGGAGGGGAACTTTTTCTTCTTGCGATCTTCGTCACTCAGCTCCAGGTCGGAGTTGCTCAGCGAGATAAACCCCGCATCCCGGGCCAGGTTCCCCAGCACCGGCTTCAGGTCGAGATAGCGATTGCTGATGTGGAAGACCAGAACCCCACCTGGCTTGAGCTTGGCGAGATACAGGCGGACGGCCTCCCAGGTAACCAGGTGGATGGGGATGGCATCGGAACTGAAGGCATCCAATATTATCATATTATAGCATGAATCGGGCGCGTCTTTCAGGGAAAGGCGGGCGTCCCCCAGGATGACCCTTACCTTCGTCGGGCAGTCCGACAGATACGTGAAGTATCGGGGGTCCCGGGCGATTCTTTCCATGGCGGGATCAATTTCATAAAAGGTAAAATGCTGTCCTGCCTGGGCGTAAGAGGCGATGGTGCCGGTGCCCAGGCCGACGACCGCTACTTCCTGCTTGGCCCGGGGGCCTGAAAAGACCGCAAAAACCTGGCCTAACGGTCCGGTGCGGTGATAATAGGTCAGGGGTTCCCGCCGCCGCGCCGGGTCCAGACTCTGAGCCCCGTGGATCGTAGAGCCATGGGTCAGGATGCGGTAGTGCCCGGCGGCATCTTCAGCTACCTTTGAAATTCCAAAAAAGTTGCGCTCCTTGAGCAGCACCCGCTCAGGTTGGGCGATGAACCACGTCCCGGCGAGAATCAAGACCCCCAGTCCCAGACCCAGACGCCAGGGTCGGAAGCGAAAACTGTAACAGAGCGCCCCGGCTGCACAGGCGGTGATGAGGAGAGCCAGGAGCTTGTAACGGTCCGGCAACGCCTGGAACACCTGGCCCAGGAGAACCAGGAGCACTGCCAGGATCAGGGGCAGGAGGATGTCCCACCGCCGCGCGTGGGACTTCTGATCCGCCGGACTGAGACTGGGCCGGAGGAGGCACGCCACCACAATAATCAGGGGATATTCAATCACTGCGTTGAAGAGGATGGGGGCCAGCAAGGCGTTGAATATGCCTCCCAACACTCCTCCCACCGAGATCCAGAGATAAAACTCCGTAAGATAATCCGCTGGGGGCCGGGAATGCATCAATTCCCCGTGACAGACCATGGCGATGACGAAGAAGGCCAGCAGATGGAAAGGCAAGGCCTGCCAGATCGTCGTCTTAATCTGGATGAAAAAGAAGACGGATAGAGGAATAATGACAAATGGCTCCAGAAACACCATGATCCGGTGGGGGATGAGGGGCTTGCGGGCGAACACCAGGACAAAGGTGAGCAGGTAGATGATCAGGGGAATGATCCACAAGAGCGGCACCGAAGCAATGTCGGTGGACAGGAAGGTGGTCACTCCCAGGAGCAGGCTGGAAGGGGCAAAAGCCAGCAGGACCCACCAAACGCGCTGACTGATGCTTAAGGGGCCGGCGGCGGGATTGGCGTTGCCGCTCCCGGTTGCCGCGGCCGGGGGGGCAAGGCTGATCGCGGCCCCGGTCTGGCCGGTGGCTCGCCATACCATTACCCCGCACAGTGACAGCAGGGCGATCAACACCAGGTAGCCACCGGCCCAGGCCCAGGATTGGTGATGCAGACGCAAGTAAGGTTCGATAATCGTCGGATAGGCCACCAGGGCCAGCAGACTGCCCAGATTGGAGGCGCCGTAGAGAAAATAGGGGTCGTGGGCGAAGGCGTGGCTCGTTTGGGCAAACCACTTCTGGAGCAGAGGGGCAGTGGTGGAGACCACGAAAAAGGGCAATCCCACCGAGAGCAATAACAGCAACAGCAGCCAGGCGACGGGATTGGCATCGGCCGGCGGAGTCCAGCCATGAAAAATCCCGATGGGCAGAGTAAACAGGACCACGAGCAGCAGGGCCAGGTGAAAGGCGGCCTGCCGGCGCACTCCCAGCCATTTAGGCGCCAGGTGCGCATAGAGATATCCGGCCAGCAGCGCCCCTTGATAAAACACCATACAGGTGTTCCACACCGCCGGGCTGCCTCCCAGCAAGGGCAGGGCCATCTTGCCGAACATGGGTTCGACCATGAATAACAGAGTGGCGCCGAAGAACATGGCGAGGGAGAACAGGATCAGCAAGGGTATGCGTCCTCAGTGCTAAACGTATTGATCTTAACCGGGATCGGGGGATGGCTGGGGGCCTTCACCCCTCCGTCCCCTTCAAGGCCTGGGACACCAGTTCCCCCAGGACCGGAGCGCTTAAGAACGAACCCAGCACTTCGTGGAGCAGCTTAAGCACCCGGGCCCGGTCCCCCCGGGCCACCGCCTCCCTCAGGGGGCTGCGCACCAGGCGGTGGAAGAGGGGGCCATTGTCGGGATGGCCTCGCCGCTCCGTCAGGAGTCGGGTGCGCACCCGTTGGAGCAGGTCCAGGTAGGGCCCGTATTCCGGACCGAAATGCTGCTGCAGTTCCTCGCGCAACTGGCGGGCCAGAGCCGGGCTGGCGCCGCCGGTGCTGATGGCCAGGGTCAGGTCCCCCCGGCGCACCTGGGCCGGGACAATGAAGGTGCAGTATTCCGGGGCGTCCGCCACGTTGACCCAGATGGCCCGGGCCTGGGCCGCGGCGCTCACCCGGGCGTTGACCTCGGGGTCGTCCGTGGCGGCCATGACCAGGGTCATGCCTTCCACCTGGACCTCGCGAAAGTCTTCCGGGAGATAGCTGATCTCCCCCCGGATGGCCAGGGCCGCCAACTCAGGGGTCAGGGTCCGGCTGACCACGGTCACCCGGGCCCCCGCCGCCATGAGGTCTTGGACCTTGCGTTCCCCCACCGCGCCGCCGCCCACCACCAGGCAGGGCTGGTTTTCAATGACGGCGAAGATCGGGTAGGTTTTCATGGAGCGCGACGCGGGCGCGGCTCCGGGCAGGAGAGATCGGCGCCAATCCGAATATTTATCTGCATGGCTCAATTTATCAAGCCTGCGGGCGCTATGCAAGGGGAATGCCAGGGGCGTGCGGGCCAAATCTCCCCTCCGGGCCTTTGGCATTGACAGGAAGCCGAAATCTTGGTTAGATAGTAAAGTAAAGAATACAAAGCCCACGGTGGATCAAGGACTTGCGGCCTGACCATGAACATGCTTCGTCTCGTTGCTATCTGGCTGACCCTGGGGGCCGCGGCCTTTCCGGGTCTAGGGGCGCCACCCAGTTGGGGGGAACCACCCGGTATGAACCTGAGCACTGCTGATAAACAGCTCTTGCTGCAAGTGGCCCGGGACAGCATTGCCGCCCAGTTGAAGGGGAAGGCCGCCATGCCGGTGCAGGCCTCATCCCCCGTGCTGGAGGAACTCCGGGGGGCCTTTGTTTCCCTGCATCGCCGGGGGCAACTGCGGGGTTGCATCGGCTATATTGAAGCCGTCAAACCTCTTCTGCAAACGGTGAAGGAAATGGCGCCGGCCGCAGCTTTTCAAGATTCCCGCTTCCGCCCTTTGCAGGCCGACGAACTGGCGGACCTTTCGATTGAGATCTCCGTGCTGACCCCCATGCGGCTCATCAAGAGCACCGATGAGATTGAAGTGGGCAAACACGGCCTCTATATCGTCAGGGGCCTGAACCGGGGCTTACTCCTGCCCCAGGTGGCCACCCAGTATCATTGGGACCGCCGGACTTTCCTGGAGCAGACCTGCAACAAGGCGGGCTTGCCCCCGGATGCCTGGAAGGATCTCAACACCCAGATCTTTATTTTCAGGGCGGAGATTTTTACCGATCATCCCCCCCAATAACCAGCTGCAGGTTTACCTGAGGAGTCTGAATCTCCATGACGCCCAACGACACTTCTGAACCGGGACATCTCCCCGCGCCGGTGACGCCGCCCCCTGGGGGCCTGCTGCTCCTGCTCTTACGGTACCGCTTCTTCATTATCGTCCTGGTGGTGGTGCTGTTCTTGGGGGCGCTGTTTGCCTGGGGAGCCTGGCGCGGCGGCTCGACCATGCCGAAGTCGGCGGAATCTTCGGTGGCGGCGGCCCCCAAAGAACTGGAACTGAAAACCCTCATGCCGGCGTTCCCTAAGGGCGCCCATGAGGCCGGCTCCCCGACCACGCCCTCTTCTCAGGGGATTCACAAGCCGGCGCCGGCCCCGGTCTCCCCCAAGGCAGGGTCGAGCCCCGTCCCGCCGGCCCCGGCCCTGGCGACGCCGCCCCGGAAACCGGTCAAGGGCGAGGTCTTCACCCAGGCCTTGGTCAAGATCATTGACGATCAGGTGAATAAGCCCTGGTTCGGATGGCGCCCCAATACCATCGTGTTCGGCAAGATGGGTCTGACGGACAACGCCAACAACATCCAGCTGGGGGTCCTGGAAGTGGCCCGGCGCACCGTGGTGGTGCTCAACGAGCACATGACCCGGTTCGCCACCACCGAGGCCTATAATCCCCAGGTCAACGAAGCCATGAATTTCTTCATGGTCAGCCCGGATAAATACTGGTTCCCGTCGGCCTCCGGCAAGTACCGGGAGGCCGCGCAAGACCTGGAAAAGTATATCGAAGGCTTAAAGGCGGGGCGGGCCCGGTTCTATTCCCGGGTGGATTACCTCATCGCGCTGTTGAGTAACTATAAGGACCTGTTGGGCAGCAGTTTTTACAACCTCAACAAGGACAAGGAAGCCGACGGCCAGCCTGTCTCCTGGTTCATGGTGGACGACTATTTCTACTACTCCCAGGGAATCGCCCTGGCCATGGCCGAGATGCTGGAGGCGGTGACCAAGGAATTCCACCAGGAACTCCAGAAGAAGAACGCCCACAAGCTGCTGGGGGACGCCATCCACGCCCTGCACGCCGCTTCCCATCTCAACCCCTGGGTGGTGACCAACGGCGCCAAAGACGGCATCCTGGCTAATCACCGGGCCAATATGTCCACCTATATCGGCGAAGCCGAACATGTCATCTCTACTTTGATGTCCCAACTGGCCACCAATTAGGTCGGGCAAGGGGGCTGAGCCTTGAGGCGCCGCCGTCGGCGGGAATTTAGTTGAAATTCCCGCCGCTTTGTTTTATGGTGGTCTGGCAACGGCGCAAGGAGGTTCCCCATGCTGGTCAGCCAGATCATGAGCTCGAAAATTGTCACCATCTCTCCCGGCAAACGCGTTGGCCAGGCCCTGAAATTGATGCAAAAACACCAGATCCGCCACCTGCCGGTCATGGAGCAAAACCGCATGGTGGGGTGGATCACCTCCCGGGACCTGCGGGAGGTCCTCCTGGCCTCCATGCTGGAAGACATCAAGGTGGGAGACGTGATGGTCCAGGCGCCCCTCAGCGTCACCCCGGACACCGAGGTGGAGGAGGCGGCCCGCCTGATTCATGAACATAAAATCGGCGGCATGCCCGTGATGGAAGGCGACCAGATGAAGGGGGTCATCACCATGCTGGACCTGATCTCCGCCTTCATCGCCATGCTGGGCCTGCTCAAGAGCTCCTCTCGCCTGGACCTGCTCCTTTCGAACCGGTCAGAGGCCCTGGACGCGGCTACCCGTATTATCAAGGAGGCGGGGGGCAAGGTCATCAACGTGGCCCTGGGCCCAACCCAGGGCGATAAGCGGCCTTACTATTTCCGCCTGGCCAAAGTCAACCTGGAACCCATCGTCACCGCGCTGGAGCGACAGGGCTACAAGGTCCTGGATACCATTGCCTGAGATCGGCCCGAAACCGGCCGGGGAAAATGCGGCTTTTACCGGATGGGGGGGTAATACCGTGTTCGTTTTGTAGGGGCGGGTTTGAAACCCGCCCCTACGAGAGATATCAATAGGTTATCTGGATGGTTTGTTTCATTTCAAAGGGAACACGGTATAAGGCCCCCCGGGGGGGGCGGCGGTCTTCTCCGGCAAAGGGGAAGGTTCCGGACCGGCAACCCGGTTTTTTCCGGCTTGCTTGGCCCGGTAATGGGCGTCATCCGCTTCTTTTACCAGGTCATCCGTACTCATCTCCGGCCTTAACCCCGCCACGCCGATACTGACTGTAACCTTGAGGGCTTGTTCCAGCCGGTTCATGGAAGACTGGGCGATGCGTTGGCGCAGTCTCTCGGCCAACACCATGGCCTGCTCCGGGGGCGTCTGGCTCAAGAGCATGACAAATTCGTCGCCGCCGTAGCGGCAGAGCAAGTCGGCCTGCCGGATGCCCTTCTTCAGAATAGCCCCCACTTGCCGCAAGATTTTATCACCCTTCAAGTGGCCCAGGGTGTCATTGATCCGCTTGAAATCATCGATGTCCAGGAAAAGTAGCGATAGCGGCGCCTTGTAGCGGCGGCTCTTCTCCACCTCATAGTGGAGCGCTTCCTTAAAATACCCGTAATTATACAGGCCGGTCAACGCATCCCGGATGGCCATGCTCTTCACCTGGTCGAAGAGCACCAGATTCTTGATGCCGGCCTCCCCCTGGAGAATGAAGATCCGGAAGAGTTCGACTTCCTCCGGGGTGAGAGGCTCGTGGCGCCCGGCCCCCGCCGCCAGGGTGACGTTATCTACCTCAAGTCTCTCCCACAGCATGGCGGGGAGCGGGGTCCCGGCGGGAGAGGCTGGGGGATCAGGCGCCAATTGCCCTTGCAGCAAGTCCTGAAAGGTTTGATACGTGGCATCCGGGACGTCCGGCCGGCGCCGAAAGGCCGAAAGGGGTAGCTCCGCTTCCGGGCCTTGGAGTTGCAGGCCCAACAGTTCCAGGGGGAGGCTGTCCCAGATGAGATTGACCAGCCCCCGGACGAGTTGGTCCCAGGTAAGGGGGCCGGCCAGGGTTTCGGCAATTTGCCTCACCTGGGTCAGCTCCCGGGCCCTTCGGTTGACCAGCTCTCTCTGGGCTTTCGAGATGTTTTCCACCAGTTCCCGGTTTTCCAGGGCCAGGTGGCGCCGTTCCAAGGCCCGGGCCACCAGGGTCTGGAGGTCGGCCAGGCGCAGGTCCGCTTTCAACAGGTAGTCATAGGCCCCCAGGCGCAAGGCCTGGATCGCGCTCTCCAGGCCGGCATGGCCGGTGAAGAGGATAACTTCCGTATCCGGGGTGTGGGTCTTGAGGTGGGAGAGGATCTCCAGGCCGGAGGGCCCGGGGAGCATCAGGTCCAGGAGGGCCAGGGCGAATTCCTGTTGTTGCAGCGCGGCCATGGCCTCATGGCCGTCCGTCACCGCGGTCACCATATACCCCTCCTGGCCGGCCAGAAACTCCTGGAGCGTTTCCCGCAACTGGTGGTCATCATCCGCCAGAAGGATTTTTTCTCCGGCCATCAGTGCCAGCCCTCCGGGGAAATCACGGTATCCCGGTGAAAGTTTTCATCGTCCACCCGGGGGTAGTCCAGGTTATAGTGCAGCCCCCGGCTTTCTTTGCGCCTCAGGGCCATGCGGATGATGAGGTCGGCCACGTAAGCGATATTGCGTAGTTCCAATAAATCGCTGGTGATCAAAAATTTCCAGTAATATTCGTTAATCTCCTTCAAGATGGGGCCGATTCGGTCCTGGGCCCGGAGCAAACGGCTGTCGCTGCGCACAATGCCTACGTAGTTCCACATGAAGCGCCGGATTTCATCCCAACTATGGGAGACCACCACCCCTTCCTCACTATCCTTGGCCCCGTACGTATCCCAAGCCGCCACCGGGGCCGTGGGTTTGGCCAGCAATGCCGGCAGGGTCTCCCGGGTCGCCTGGGCCGCCTGGTGGGAAAAGACCAGGGCCTCCAAAAGCGAGTTGCTGGCCAGGCGGTTGGCGCCGTGGAGGCCGGTCATGGACACTTCCCCCACCGCGTAGAGGCTGGAAATGTTGGTCCGGCCCCAAACGTCCGTCACCACCCCGCCGCACATGTAGTGGGCCGCGGGCACCACCGGGATGGGCTCGGTGGTGATATCGATGCCGTATTTCAGGCACTCCTGATAGATGTTGGGAAAACGGCTCCTGACGAAATCCGCCGGTTTATGGCTGATATCCAGGTAAACGCAGTCGGCGCCGGTCTTTTTCATCTCCAGGTCGATGGCCCGGGCCACGGTGTCCCGGGGCGCCAGGTCTTTCAAGGCATGGTACTGCTCCATGAAGGCCTTGCCTCTATGGTCGATGAGAAAGGCTCCCTCTCCCCGGAGCGCTTCGGAGATGAGGAAATTTTTGGCCATGGGGTGATAGAGGCAGGTGGGGTGGAACTGCACGAATTCCATGTTGCCGATCCCGGCCCCGGCCCGATAGGCCATGGCGATGCCGTCCCCCGTGGCGATGTCCGGATTGCTGGTGTAGAGGTAGACCTTCCCGACCCCGCCCGTGGCCAACAGGGTGATACGAGCCATGAAAGAGTCCACCTGGCCGGTGGCTTTATTGAGGACATAAGCCCCCAGGCAGGTTCTTTCGGCCTCGGTCACCACCTGACCCTGGCGCACCACTCGCTCTAGGGTGATGAGGTTAACCCCCATGTGGTTTTCAAAGACCTGGATGTTGGGGTGGGCCAGGACCTTCTCCACCAGGATGCGCTCCACTTCGGCGCCGGTCATGTCCTGGGCGTGAATAACCCGCCGGTGGGAGTGGCCGCCTTCCCGGCCCAGATCATAGCCGTTGTCCTGGCCTAGATCGAAATGGGCCCCCAGGTCGATCAACTCCCGGATGCGCGCCGGACCCTGGCGGACCACCAGTTCGACGATATCTGGGTGGGACAGGCCTTCCCCCGTGGTGAGGGTATCCTGAATGTGGTATTCAAAACGGTCATCCGGCCCCAGGACCGCGGCGATGCCCCCCTGGGCCATCTTGGTGGAGGTGTCCGTCAGGCCCCGCTTGGTCACCAGATTGACCCGGGCAAACTCCGCCACCTTCAAGGCGTAACCCAAGCCGGCCAGCCCTGAGCCGATTACCAGAATGTCTGAGGCGTGCTCCAAGTTCGGGTCCTTTGTGAGAAGCGGTCAGCTATATGTTACATGATTTTCCACTCGTTCCCAAGTTGTACTTGGGAACGAAAATGGTTGCCAAACTGAACTTGGCGGGTAAAGGCGTTCCCAAGTTCAGTGTGGCGCTTCATAATTGATGGTTCCGTAAAAAGTAAGAATTTTCAAAAAACCGGGTTGTAACTCATTGATTTTATTGAAAGCGAATTCCATAAATAGAGCCTTTTCTGACTTTTTACGAATCCATCATAATTACTATGACATTTAAAACCACAGCTTTTACCCCCCTTTTCTAAAGGGGGGTAAGGGGGGATTAGATAACCACTCATTTCTGTCCGGTTAACGGATTAAAAAAAGCCCGAAATCTCCTGTGAATCTGTTAAAATGTGTTAGCCATAACCCATTAAACGGAAAGGAGATTTCGGACTATGGCCCATTGTAACACAATCTTTC
>Ga0194126_10005648_pt1 | contig 18286 bp, 9 predicted proteins | sample TA2KigC150mmetaG_FD_148641 | JGI IMG/M metagenome (GOLD analysis project Ga0194126, IMG submission 148641) | Freshwater microbial communities from Lake Tanganyika, Tanzania - TA2015035 Kigoma Deep Cast 150m | ecosystem: Environmental > Aquatic > Freshwater > Lake | place: Tanzania: Lake... | reverse complement strand
ACCACCCCAACGCCGCCCTCCACCGAGCCACCTCCAGCCCCAACCGCGCCCCCGCCCCCCCCCTCCACGACCTCACCCGGCGCACTAGCCTCGGGCGCCACGTCCACCCTTGCCCAGCCGCCTCCTAAGGTGCCCCCGACCCGACCGCCCTCGTCCCCGCCCGTGGCCGCCGTTCCGCCCGCTGGGCGGCCCGACCCCACGGAATCTGTGACGACGGCTCCGCCACCGCGCGTCGAGCCCGAGCCCACACCCACACCCGAGCCGCCTCCAACGCGCACCGTAGCGCTGCCGGCGCGACCAGAACCCACGCCAACGCCGCCCACCCCGTCGGTTCCAGCCGACACCGCCAGTCCAGCGGCAACCCCTTCGCCCACCGAGGTCGCTCCGCCCGAGCCAAGCCCCCCGGCGATCACCCTGGCCGATTCCTTGCGCGCCCGTGTGGAAGCCGAGGCGCGCACCGCGGAGGCTGCGGCGGACGCCACAGCCGAGAAACGCTCGCTCCTCCAGCGGCTCAATCCGCTCGGTTGGTTCGGCTCCGGCCGCGATGAGGAGTCGGCGGTGAAAACCCCAACCCCCATTCCCCCACCGGCAGTGTCCGGGGACCTAGCCCAGGCAGCGGGTCGGACGGCCCCCGGACCGTCACCGCCGGGAAGCCCAGCCACGGGAGTAACCGGTGCCGCGCGGCAACTCCTCGGACCCACACCCTCGGCCTCTGCGCCGGTGCCTGCTTTCCCACGGTACGCCTACGGGGCACCGCGGGCGGTGGCCAGTGGCAACCGCGCTCAAGCCGAACGGACCTTTGCGCAGGGTGTGGTTGCCCAGCGCAGTGGGCGGCTGGGCGAGGCGATCGAGGCTTACCGCTCGGCCCTACAGCAAGACCCAAGTTTCTTCGATGCGCACTACAACCTGGGCGTGGCGCTGCAAGACCGCGCGGACTGGGCAGGGGCGCTCACCGCTTATGAACAGGCACTGGCCCTCCGGCCCACCGACGCGGACGCGCGCTTCAACTTCGCCCTCGCCCTGCAAAGCTCAGGATACCCGCAGGACGCAGCCCTCGAATTCGGCAATCTGCTAGCCAGTCGGCCCAACTACGTGGATGCACACTTTGCGGTGGCTAACCTTTACGCTCAGACGCTCGACCAGCGCGATCAAGCGCGGGAGCATTACCAACGCGTCCTGCAGCTCCAACCTGACCATCCCCAGGCCGCCGCCATCCGCCGTTGGCTCAGCGTGAACCGTTAGACGCTCCTTGCGAAAAGCTGTGCTGCCGCCGGCGGCCCCGCACGTTACTCTCCCACCCCCCGGTAGAAGCGGCGGAGCCCACCCTTTGCGCTCGAGTCGCGCACCGACACGGCAGCGCCCCCTAGCGTCACGGTGGTCCAGTCCGTCCACGTCTCCAGGTCGGTCGAGGTCTGCAAACGATAGCTGCGCCCTGGGTCTCCCTGCACCAGGAAGACGAACTCGCCCGTGTCGAGGTATTGTGGGGCAGACAGAGCGACCGGCGCATACGCGAGGAAGAACTGCCGAACCGCTGCCGTGGCGGTGATCTCCCGGGCCAAACGTCTAGCCAGGCGCTCAAGGTGGAACGGATATCGCCTTGCATCCGGCTGATCACTGGCCAGTCGCCGTCTGGGTTGGGTGTGAACAACGCGCTCTCTTTGCTGGCGCAGATGTGCGTGCCGGCCATGCCCAGACTCGCTTTGGCTCCAACCACGCCCTTGAAGGCTTGGACACCCAAGCCGCACTCGAATCGGAAACAGAGCTCGAGCTGGTCCTGCTGCAGCGGCAAGTCCTCGAAGCCCCCCAGAAAATGCCGGCGCAACACATGCGGCTGGGGGTCCGGCGTCGTTTCGGGGCGCGCCGGGGGAAAGACCGTTTGCCAATGCGTCGTCCGCCGATGTCCACTGCTGCCGCCGACATCGATGAAGAACTGGAGCAGATCGGCCTTATCCAGGGTGGCCAGGGTGGGGCCCACGGGCGGTGGGATCAACGCTAAGACCGGGCCCAGATTAGCACTGAGCGTGAACTCAGAGTCGGCGGCCGACTTGCTGGCCAGCTCGAACTCGTAGGGCTGACCGGCGTCGAACGCCACCCGGCTTAACGTCGCCAAGGTGGCATGCTGGCCGAAGTCCAAGCTTACCCAATCCTCGACCATCTTGGGCGCCACGAGCTTCATCATCTCGACCGGCGCCGCTTTCGCATCCTTGGCCTCGGACTCGAGGACGAACATCTCGCCTTCTTGGCCGTGAAGTCCAAACTCGACTTTGCCCTCGTAGAAGACCCCCGCCAGCCGCGGCATCAGCACCAGGGACCAGTCCCCCCCAAGTTCGATTCCGTCGCGCACGCCGACCCCGAGTTGGTACTCGTAATTCAAGAAGCCGTCCTCCGTCGCGCCGATCGCGGCTTGGAAGCGCGCCAGTGGCATCAGACGCCCGGCCATCGCGTACGGATCCACGGACCCTGGTTGCGCCGCGGTCAGACGACTCATCGCCTCGAACGCCGAGGCCATCCAAGGCGGAGGCGTCACACCCACCAGTTGCCGTCGCGCCGATGGATACTCATGGCGATGAACCGTCACCCCGCCGTGACGCGTGACAACCACAAACAACGGCCGGAACGGCCCGGCCGGTAACTGCGACAGGTCCAGTTGGCCGGTCACGGCCACTTCCCTCTCCGCGTCGGGACTGGGGAAGCTGCGGACCACCCGGTGCAACACGCCGGGGACCTGGGCTGTGCCCAGACTGGTCAGCCAAGACCGCAGAGCGGCAGGGCTTGCTCCCGTGGGCGGCTCGAGAGCTGTTGGCTCACCGGTCCAACGGTTGGTGTAAGAGCGCGGATCGATCAGCCAAACCTCGGCCAGGCCGTCTGTCACCGTGACCGCCTCCGTCCCGCCCGGATTGCCATCCGCCAGATCGAACTTGGGCAACGCATAAGCGAAGCTCGCTGGTCGCACCCGCACTGACCAGCCGAGGGTCAGCGCCGCCCGAGCGTTCTCCGCGATGTAATCCGCACCGCTGCCGGCCCGCCGCGCCCCAGGCAGAAACACGCCCGCCCGGTCCAAGGTCGTCTCGAGGATTTCGGGGGAGGGCACCGGCTCGAGCTCGGCTCGAGCGACGATGGCCCAGTCTTCCGCCTGGCCCGCCGCGAAATCCGCCGTGTCGAACCGCTGCCGCCAAGGCAAGTAGTCCGGGTGTTGGACCTCGAGGAAAAGGGCTTGGGCGCGGGACAGCGCCGAAGGCAGAGCGAAGGCACCATCGGCATCGGTGCTGACCTCTTGCAGGAGGCTGCCAAAACGGGTGCGGACCTGCACCTGGGCATTGGGGACTGCCAGACCCGCGCCCGCACGGTGTACCTGGCCCCGCACCGCCAAACCACGTTCCATCAGCGCCGTGCTGCGCAGGTGTGGTATGGCTGGATCCAGAACTTCATAATCCCAACGGACCAAGCGCCAATTCGGGTTGAGGGCGGTGCCGCCTCCGACCCGGCGCCGGACACCCTCGAGCGTTTGGCCCGACAACTCGAGCGGCACGTGCGAAGTGCCATCCCAGAACTGGATGGTCGTCCCCGGAACCGGAAATGCCCGGTCGGCCACGTTGACCGACGCCAGGGTCAGGTTGTAGGCCAGCTCCGGCAAGGTCGCAGTCAGGTTGTCTTGGGGCCCAAATTCGTAAATGTCGAACACGTGATCGCCCTCCCCGGAAACGCGGCCTTCGTACCAACGCTGCGGGGAACGCCAATGGAGCCAGAAGGTGAATCCACCCTGGGGGAGCGGCACCGGGGCGCCCAGCGAATGAGGGTCGAAATGGCCAACCCAATAGTGTGGCAGCGCAAAGAGTCGCCCGCCCGCGTAGTCTGGGGCGACCATGCTAATGCGTCGATCGCCGTCCTCGTACTCGCGGACGATTCGATAAGTCTTCGTCCAGGCCCCGTCCCAGACGTGGATGCGAAGCCGGAGCCGCGTGTTCGGGGCTTGGTAGCGCGCCTCCAACCCAACAACCTCTAAGACTGTCAAAGGCTCGACAAAGCCGTACTGGGTCGGATCTTCCGGCGGTAACACGCCCGGGGGCGCCCAACTCGACACGCGGACGGGCAAGGGCACTGGTGACTCTTGACCGCCGATCCGTTGGATGAACTGGTGCCGAGGTGCAGCCAGCCCCAGCGTGTAGTCTCCAGAGCCCACTCCTCGGAACTCGAACTCGACGGCTGCCGCCAAACCACCCACTCCCTCGGCAATCCGCAGCAAGTCTGTCCGCACCGCCGTCCCCATCAGCGTGGCCGTCCCACCTTCAGTCACGATCTCCTGCTCTCCACCAATGACCGGATCTGCGGTGGCCGAATTCTCCGGCGTCGCCAGCACCTGCGCCATGGTCGGTCGGTAGCTCGCCATTCCCACCACGCCGCGCATGAGCACTTCCTGCCGGCGCACATAGATCTCGAGCTCATACTCGTGGCCGGACTCGAACACCAACGGCAGACCGTCGTTGCGCGTCCCGTTCCGTGGCGGTGCAAACCGGTACGGCCACACTTCCGCGAACGGCCAACCCTGCTCGCGCACCGCGCCGGTCGCCAGGTCCCGCACCATCACGTGGCTGCCCCAGTGGTTCGGCATGGCGGGGATCCGGATACCGTACCTCGCCGGGAGCAAAGCGACCGCGAACGTGCCTGTTCCGTCCACGTCCTGCACGACCGCGTGGGAAGCTTCGTCCAACAGACCATCTCCCGCGTACCCGACCCACTCGACGCCGCTTTGTGATCGCAATTCGTAGATGGGCAGCAACTCGCTCCCGCCCGTGCGCGGATCGAGCACCGGCTCAGGACTTAGCGCGTCCGCCACCCAAAGTCGCCCGCGCACGCGCGCCGGCTTTGCCCCCAGCCGGAGAGTCACTTGGTTCTCGACCCCGGCCTCGAGTTGGATCTGGTCTTCCCCGAGGAACCAAGGTTTGACCGCAAAGAACGTGTTCGTCGTGGCCGTGCCCTCGACCCACACACGGTACGGGCCAGGCAGCAAGCTGAACACCGTCCGGCGCTCCGAGGAGAATGACGTAAAAGGCAGCACCCTACGTTCGATCCCCTCGGTGGCTGTGCCGCCGATTCCCTCCAAATGCAGCGGCACGTTGTACAACAGCTTGGTCTTGGCCGGATCGTACCCCTCCGCCACCAGCGTCACTTTGAGGCTCGTCGGCAAAAGGGGCACGAAGATCTCGACCGAGCCCGACGGCAAGCGCTCATTTGCATCCGGCAAGATGTCCTGCGTCTTCAGGGCGTAACCGGGCCGCTTCACCACCACCTGCCAGTGGATGGCCGAAAGCCCGATGAATTTCAACCGCCCCTCCGCGTCTGTCACTCCCGTGCGCACCGGCGACAACAGTAGGTCCGGGTTCCCAAGCGCGAAACCGGTCAACTCGACAATGCTCTCGCCCAGCGGCCCGATCCGCTGCGCCACGGGATCCCAACCGGTAATCAGCACATCGAGTTCCTGGGCCACCGGCTTCAGAAAGTAACTGGCAGCCTGCGGTTCCTCGATCAGCCGTTTGTCATCTCCCGTCCCATCAGTCGTGTAGGGCAACCAACCCGGCCGGCCCGCTTCAGGCCCCGGCTGGTTGGCCAGAAACCGGTAATGACCACGGCTCAAGCCCCGAAACGTTGCCGCGCCGTTGGCCTCCGTCAGTTCGGTCCGAACCTCGGCCGGCAAAACGTCCGTCGCGCCGAGAAACCGCTGCACCGTCACCGGCACTCCCGCCAACCCCCAGCCCGTGGCCGCGCACTGCACCTGGGCGAAGACGTCAAAGGGCGCCGGCTCGCCGGGGACCGGCGCGGGCTTAGGAGTCAACGCAAAGCGGCGCCGCACCGTCTGACCCTCGGCAATGGCGATCAAGCCGCTGAGCACTTCGTAGCCAGGATGCTCGAGGCGCACGGCATACACCCCATTGGTCAAATCAGGCACCCGGAAGAAGCCAAACATCGAAGTCACGCGCGCGCGCCGATCAAACACCAGCGGCGGCTGGGCCGTCACCGTCGCCCGCAGACCCTCGATCGGGACACCGGTCGCGGCATCCGCCACCCAGCCGCGCAACTCGGGTGGGCCGCTGAGCCCCACGGCGTTCGAGGTCCAGAGTGCGTTCGCAAGCAAGAACCCACACCGCGCAACCGCGGGAAGGAACCGCCAGCGGCGAGTCAAGATCGGTCTGGCATTCATTGGTTCGGAAACCCGAAGGCATTCGGGCAACGGACGTGCCCGGACGCCTATAATGTGAGGAAGCTGAGGTTGCTAATAGAGAGTATAAGCAATGCCGGCCCGCCGTCCTTGATCTGGATCAAACCGATCCAGACCCAACCGCCCCCTTCGAATCCGGGTTGCCGAGCGGCCCAAGACCCGCTTTATTAGGCCCCGGCAAACCCAACAAAAGACCGATTCACCGAAAACCCATGAAACGACGTACCTTCCTCCAAGTCCTGGGCGGTGCCGCCAGCGCTGGCGCCCTCCCGCTCGAGCGCCTGCTCGCCGCCGATCTCAAGTCCACCGACGATATCGTGGCTCGGGTGGCCGGGTTGCCGCGCCGCGTCTTAGGCCGCACCCAACGCCCGGTCTCGCTCATCGTGTTTCCTGGCTTGGCCCTCATGCGCGAAGATCAGGAGAGCGCCAACCGCGCGGTCAAGCAGGCCTTCGAACAGGGCGTGAACTACTTCGACAACGCCCCGGCCTACGGACGCGACGGCGAGTGCGAAAAGAAAATGGGGCCGGCCCTCCAACAACTCGATCGCCGCCAGATCTTCCTCGCCTGCAAAACCAAGGCCCGAGACAAAGAGGGCGCCCGCGCCGAGCTCGAACGCTCCCTGCAGCGGCACCAGACCGATTACTTCGATCTTTACCAGATGCATCACCTGGTGACCGTGGAAGAGACCAAGAAAGCCCTCGGGCCGGGAGGGGCAATCGAGGCCTTCCTCCAGGCCCGCGAGGAAGGGAAAGTCAAGTGGTTCGGTTTCTCAGCCCACAGCACCCAAGGCGCCCTGACCGCCCTCGAGGGGTTCAACTTCGACACCGCCATGTTCCCCATCAGCTTCGCCGATTACTGCCTGCGCGAGTTCGGACGCGCGGTGATCGAGCTCGCCGCGCAGCGCGGAGCGGCTGTTGTGGCCATCAAACCCATGTCCATGGGCGCTTGGCCTCAAGGCGTCCAACGCACCCGCCAATGGTGGTATCGCACCACCGAAACCCCCGAGGAGATCGCCACCGCCCTCCGCTTCTCGCTCTCCCTCAAAGGCGTTGTAGCAGGCGTGCCCCCTTCGTTCATCGACCTGCTGGATAAGGCCATCGTCGCCGCCCGCGATTATCAGCCGGCCACCGCCCAGGACAAAGACAAGCTGCGCAAACTTGCCGAGCAATGCGAAGCCCTCTTCCTACGCGAAGACACACGCGCCGAGACGGCGCGCCTCGACAGCGACCTCCCATACCCCGAGCACGTCCAAGCGTGCTTCGGCTGAGAGCCAAACCGGTTACTGCAGCGGCTTCCAGCCCAGGTGCCGGAACCGGTCCCACACCCACACAAAGTCGCGGTTGCGGGCATTGCCGCCCGACCAGTAGAAGCTCGAGATCCCACGAGCCGAGTCGGTGGCGGCCTTAATGGTGCTCGGCTCGAGCCACTTGTGCGACTCGGCGTGGCCATCTGCAAAACCGAACGTGCTGATGTCGCCATGGAAAATGGCAAACGGATCCACCCAACCCGGCGTGCTCACGTTGATCACCCACGTGCCATTGTTGTAGCTGCGCGGGTCGGCTTCCTCGATGAAAACGAAGGCTTGCGACGGTAAATCAATCTCCGAGGTCTTGGTGTAGGGGCGAACGCCACTCCACATCCCGCCGTTCATCGTGTCCGATTTCGAGTAGCTATCGTACGCCCATCCGCGACCCGGCTGTAGCCGTTTGGTCCGTAAATCCCCCGGACAATGATACGCCCCCGCGGCCCCGCAGTACTGGTACAGAGGCGACTGGCGCAGCCCCTCCCCCACTCGCCGTTCCGCTTCCGTCGTGCTGATCCCCGTGGGAATCTCCGGACCCGGGATGGCTCCGCGCCAAAACCCTCCGGCGTAGAGCTGAATGGTCCCACGGTCGGTCACAAACTGCGTCGGCAACATGGTGTCGTTGTAGTCCAGGGCATACATCTGCCAGGCCAGCGTCAACTGCTTCAGGTTCGAGGCGCAGTTGGCGAAGGTTGCCTTCATCTTGGCACGGCCCAACGCCGGCAACAGCAAACCCGCCAGAATGGCAATGATGGCAATCACCACGAGCAGCTCGATGAGCGTAAACCCAGCGGTGAACGACGACCCGGACCGACGCGAGCGCAAGCAGCGTGGAGTCTTCATAAGCGTGTGCATTATTCGGTTTCCGCGCTACTTAATGCCCACCCTGCGCCGCCGGCAAGCAGAATCAGAAGTCGAGTTTCGATCCGCCACCCAACGCCAACAGCAGACCTCAGAAGTCAGTATCGGAGCCAGATTCCTTAGCAACGAAGGAGCACGGACAGATCCGGCCGCCCATCCGGTCCAGCGAGGCGCACCCCACAAGCCCAAGCTGCAACCTGCTGGCCAGCTTTCGCCCAGGATGGCAAGCGGCAGGCCCCTCGCTTTGGAGTTGGGTCTCGCGTGGTCTGTGCCCGCCCGCCCCGCAACGCAGTAACGCACTCAACCCCGACAGCCCGTACCCCAGCCCCAGCCTCCGAGCTCTGTATGCCAGGCATAAAGAGGTTGACACACCCCTCTCCCACCCGCTGCCTTTACTCCAACCCTGCATCGATGACGGCGGCTGGATCGAGCCAGTTCCCGCCTGCGGGCTACAGATTTCCCCTGCTCCGCACCTGTAGGGAGCACATTCGACCGCGGCCAAGTCGTTTCACGATCTCGGCTGCCCAAGCTTCACTCAGCGCCAACGCTGCAGCGCAACTGTCATCGTCCCCGTCGCATGCTCAGGTGCGGTGCGGGCTCCAGGGGTGCTGCTGCGGCCCAGCACGAGGTTCAACCCGACCGACGGTGCGGCGAATCGACCTCTTGCACCCCCACCACCCACCACCACCACCGGTTGGGCGATGGTCCGTTGGGGCGCCCACCGCTGAAAGCCAAAGTGCCGTACGTTATTGAGTCGAGACTGCAATCGCGCAAAAAGCCTGTTGAGCAACGAGTTCCACCATAACGGTGGTGGACGGCACCTTCCTTTGCGCTAGGCATTTCTGTGCGGCAGACCAGGAATCCGGAGCGTCAACAACTTAGAACCCGTTCCGTTATTACGTTATGGAGTTGCCATGGTCCCTCCCGCCCGCAACTCCATCCGCAGCATCCGCAATCCGCACCGGGCTAGGGAGCCACGCGGATGGGAACCCACCACGAGGCGAGCGCGAGCGCGAGGGGGAAAGCCCTGAGGGATCCGGCGCAAGGGGTTAGGGCGATACTTATTTGTTTCATGATAACACCTTGCTAGCGCTGTGAGAGGCGTGCTAGCCTATGAACCGAGCCCGGCGACCATGGGCTAACTGGCATGACCTTGACGAACTCGAAGTACACGTGGTTCGAGATCCCGCGCGCGGATCCGCCCAAGCGTTCCGCGGTCGAGCGCAGCGAGGATTTCGGAGAAATCTATGAGGTGTTTGACGAAGAGACCGCGCGGGCGCAAGCCAGTCGGTGTCTGCAGTGCGCCATGCCGTTCTGTCGGCAGGGGTGCCCGCTCGAGAATCGGATTCCAGAATGGCTGCAACTGGTGGCCGAAGGGCGTTTCCTCGAGGCGGCAGCCATCTCCGGGACCACGAGCAACCTCCCCGAACTGTGCGCGCGGGTGTGCCCACAAGAGCGGTTATGCGAAGGCAATTGCGCGTTGAATTCGCGGACGGAGCCTGTGTCTATTGGGGCGATCGAGCGCTTCATCAACGAGTACGCCTTCGCCCATGGCCAGGCGGATGTGTGCGCCCCCATGCCCAACGGGCGGAGCGTAGCCGTGGTGGGCTCAGGTCCGGCGGGCTTGGCGTGCGCCGATGAGTTGGCCAAGTGGGGTTACGCCGTCACGGTCTTCGAGTCGCAGCCGGTGGCCGGGGGCCTGCTGGTCAACGGGATCCCTTCCTTCAAGCTCGAGAAACCGCTGATTGAAAGGCGGTTGGCCGTGTTGCGGCGACGCGGTGTGAGCGTCCGCACCAACATCACCGTGGGCCAGGACGTTCCGCTGGCCGAGTTATTGGCCCAATTCGACGCGGTCTTCCTGGGCATGGGAGCGCAACGGGCCAAGCCCCTGGGCGTGCCCGGTGGGGAGTTCGAGGGAGTGCATGCGGCATTGCCCTTCTTGATTCAGAAGAACGGTGGCTGCGTCAGTAATCTCCCGCCCATCGAGGTGGCGGATCGGCGCGTGGCGGTGGTGGGGGGCGGTGACACGGCGATGGACTGCCTGCGCACAGCGATCCGAAGCGGTGCACGCGAGACCACCTGCATCTATCGGCGCGATTTGGCCAACATGCCGGGCAGCCGCAAAGAGTATGTCAATGCCATCGAAGAGGGCGCCAATTTCCTTTTCCTCACTAACCCGGTCGCCGTCGAAGGCGACGCCCAAGGTCGCGTCACCCAGGTGCGCTGCATCCGGATGGAACTGGGCGAACCCGACGCGAAAGGCCGCCGTTCCCCGAGGCCAGTCAAGGGGTCCGAGTTCGTGGTTCCAGCGGACATCGTGCTGGTCGCGTATGGATTCGATCCCGTGCCTTTCCCAGCCGGCAGCGAGTGGAGCCAGATCACGCTCAACGACTGGGGCGGGGTCGTGGTCGACGAGAACCACATGACCACGCTGCCGAAGGTGTTCTCCGGCGGGGACCAAGTGCGAGGCGCTGACCTCGTGGCTTTCGCGGTCCGCGACGGCCGCCGGGCAGCGCGCGGCATCCACCGGTACCTGACCGCTGCCCACGGCGCCCGCTGAGCCCTTACCGCCTGACGGTTACCGCCGGACGACCGCTTGGCCTGCGCTGGCCGCCCAACCGGTTCGCTCCAGCTACCCGGCGCCAACGGGCGCCAACCTAGCGCGCACACCCCGGCCGCCGACTCACGGGAGGCTTGTTTCGACCTTGCGATCTCGGCTATGAGTGAGCCGATGAAAGCACCTCCTCACGACGCGTCTCCTAGGCAGGCTTGGGCGGCATGGTTCGCCTTCCTGTTGGCGCCTTATTTCGCCATGGCCGGCCAGACGCTTTATGTGTCTAAGCTCGGCGACGACTCGGACGGTTCCTCGTGGGCGAAGGCGTACCGGACCATCCAGGCCGCCCTCGGTGCGGTGCCGGACGCAGAGGGCGGGCACCGGATCATCGTGCGGCCAGACACGTATCTCGAAGCGAATTTGTACCCGGCCCACCGCGGGGCCGCGGGTGCGTACAACGAATTGGTGGGGGACTGGGACGGTCGCCTGGGCTCAGGCACCAGCGGTTGGGTGGTGCTCGACTCGGGTGATGCCGCGCGGGGATTCAAGAGTTACGATTGGTGGGGGCCGATCCGCGCCTACAAGAAGGGCTGGTCCCAAGAACATCGAGAGGAGACCTTCTCGGCCATCCCTTGGGACCGCTGGCGATTGCGCCGAGTCTACGCTTCCGGCGGCGATGGCGGTTTGTTCTTCGACCTCGTGGACCGCGCCGAGCCGTTCACCGTGATCGTCGAGGATTGCGTGAGTCTGGGCCGCGCCTTCGGTGGCGGCGTGGCGAATGTGCTGTCGCGTCCGGAAGAGCCGAGTGTGTTCCGGCGCTGCACGCTCTGGTGCCTGGATTGGTGGGGCGACGCCGCCGGCGCCTACGTCCGCGCCGAGCACCCGCAAATGCCGGCTCACCCGGACGTGGTGTTCGAGGACTCGACCTTAGCCGGTCCGGATAACGCCCTGCAGGCCGGCAACCCCGGCTACAGCGGCTTCACCCGGGTTCGCCTCGCGCGCTGTCGGTTGATCAGCTTCAACTTCTCTCAGCCCCAGGGCAAACCCGGCACCGGCGTCATCCATAGCACCATCGAGGGCCGATACCTGCACGTGGACCTCGAGGATTGCACCTTGATGGGGTGTAAGATCTTCGGCGCGGGCGAGGGCGAAGTCAGCTTCTCGACACGCGGAGACGTGAAGGCTTACGTCCAATTCCAACAACCGATACCCCAAGGCATGCTCCGCCTCGGGCACTGGCCCCTCGAGGCCTTCCAAACGGTCCTGCCCGCCGCGCCCCCACCCCGGCACCCGACCCTGCAGATCGAGCGCCCGCCCGCAGCGGACTTGTGCGAAGTAGCGCCCGTGCTCTGGCGCGACCGGCTCACCTTGCTGAAGTGCCTCCGGCCCGCAAGCGGCGGAACGCAGGCGGACTACGCGCTCGCGCTCGAAGACGTCGAGAGCGGCACGGCGCTGGCCCGTTTCGGCGAAGGCTACAGCCTCGCCTCGGCGCTCGCCAAGAACGGCTCCCTCTACGTGTTCGCCTCGCGGTTCGCCCCAGGCAGTTGGAACGACGTGACGTTGTTGAAGTCCAGTGACCTGGCCACCTGGCAACAGAAGGTCGTGGTGCGGCAGGAGAACGAGCAGCTCTTCAACACCTCCGTCTGCGCGACCGACCAGGGCTACCTGATGGCCTACGAGTCCAACGATCCAAAGTACCAACCCTTCACGATCAAGTTCGCCACCTCGACCGACCTCGAGACCTGGACCAAGCTCCCCGGTGCGGTCTTCGGCGCCGACCGCTACGCCGCCTGCCCGTGCCTGCGCTTTGTGGACGGCTGGTACTATCTGCTTTACCTCGAGCACCGCCAACCGCGTTGGTACTTCGAGACCTGGCTGGCCCGCTCGCGCGATCTCCAGACTTGGGAATTGAGCCCGGCCAATCCCGTGCTCACCCCCGGACTGGACGATGGTATCAACGCCTCGGACCCGGACGCGATCGAGTTCGGCGGCCGCACCTACCTTTACTACAGCGTCGGGGATCAGCGGACCTGGTCGCAACTCCGCCGCGCCGTCTACCCCGGGCCGTTGGCCGCGTTCTACGCGGACTACTTCGGCTCTGGCCCTGCCCGCACGGGGACCGACCAAGCCCGAGGCGCACCCCGCGCCGCTGCTCAGTGACCGCCATCTAGCCGCCCGCCTGACCTTGCGCCCAGCGTGAAATGGGCAATTATTGGCCCGTGACGGCGCAGACTCCATCGGCGAACGAAACCTGGGACGCGGTCATCATCGGCGGCGGCCCAGCCGGGGCGGCGGCGGCGACGATCTTGGCCGAGTACGGGCACCGGGTGTTGGTGCTCGAACGCGAGCGTTTCCCGCGCTATCACGTGGGCGAGTCCCTCATCCCGTTCACTTACCAACCGCTCGAGCGACTGGGGCTGATCCCACAGATGAAAGCCTCGGCGTTCCAGAAGAAGTACAGCGTGCTCTTTGTTGCCCCCAACGGAAAGGCCAGCCAGCCTTTCTACTTCTTCAACCGCTACGACCGCGACACCGTGGCGCAGACTTGGCAGGTCCTGCGCTCGGAGTTCGACCAAATGCTGCTGGACAACGCCCGCGCCCGCGGCGCGGTCGTGCGCGAGGAAATCGAGGTGGTCGGACTCCTGCGCGCCCCAACAACCACCGGCTCCTCGGCATCCCAGCCCGGCGCCGCTGCCCCAAGCCCGCGGGTGATCGGCGTGCAAGCCCGGGACCAGACCGGTCGCCAGCTCGAGTTTCGCGCGCCCATCACGTTGGATTGCTCCGGTAAGGAGGCCTTCGCCACCGTGCGACAGGGTTGGCGGCTCAAGGACCCGTTCTTGAATAAGCTGGCGGTCTGGACCTATTACCGCGGATCGAAACGCGAAAGGGACCTGGACGAGGGCCAAACCACCGTGGCCTTCATCCCGGAGAAAGGCTGGTTCTGGCACATCCCGCAGCACCGCGATATGGTTAGCGTGGGCGTGGTGGCCGAGGGAAAGTACCTCACTCGCGGCGGGGTCAAGTCGCCCGAGGCCATCTTCCAGCGTGAACTGAAGGAAAACCTCTGGATTCAAGACCACCTGTCCGTGGGCGAACAAGTCGGCCCCTATTACCTCACCAGCGAGTACTCGTTCCATGCCCGCCACTGCGGTTGCGAGGGACTGTTGCTCGTCGGCGACGCGTTCTGTTTCTTGGACCCGGTGTTTTCCTCGGGCCTGATGCTGGCGCTGAAGAGCGGCGTGATGGCCGCGGACGCGGTCCATGCCGCACGCACCGCAGGGGAGCTGGCGCCCGAGCGCTTCGCCGACTACGCCACCCGCCTGCGCCGCGGCATCGAGAACATGCGCAAGTTGGTCTATGCCTTCTACGACCCGAACTTCAGTTTCAAACACGTGATCGAGCGGTACCCAGACCTGGCCGGCGAAATCACCGATTGCCTCTCGGGTGACGTCGACAAGGATTTCAGCCGGCTCTGGGACGCCATTCGCGAGTTTGCGCCCATTCCAGACGAACTCCCCGTAGGCCACCCCCTGACGAGCGCCCCCCGCCCCGCTGGAGAACCAGCCGCGCCCAGCCCAACCGAGCCAGCCCTCCGGCCCGCCTAGACCGCCGGCCCCTAGCCAGCCTATCGATCGCATTCCACCGCACCACGCCAACGCATCCCAAAGCCCCCCGACCACACCCTCGACCACCCCGACCCTCGCGTTCCCATGCGGATTGTCCAAATCACCCCCGGCGCCGGCAGCATGTACTGCGGCAATTGCCTGCGCGATAACGCCCTGGTCGGCGCCTGGCTCAAAGCGGGGCATGACGTGCTCATGCTGCCCATGTACCTGCCGCTCACGCTGGACGAGCTCAACCACAGCGCCGGAGCGCCCATCTTCTTCAGCGGCCTCAACGTCTACCTCGAACAAAAGTCCGCCTTCTTCCGCGCCGCCCCCAACTGGTTGCACCGGCTCCTCGCCTCGCCCCGGCTCCTCGCCTGGACCCGCCGCTTCGCCGCTAGGACGCGCCCAGCCGACGTCGCCGATCTCATGCTCTCGATGCTGCGCGGCGAGTCGGGCAACCAAGCGCGTGAACTCGAAGAACTCCTCCAGTGGCTCGAACGCCAGCCCAAACCCGACGTGCTCTGCCTCTCGAACGCGCTCTTGCTCGGGTTGGCACGGCGCCTCAAGGCCGGCCTGGGCGCGCGGGTGGTCTGTTTGCTCTCCGGCGAAGACACGTACCTGGACGGGCTTCCTGAACCTCAACGCACCCAGGCTTGGCAACTCTTGGCCGAACGCGCCCGCCAGGCTGACCTCTTCATCGCGCCCAGCCACTACTTCGCCGACCGCATGCGCGACCGGCTGCACCTAGCCCCCGACCGCGTCCGCACGGTACCGACGGGCCTGAACTTGGCCGGGTATGAAACCGCACCCAGCGTACGCGGAACCTCTGCCCCCGCTCGCCCGCCAGTCGTGGGTTACTTCGCCCGCATGTGTCGCGACAAGGGGCTCGAGACGTTGGTCGAGGCCTTTCTCGAACTCAAAAGCCGCGGCCGCGTCCCCGGCGTGCGACTCAAGGTGGGCGGCAGTTGTGGGCCTGCCGACGAGCCGTTCGTCGCCGCACTGCGCCAACGACTGCGGGCTCGCCAGGCCTTGGACGACGTCGAGTTCCATCCGAATCTGGATCGGACCGAGAAGATCGCCTTCCTCAAATCCTTGTCTCTGTTCTCCGTGCCCGCCCTCTACGGCGAAGCCTTCGGCCTCTACCTCCTCGAGGCCATGGCCGCGGGCGTACCTGTCGTCCAACCGCGCCACGCCGCCTTTCCCGAGTTAGTCGCCGACACCGGCGGCGGGGTCTTGTACGACCCCGACCAACCTGCCGGCTTGGTCGAGGCCCTCGAGGCGCTGCTGCTTGACCCCGCCCGCCTGCGCCAGTTGGGCGAGGCCGGCCAACGCGCCGTTGGGGACCGCTACAGCGCCGACGCCGTGGCGCGGCTGATGTCGAGCGCGTTCGGTCTCGCCGAATCCATCCCGCGAAAACCGTGAACCGTCGGCCGGCGCTGCGCCCGAGGTAACCCACACCCGCCAAGCCCTCCGTGTCGCCTCCGCCCGGGCCGCGCTTTTCCGTCGCCAACTCCGCCGCCTCGACCCAACATGGGCGCCCATGGCGTACGAGTTCAAACTGCAGCGCCGCGTCGAGTTCTCCGAGACCGACGCGGCGGGCATTGTCCACTTCTCGAATTTCTTTCGCTACATGGAGAGTGCCGAACACGCGTTCTTCCGCTCGCTGGGCTTCTCCGTGATGCTCAAGGACTACGATCCGCCCCTGGGCTTCCCCCGCGTGCACGTCGAGTGCGACTACCGCGCGCCGCTCCGCTTCGAGGACCTGTTCGAGATCCATTTGCTCGTTCGTGAGAAAAAGCCCAAGGCGCTCAGTTACTTGTTCAAGTTCCGCAACCTGAGCACCGCCTCCTCCCTCGAAGCGGCGCGCGGCGGCCTCACCGTCGTCTGCGTCGCGCATCACCCCGACGGCCGTCTGGTCTCCGCCAAAATCCCGCACCCGATCGCCGAGCAGATCCACGTCGCCCCGCCCGAGCTCCTTGGCTAAGGCCCGCTGGGCGCCGTCGCGCGCAGGTTCCGGCCTGCGATCTTGAGCCCGTAGCCATAGGGCATCGGTGGCTCGGCCGGCAGCCGCACCGCCAACCCGGCAGCCGTCTGCGTCCAATCCACCCGACCGGGGTAGCCTAACAACTGGACCTCGATCACCCGCGGCGCGCCCCCTGCCCCCGGCCCCGCCAGAGATCGGATCCGGGCCTGACCATTCCCCGGCCAAGCCAGCCCCAGCGCGTAAAGGGCCTCGCCTCGCGTCGTAAACCGGATGTCCTCAGCCGTGTAAGAGACGTTCGCGCGCTCCCCGAGACTGCCCTCGCGTTCGCGGTCCCGCGTCGGCCCTTCGCCATAGATTGTCCAAGGCCGCGTAGCGTAAATGGCCTCGCCATGGATCCGCAGCCATTCGCCTATGCTCGAGAGAATCGCTTGCGCCTCTTCGGGGATGCGCCCATCGGCCTGCGGGCCCACATTCAGCAAGAAGCACCCGTTCTTGGCCACCACGTCCACCAGCGCATCCACCAGTTCGTCAGCCGTCCGATAGCCCAACCCCGCATGGTGAAACCACGGCCCCACCGACGCATCCGTCAGCCAGACATCCGCCATCAACCGATCTTCCTGCCTCCCCCCGCGATCGGCGATGCCGGTCCATTGCTGGATGGCCGGGTCCTGATGCGCCACGCCAACCTCGCGTCCATGCCGCGCCGCCCAGTTGTAGTAATTGGCTAACATCCGCTGTTGGTACCCCTCCGGAACGATCCGACACGAGCCAAGGTCGAACCGCAGCAGATCGGGCCCGTACCGCTGCAGGACCTCGTCAACCAGCAACAGCCAAGTCTCCAGAAAACGCTGACTCGGCGGCGACCCGGGCGGGTGCGGTTCACCGTAGAGATCGGCGTGCCGCCCATCTGCCGCGTCGTAGGCGTAGGCGGGCTCGAAGTACTCCCAGGCTGCGCCGTGGTGCAAGGCGGCAAGAAACCGCAGCCCGCGGCGGCGCAAGGCCTGCTCAAGCTCCCCTGTCAGGTCGCGGCGCGGCCCCATGTCGCGGCTGTTCCAGCGGGTGATCACCGAGTCCCACAAGGCGAAGTTGTCGTGGTGAATCGCGACCCACCCTGCAAACTTCGCCCCCGCTCGCTCGAAGAGCTCCGCCCAGGCCTCGGCGTCGAACCGCTCGGCCTTGAAGTGCGGGATGACATCCTTGTAACCCGCTGTGTGGGGGTCGCCGAACCGTTGGCGATGGTAGGCAAACGCGGGGTGGTTGGTGAGGTAGAGCTGTTGGCCGTACCGCTCCATGAGCGCCGGCGCCGGCTCGGTCGCGACCGTGAGCGGTCCCCAGTGGGTGTAGATGCCGAACTTGTCGTCCCGCAACCACTCCGGCGCGCGGTATCGGCGCAGCGATTCCCAGTTCGCCATGTAAGGGCCCGGCGTCGGGTCGCGAATCACGGTCCCCGCCACGCCCCCGCTCCCCTCTGCCAACAACGGCGCTGCGAGCGCCACGGCGGCGCCGCCCCAGGCGAGCCACGCCAGAGTCCCAGCGCGGACCGCAACGACCGCATCGGCTGTCTTGCTCATGGCGGTGGTGGTAGTGTCGGTGTCTGAGCCGCTTTCCTTCTACACCGTCAGACCCAGGATGCACGCCCAATCCAATCCAATCGCCGGTGGGTAAGGGAGTGGCGTTGCCGCCACTCCCTCCCCGTTGTCGCCATAGGGTTCATTCCCTATATTTACCGGCGTGCCCCTTTCGGGCACCGGGCGACCCCTG
>Ga0194126_10005646_pt1 | contig 18289 bp, 13 predicted proteins | sample TA2KigC150mmetaG_FD_148641 | JGI IMG/M metagenome (GOLD analysis project Ga0194126, IMG submission 148641) | Freshwater microbial communities from Lake Tanganyika, Tanzania - TA2015035 Kigoma Deep Cast 150m | ecosystem: Environmental > Aquatic > Freshwater > Lake | place: Tanzania: Lake... | reverse complement strand
CACGCCGGCCACGATGTCGTCGGCAAAGGTGGTGAAGTCCCAGCGCCAGTTGAAACCGCGTCCCGGCACGGGGTAGTGGGTGAGCAGGCCGTCGAAGTCAATGCCTGATGTGGGCAGGATCCAGTCGAGCACGTAGGCAGCCATGGCGAGGCCTTTGCGGTCGCCTTTGGTCAGTTTGAAGGCGATCTCACGCAGGTCTTCCCAGGTCCAATCGAGCGGGATGCTGTCCATGCCGATCTCGGCCAGGTGGGCGCGGTTGAAGAAGAAGCCTTCGCTGGAGACGATTTCATAGGGGATGCCAAAGATGACGCCTTCCTGGGTCATCCAGCGAGATGTGGCGGCGGCCACTTTCGGGTCCAGCAGGTCGAGGACCCCGTTGTTGTTGAAGGCTGTGGTGATGTCGGCGAAGAGGCCTTCGGCATAGGAAGCCTGGATGCCGGGCACGTTCCAGCCTCCAAGCACGCCGATGGGGTAGTGGAAGGGGGCCGTGCCGCCTGCCACGGCGGTGCGCAGGGCATCGCCCGACCAGACGTTGAACTCGATCTGTTCCATGCTGACGCCGGGGTTCAGGTCCAGCCATTGCTGGAAGGCTTTGTTGTAGCCCTGCTGGAAAGCCGAGAGTTCGGCGTTGGTGAAGGGCATGTCAATCGGCCAACCGGCAGTTTGAAGTGTTATCTTGGCGGCCCCTGTGCCAGTCTCAGTTCCGGTTTTTATCCCACAGGAAGAGAGCGCTGCCGCCCCGGCTCCAATTGCCATCAGGCGTAAAAAGTCGCGACGGCTAAGTCTTACAGTTTGATTGATCATTTTCTACCTCCGGGAAAGATTTGTTTGACCGGAAGCATACCCTGCGGGTACAAATGCTTCCGAACTACAAAATAAAGGTCAATCTAGTAAATTATGTATTCGCAATTAGCGGAACTGTCTGCATACAGATCATAAAGCATGTAGCCAGGCGGGCAGTCCATGTAAGAACCGTTCCACCAGTTGCCGCAGATGGAACCATTGTTGACGTAGCGAACGCCGTGATAACGCAGATCTTCCACCTGGTGAGCGTGACCGCTCAGACAGAGTTTCACGTTGGGGTGGTCCCAGAATAATTCCCAGAACTTGCGGGCGTCAATGTGCATCCACGCGCCGGGCATGTTCCAGTTGCCGCTGGCCTCGTTGTTGCCGTCCAGCAGTTCGCAGGCGCACAGGATGGGGATGTGCGAGACCACCAGGATCGGCGTGGACGGAGGAACGGTTTCGAGTTCCTGTTTCAGCCAGGCGAATTGTTCGTCATCCAGTTTGCCGGTGTAAGGATGTTCCGAATCGACGATAGCGGGATGGATGCTGTCGAGCACGATGAAATGCCAGCCGTTCCGATCAAAAGAATAATAGCGGTTTGTCAGGCCGAGTTGCTGCAATGCCAGTCCCTTGCCGAAGAGCGGGTCGTTCAGGTATTCCGCCTGTCGTTCTGGGTTGAGTCCCCAGCCCCATACATCGTGGTTGCCGATGACGTGGTGGACAGGGATGGGAAAATCCGCCGGGAGCCCGGCGTGGAAAAGGCCCCATTGCTCCAGCGCCTCGTCCTTGGTGGCATAGAGTGAATCCATAATGCAATCGCCTGCGTTGAAAATGAAATCCACACTCGGAGTCAGAAGTTGGATATTGCGCAGGGCGCGGGCCAGGCGCTGGCTCTGGTAACTGGTCTGGATGTGCATATCGGAGATATGGGCAAAACGCAGAACCGGTTGCGGGTCGGGGGTCGGTGTGGATGTGGAAGTTGGCTCTTCGGTGGCATTCATCGTTTGCGTAGCGTTCACACCGCAGGCAGTCAAAAGGGAAGTGGCTCCCACCAGCCCGCCGAGTTTCAGAAAATCTCTGCGGCTGACCGTTCTATTCTCGTTCTCGTCGGGATGCTTTTTCATGGCTCTTATCCTTACCAGGAGAGTGGGGCTTGCTGGCAATTGCCAGCAAGCCCCGGTGATCTTGCAGGTATGGTTTAAGGTTCGAAGGTGATGTCGTCCACGTAGTACGTGCCGGCCCAGTAGAGCGCGAACTGAACCTTGTCAATCTGGCTCAGGTCAATGCCGCTGTAGGCGCTCAGGTTGATGCACATCTGCACCCACTCGTTGGTGACGGTCTTGGGGTTCTCGCCCGCGCCGGCATGATCGGTCCAGATCTCGGAGTTGGCGCCGCTGGGATCGAACAGCTTCACACCCACGGTATTATCGGCAGCGCCATTGTTATTGGTGGTGGTGTCCATGATCCAGAAGCAGACCTTGCTGTAGGGCAGGGCATTGAAGGGACGCGTGCCCGGATAAGCGCCGAAAGCGTGCCACTCTCCGGTCTCGTAGAACATCTTGAGCGAGGATGCGCCGCCATGGATCACATCGGTGGCGAGGCTCAGTTCGGCCTGGTAATCGGAGTAATAACCGCCCTCTGTTTCGAAGTCCTGGGCAACGGCAGGTTCGGTTGCGGCTTCCACACGGCCATAGCCCTGGATGTCGTCAACATAGTACGTGCCGGCCCAATACAAGGCGAACTGGATCTTGTCGATCTGGGTCAGATCCACGGTGGTGTAGGCGGGCAGGTTGATGCACATCTGGACCCACTCGTTGGTGACGGTCTTGCCGTTCATGCCCGCCAGGGCATTGTCGGTCCAGACTTCCTCGTTGGCGCCGGAAGCGTCGAAGAGTTTCACGCCCACGGTGTTATCGGCTGCGCCGTTGTTATTGGTGGTCGTGTCCATGATCCAGAAGCAGATCTTGTCCATGCTGGAAAGGTCTACCGGGCGGGTCGATGGATAGCCGCCGAAAGCGTGCCATTCGCCGGTCTCGTAGAACATCTTGAGCGAGGATGCGCCACCGTGGAAGATGTCGGTGGCAAGGCTCAGTTCAGCCTGGTAATCCGAGTAGTAGGTTTCCTCAGCCTCGAAACCCTGGATATTGGTGACAATCACTTTACCTCCACCGCCAGCGCCAACCAGCGGGGCTTCCGCGTCGGTGGGGAGCAGGGTGATGTCATCGAAGTAATAGGTACCGGCCCAGTACATGGTGAACTCGATCTTCTCGACCTGGGTCTGATCAATGTCGGTGAAGGAGATCAGGTTCATGCACATCGGGACCCATTCTTCCAGGCGGGTCTTCGGATTCGCGCCAACACCTTCGTTGTCGGTATAGCGCTCCACCTGGGATCCGGCTGCGTCAATGAGGCGCACGCCCACGGTGTTGGCGGCCATGCCGTTATTGAATGTGGTGGTATCGTAGACCCAGAAGCACAGGCGGTTGTAGGGAGTCAGGTCCACGGGACCGTCGCCCAGGTTCACGCCCGCCGTGTGCCATTCGCCTTCGCCGCTCTCGCTCTTCAGCGAGGCAACGCCGCCATGCGCCACGTCGCCGATGGAGGTGGTCACATTGTAGGCATCATAGGGGGTGGCGTTGGTCTCGAAATCCTGGATGATGATCGTCTCCGCCGGGGGCACAGGCGGTTCAGTGGGTCCATGCCGTGAACGGTGTTTCTTTCAAGCTAAAAGAAGGCGAGACTCTTGGCATCGTGGGGGAAAGCGGCTGTGGCAAGAGTGTTAGCATGATGTCTATGATTCGCTTGATTCCCATGCCTCCCGGAAAGATCACTGCTGGAACGGCCATGTTCAAAGGCCGTGACTTGTTGACGCTGTCCGATGATGAGATCAGAGATGTGCGTGGGGCAGAGATTGCTATGATCTACCAGGAACCAATGACAGCGTTCAACCCGGTATTGACCGTTGGCCGCCAGTTGATCGAACCGTTGGAGATCCATCTCGGAATGAACCGCCGGCAGGCTCAACAACGCGCCGAAGAACTCCTTGGGATGGTAGGTATTCCCAATGCTCGTGAGCGCTTGAACGATTACCCGCACCAGTTTTCGGGCGGTATGCGCCAGCGCGCCATGATCGCCATGGCCCTCGTCTGCGGGCCACAGCTCCTCATTGCCGACGAACCTACCACCGCCCTGGATGTCACCATCCAGGCCCAGATTGTGGACCTGGTCAAACGTTTACGGGAAGAATTAGGTATGGCCATTATCTGGATCACGCACGATCTCGGGCTGATCGCTGGGCTTGCTCATCGCATTTCGGTCATGTATGCTGGCTATGTGATTGAGCAGGCTCCCATCAAGGAGTTGTACGCGTATCCGTTCCACCCTTATACGATCAGTCTTTTGAACAGCCTTCCCTATTTGGATTCAAACCGGCAGCGCCGGCTCGAATCTATCGATGGACTTCCCCCAATTCTGCTTGATAAGCCTACCGGTTGTGCTTTCGCGCCGCGCTGTAAATATGTTCGCGAGCGTTGTTGGAAGGAAATCCCGCCGTTAATCCCAATCGATATCAATCATCACGTCGCATGCTGGATCGACCCCCGCAGCGGGAAGGAACATTTATGAGCGAAGTTTTATTGCAAGTGCAAAACCTGGTGAAATATTTTCCCATCAAGCGCGGGATCATTTTTAAGCGTGAGGTAGGCCGTGTTCATGCTGTGGATGATGTTACTTTTGATATCTACCGCGGCGAAACTCTGGGTCTGGTAGGCGAGTCGGGCTGCGGAAAATCCACCACCGGTCGGACCATCCTCCAGTTGTACCGTCCATCTTCTGGCAGGATTGTATTCGATGGAGATAACCTGGTTGACTTGCAGGGAGAAGCTTTACGTCTTAAGCGCCGCCGCATGCAGATGATCTTCCAAGATCCGTATGCAAGCCTCAACCCGCGTATGACGGTTGGTGAGATTATTAGTGAACCTTTGATCGTGCATGGGATTGCTAAAGGCCAAAAAGCAGAAGCGGAAGTCATGCGGTTGCTTGGCTTGGTTGGCCTCAACCCGGCTTTTATCAATCGTTTTCCGCACGAATTTTCTGGGGGACAACGCCAGCGTATTGGTATCGCACGCGCCTTGGCGCTCAACCCTTCGTTGGTTGTCTGCGATGAACCGATCTCTGCACTGGATGTTTCCATTCAGGCACAGGTAGTCAACCTTCTGGGGGATCTCCAAACGCAGCTTGGATTAACGTACCTGTTCATTGCCCATGATCTCTCCATGGTACGGTATATCTGTACACGCGTGGCGGTCATGTATCTGGGTGTAATCGTTGAACTCGGAAATCGCGAAGATTTATACGAAACGCCGTTACATCCATACACCCAGGCATTGATTTCGGCTGTTCCTATCCCGGACCCGGTTAAGGAAGAACAGCGCCAGCGAATCCTTTTGAGCGGTGATGTTCCTTCTCCCATTAACCCACCCACCGGTTGCCGCTTCCGAACTCGCTGTCCCCTTGCTGCGGATGTATGTGCCGAACAGCGCCCCGAGTTTCGTGAAATGAAGCTAGGTCACTGGGTGGCGTGCCATAAAGTGTAAAAAAATTGGCCTACCCGATGACTCCATCTCATGAACATGTACTCACTTGCCTCCCGCTACCATTGTCGCGGGAGGCTTACTGCTTGAAGTACTTTGGATTGGATTTCTGTGCCAGAGCGGACTTGATCTCCCTTAATCGTTTTCCATGCAACGGGTAGAAGTACAACACCGCGATGGCAAACAACGCGCCAACCGCGGGGGGAATGGACATGAAGAATCGGAAACCATCGGCTACGCTCTCGGGCTGGACTATCAACAATGGGTTGTAGCCGAAATGCTGACTTACCCAGGCAAAAACCTGGGCGGATAAAGCGTAACTCAGGGTTATGATGAACCCACCCATGCCAAAATACATACCCTCGCGGCGCTGCCCCGTCTTGAGTTCATCCTCATCAATCACGTCAGAGAGGGTGACATCGCCCATCAGCAGTAAACCTGCCAGGCCAACCCCAACCAGCGCGCTTGTCAAGATGGCAGCCAGCAGGTTCTGAACGAACATCAAAGGGATGACCGAAACGCCAAGCACCGCGTAAGCGATCATCAGGGTCGTTCGAGCCTCCAGCCTGTTGGCCAACAACTTTTGCCATGGCCAAAGCGCCAGTGCGGCCACCACGAATGCAGTTGCCAGGATGATCGAAGTCAGTCCGGGGTCAGCCCCCAGGCTGTACTTGGTATAAAACGCCATACCGGTGGAAAGCGTAGCGGTGGCAAAGTGGCGCATCGATTGGGCCACAACCACGAGCACGAAACTCTTGTTGAGCAGGGTGGCCCGCAGCGACGTCCAGATATTCACCCCTTTGGCTTCCATCGAACTGCTGCGCTCGAACATGCCGCGCAGGCTGAAAAAGAGCGCCGCCGCGGAAAGCAGCCCCAGGAAGGCGCCCATCACCGACCAGCCCCACCACTTAGCCAATAAGGTTGGCATCGCCGCACCAGCAAGCAAGCCAACCGTCATAAAAATGTTCATGCGCACCGCCACGCTGGTGCGGTCCTTGTATTCGTCGAACATTTCCGGCAGCAGGGCGTAATATGCTGTCTGTACCAGGGTGGCCAGGGTTTCGAAAAGAAATAATACCAGCCCGAAGTAGACCAATAAGCCAATCGGATTGGTGCGTCCATCCATCGGCGCAAAGAAGAGCAGTGCAAAGAACAGGGCGTAGGGCAAGGTGCTAAACAAGATATATGGCACCCGCCGGCCCCAACGCGAGCGGGTCCGGTCGCTAATGTACCCAACCAGCGGGTTATTGACCGCGTTATAAATCGAATACAGGCTCATCACCGCGGCCGCCCAAACCGGGTTGAGATGGCGCACATCGGTGTAAAAGAAAAGCAAGACAGCCCCTACCGCCTGGTATGGAATGGAACAGCCTAGGTTACCCAGTCCGTACAACCAGCGCTGGGCGTTGGATAATTCCAGATGGGCGGTGTTCACAACCTGGTTGGCAAGTGTGATTTTCATGATTTCCTCCAGGGAAAACGCGAATGTACGATTGATCTGCGGTTGAACTTTTTCACGCAGATTCAAGCAAGAGCCAGTTTATAATGCCGATCGGATGACAACCTGAGTCGTTCTGCGGCAGCTTCAGGGGTGATGTCGCGCTGTGGCATAGCAAGCATTTCGTAGCCGACCATGAACTTGCGGACGGTTGCTGACCGCAGGAGCGGTGGATAAAAATGGGCATGCAACACCCATTCGGGATGGGGTTGCCCATCTGCAGGGGCTTGGTGAAATCCCATCGAGTAGGGGAAAGATATTTCGAACAAGTTATCGTAACGAGTAGTGACTTGCTGGAAAACCTCTGCCAATGCAGAAACCTCGGCGGAGGATAATTCTGCCAAAGCCCCACAGGAACGATGGGCGGTCACCATTACTTCAAAAGGCCATACTGCCCAATACGGGACCAGTGCCGTGAAGTGATCGTTGGTAAAAAGGATACGCTCTTTGCGTTTATGTTCTTCTTGAACATAATCAATCAAAAGTGGCTGGGTGTTTGTCTTATAATATTCTGTTTGGGTAGCCAATTCCTTGCTGATTTCATTGGGAAGCTGTGATTGTGCCCAGATTTGGCTGTGCGGGTGCGGATTGGAGCATCCCATCATGGCGCCTTTGTTCTCGAAGACCTGGACGTAGCGAATGTAATCCTCCCGTGCCAGGTCTGACGAATGCCTGGCCCAGGTGGCGATCACGCTTTCGGCAGAGGCGCGGTCCAACTCGGGCAGGGTCAGATCGTGGCGGGGGGAGAAGCATACAACAAGGCAATGTCCCCGCTCAGGAACTGCCACCAGCAACGGGTGAGTAGGGGGAGTATCTTCTTCATCCACAACACCAGGAAGCAAGGCGGCAAAATCGTTTTCAAAGGAATAAGTTCCGGTGTAATCCGGGTTAAAAACCCCGCCCGCGCGCGCATTACGAGGACAGAGATAACAAGCCGGATCATATACTGGAAAGACTGCGGGGGGGATTTTTTCCACCTGTCCCAACCAGGGACGTTTGGCGCGATGGGGGGAAACCAGCACCCATTCCCCCGTGAGAGGGTTAAAACGGCGGTGGGGTGTTATAAACATAGACACCTTTCTTGATACTGTTCATGTCAAATGTCATGATTGACAAAGTGGTTTTAGTTTTGTAAAATAATGTTACCGGTCACGTGACTGGTAACATTATACCAAACTCATCAATACTATGCCCACTTCCTATCCTACTATTCGTGATGTGGCTCGACAAGCTGGTGTTTCGCACCAAACTGTTTCGCGTGTTATCAATGGGAGTATGGATGTTCTGCCCGAAACCCGCGCCTTAGTGGAGGATGCGATCGAAAGAATGGGCTATCGTCCGAATGCGATTGCCCGTTCCATGGCTCGCGGCAAGACCTATACTTTTGCCTGTATCTCCCCGAACCTGACAGATTATACATTCGCCAGTGTCATTGAAGGCGCGGAGATTGAGGCGCGCCGTCATGGCTATTTCTTGTTGTCTGCTTCTGCAACAAATCCGGAAGCATTCCGCGAGTTGATAGATGAGCTTGCAAAACACCGCCGCGTGGATGGATTGATCATCATAAATCCATATGTCGATGAAAGATCCAAGCACATCCCGCAAAACTTCCCTGTGGTTTTCGTTGGCTCACTTGCGCATGATAAGTTAACAATTTCATCTGTAGGTTTGGATGATGAGAAAGTGGCTTACGATGCGATAAAGCATTTGCTTTCTCTTGGGCATACAAGGATTGCTATGGTGACAGGCCCTTTGGAAGAAGACTGTTCCCAAGACCGTATCAAGGGGTATCAACGCGCCTTGGAAGAAGCAGGCATACCTGTAGATCAATCTTCAATCATCGAGGGCGATTGGTCAGCGACATCAGGACAGAATGCGTTACTTTCCTTTGTTGATCAGGGGAATCTGCCTACTGCTGTTTTTGCCCAGAATGACCGGATGGCTTTGGGGGTTTTGCGAGCAGCCAGGGATGCCAATCTCAAAGTCCCTTCTCAATTGGCAGTGATCGGTGTGGATGATATGCCTCTATCCTCCTATTTCGATCCCCCCTTGACGACCATGCAACAGGATATGCCAAGGATTGGACAGGAAGCTGCAAGCATTTTACTAGATATGCTTCAAAACAAGGATTTTATTCCCCGTGTTGTCCAATTCCCTGCGCAATTGGTTGTCCGTCAGTCTACAGTGGAAGGAGGTGATTAACCAGTCTTAAATCATCTTTAGTATGAACACTACTTGCGTCATAACCATTCCACTTAAAAAACCATAAGGAGAAGAAAACATGAAGAAATTCACATTATTCAAGATGCTTAGCATTCTCGTGCTTGCATCCTTTATTCTGGCAGCGTGTGGCTCTACTGCCACGGAAGCGCCAGTGGTGACGGAAGCTCCAGCAGCAACTGAAGCTCCCGCCACTGAAGCATCAACTGCTGATGTATCTTTACGTTGGCGTACTCGTCCCGACAACCAGGAAGAGATTAACGTATACAGCACAATCAGTGGAGAACTTGATGCTCAACTTGATGGTATCACATTAACCTATGAACCGGGAGGCACTGAAGGATCTAATTATCAGGATCAACTCCGAGCTGAGATCGCAGCCGGCACGGCACCTGACGTTTTCTGGATCCCCGGTACTGATGTGGCAGACTTCGCAACGCGCGGCCTGATCCTCAACGTCTCTGACCTCGCCGCCGGGACCGAGGGCTTCGATGTGAATGCATTCTACCCGGGACCAATGTATCACCTCACCTATAATCCTGAGACCAGCGAAACCGGGGCAACCTCCGGCGCATTGTGGGGTCTGCCTCGTGATGTTTCTACGTTCGTGCTCTACCTGAACCTGGACCTGATCAACGAAGCAGGCGCGCCTGATCCGCGTGAACTTGCGGCTGCAGGTGAATGGGATTGGGATGCGTTCCTCGATGTTGCTCAGAAAACGCGTGCCCTTGGTTCGGATGTCTATGGTTATGGCGCGAGCGCTTGGTGGGGACCATATGGTGTTTGGCTGAATGCTGCTGGTGGCGGATTCTTCAGCGCTGATCGCACTGCTTGCGCGCTCAACACTCCTGAGTCTCTGCAGGGTTTGGACTTCCAGCGCTCCCTGTATCAGGATTACGACGTTGCCACACCTTACGGTGAAGATCCCGAACCTCCGTTCCGCGCTGGCAAAGTTGCAATGTTCCAGAATGGACGCTGGGCTACGCCTGGTGTTCGCACCGTCGGCTTCAACTGGGATGTGGTGGAACTGCCTCAGGGCCCGACTGGTCAAATGGGAAACTGGCTCTTCTGGGGCGCTTATGTAATCAACGCCAATACCGAACACCCCCAGGAAGCTTGGCAACTTGTTCAGGCCTTAACCACTGCCCAGGTCCAGGGTGAGGTTGCTGCTTTGGGTGCCAATATTCCCAGCCGCGTTAGCCAGGAAGCCTTTGATGCGTTCCTGACCTTCACGCCTCCGGTTAACAACCAGGCCTTTCTCAATGGACTGGCTGACAATCCTGCCACGGAAGGCCCCCTGTGGGCTGGTTCCTGGCCCGAGTACGATAAGGTCATGGGTCCGGCTATCCAATCTGTTCTGACTGGTGGTCAAACGATTGATGAGTTCGGCGTAACCATCTGTGACGAAGCAAATAAAGTTTTCAATCCATAAATTCGCTTTACCCGATCAGGGGCAGACCTTTGTGTCTGCCCCTGAAGTTTTTTGCACATCCCCCGATGGAGGTTGAAATGCACGCCTCGTTGAATACAGATTCAAAAAACAATCTCATATTGCGACTGGCTACCATCTGGCGTTGGATATTTATGCTTTTCGCTGTCTGTGGTACTGCAATTCTGTGGATGCCGGTTTCGCCTGTTGATGTATTCTGGCAAAAGGTCTTATTTACAATTGTATTGGCAGTTTTTGCCATCTTGAGTGGATTAGCCGCCACATTTATCCCCAGGCGCGACCACCGTGGGCGCACAATCTCGCTCCTGCTAGATTACTTGGCTTTTGTCGCTGCATTCGTATTCACGCTCAATGTTGGTCAAGTTTTCATTGGTATTGATTCACTCGGTGAAAAATTTGGTGCTGGTTTACTGTTTCTCGGTGTCACCCTGGTTGGATATTTAATCGGTACTCTTGGGAAAGTAGCAACGCGTTTCCTCCTGTCTGAGAAAACCCTGCAGATTATCAGTCGCTTTACCATGTTGGCTGGCTTGGTTTTATTCCTCTGGAGAGTGGATGCGGTGACAGGACTGGTATCGCTGATAGGGCGGTTAACCCGGCCTGCAGGTTTGCTTGCATTGAGTAGTGTAGTCATCTTCGGTCTTGCCTTTTGGATAATGTGGCGAGAACCGAGTGCTGTGGCTATGGGAGCCAAAACACACCACGAGCAGGTTATTAATGGCTGGCTTTTCCTTTCTCCCAACCTTTTGGGTTTTCTAATTTTCTTTGCCGGCCCCCTTTTACTTTCCTTATATTTTTCATTCACAGACTCTGATGCATTTAACCCGCCTAATTGGGTGGGTCTGGATAACTATGCTAAGATATTAAACATCCGTATCGTTCCACTTAATTCTCCTGATCAACTCGCCCGCGAAGTGATCGATATCAAAGTATATGATGAGGTCGGTCGCCTTATTATTGGTAAATTTGGGCTGCTCTTTGCCGCGGCAGATAAGTATTTCTGGCTGGCGCTTCGCAACACCCTGATCTTTGCTCTGATTGCTGTTCCTCTCAGCGTAATCCCTGCGCTCGTTCTTGCAAACGTCCTAAACAGTAAAATACCCGGAATGAAATTCTTCCGTGCAGTGTATTTCATGCCTAGTATCGCGGCTATCGTAGGGATCTCTCTTGTTTGGCAATGGTTGTATAACGCTACGATTGGCTATATCAACTACTTCATAACGGTGAGCATCAACTTTTGGAACAACGTTTTCAATACAGCTCTTGTAGACCCTAAAATCCAGTGGGTTTCTGATGAAAAGACTGCCCTGCTTGCAATCATTATTATTGCGGCCTGGCAAACAGTGGGGTTCAATACCGTGCTTTTCTTGGCAGGTCTGCAAAACATACCCGGAGAACTATATGAGGCTGCTACTGTTGACGGGGCAGGCGCGTGGAACAAGTTTTGGAGAATCACTGTTCCTATGCTGGCACCATCAACATTCTATGTCATCACAACCACAACGATCCAGTCCATGCAGGTGTTCGAGCAGGTATTCATCCTCATGAATCCGCCGGAGGGTCCAAATAACTCCACGATCACGCTGGTGCTTTACCTCTATCGGAGCGGCTTCCAGAATTTCAAACAAGGTTATGCGTCCGCCATCGCGTGGGTGTTGTTCATCGTTATCTTTGGATTAACGTTGCTTCAATTCCAGCGGCAGCGCCGCTCCAATATTTACGAAAACTAACAGGAGCCGCCATGAAAACCCATTCCTATCGTTTAGCCCGCATTCTGAACAACTTGTTCACTTACCTGGTTCTCTCCTTTTTCGCGCTGGTGATGCTCTTCCCATTCTTTTATATGCTTACCACCTCGTTGAAGCTTCCCTCCGATACCTTCCGTTACCCGCCGCGCATGTTTCCACATGATCCGATCACTACTGTCGTGGAAGGTTATGACGCCCCCCTTCCTCTTTACTATGTGGAAATCGATGGTCAACAAAAACAGTTTGCTCTCGCACGTAGTAATATCAAAGTCGGCACCTATGCCCCCGCGGACGACCTGGCGGCCACCGAGGAACGTTATCTTACTGATGTTAGTCCGACTGGCGGCGCGATGAACCCGCAAACCGTCACAGTGAACGGTGAGGAGGTAAAACTCTTCGATGTAACGGTGGATGGTGCAATCGTTCCGATGGTACTCATTAGCCAAACCACGGTTGGTGAGTTCGTGGACCCTCAAAACCCAGAAACTAAGGTATACCAAAATGTACGGCTCAGTATGCCGGTGGAAAACATTAGTTGGCATCCTGAAAACTACCAGAAAGTGGTGGAATTGCAGGGACTCGACCGCGCCTTAACCAATACCACTCTTGTCACCATACTTGTTGTGCTGGGGCAGTTGCTAACATCGGTGCTGGGTGGTTACGCTTTCGCCCGTCTGAAATTTCCTGGCCGCAATTCGGTCTTTGTCTTTTACCTGGGCACGATCATGATTCCCTTCGTGATGTTAATCGTCCCGTTGTATCAGTTGATGGTTGCCATTGGCTGGACCGATCATCTGGCCTCGCTCATCATTCCATGGATTTTCACCGCTTATGGCACCTTCCTGATGCGACAGCACTTCATTACTTTTCCAAAAGAAATTGAAGAGGCAGCTTTGATGGATGGCGCCTCGCGTCTCCGCATTCTTAAAGATATATTGATACCTGCCTCGGTTCCTGCCCTGGCAACACAGGCAACTTTCACATTCCTCTACGCGTGGAATTCATTCGTTTGGCCGTTGGTGGTTATCAATGTCGGCAACGAGAAGAATCATGTTTTGACTTTGGCCCTCAACGTATTGCGTGGACGAGCCTCGGATACACCGAACTTAATTCTTGCAGGCGCGGCCATCGCCATTATCCCGCCGCTGATCGTTTTCATCCTCGGACAGCGTTTCTTCGTGGAGAGCGTGGCGAGCAGCGGGGTTAAGGGCTAGGCATGATGAACCAGGCCCTTCACAATCCCCACCTCGATGGCGGGCCGCTCCTTTGGAAAGCGGGGCCACGCGGCGTGTTGCTCTGTCACGGCTACACTGCCACCACCGTGGAGGTGCGGCTGCTGGCTGAGCGCCTGCACGAAAAAGGGTACACGGTCGCTGCTCCGCTGCTTGCGGGACATGGCACCCAACCCGCGGACTTGAACCGCGTCACCTGGCGCGACTGGGTGGACAGCGCGGAAGAAGCGTATGCCCAACTGACCGGGTGCTGCGAACAGGTTTTCGTCGGCGGACAATCGATGGGCGGGGTGCTGGCTTTGAACCTTGCCAGCGTGCATCCTGAAGCGGCCGGAGTTTTGCTCTATGCTCCCGCCATCCGGTTGACGCTCACAACGCTGGACAAGATCAAACTATATGCTGGCTCGTTGTTCCTGCCCGAAGTGGCGCGTGCCTCGCTTGACAGGTCCGATCGCTGGCAGGGATATCCGGGCCTGCCGCTCAAAGGCGCGGTTCAACTGTTGAAACTGCAAGCCGCCACGCGTGCGAACCTGTCACAGGTCCGCCAACCCGTCATCATCTTCCAGGGACGCAAGGACACGACTGTTCATCCCACTGCGGGTGAACTCATCCTGCACAGCGTCAGTTCGGCGGTCAAAGAACATTACTGGATGAATGAATCTACCCATCCCATCCTGCTTGACTGTGAATTGGAGGATGTCACCGCCCTGACCCTGCGCTTCCTGGAGACTTCAGCGAAACCCCAATAAACTAAACAGTGGATACCGCCAGCCAGTACAGGGCTGGCGGTGTTGAAAATGGATTTATGAATAATTCGATCGTCAGTCCAGGCATAGAGCGAATGGACTTTAATAATACATTCAAGGAGAAATGTTTATGAAAAAAGTGAACGGGTGTTACGAACTTTACGGAAATCCCATTTCAGAAAGGCAGACCCGTGCCACCGACCGCTGGCAGGATATGCTGGCAAAGAAATTCAAATTCGATCCTGACGAGCATTTCAACCTGAGCGTCGAAGACCACCCCTATGGCTCGGGGATCTTCGGGCTCAAGAACATCGTCCGCGACGGGAATGGCAAGCCGCTCGACAAGTCGAATGGCGTGGTCGTCAGCACCATCCGCATGGGATTCGGACATTACCGCATCGCCATGGCGGGTGTCTCGGCCGCGAAGGCGATGGGCTTCACCCCCTACTGGCTCGACCTGCTCGGAATCCCCGGCATCACCACGGATGTGATCAACCGCAGTAACACCAACTATTCATGGTTTTCCCGTCTCTCCCAGCGCAATGCATGGTTCAACGAACATGTCTGGGAGGCCGTCACCACCGGGGAGCCAACCCTTTCTTTCGTCCAGTTCATTCTAAACAACTATATCGTTGGTTGGCCGTGGCGGTTTATTAAAACCAACATCAAAGATTACAAGATGAGCGAATTGTTCCGCAACTTGTACGCTTCGCTCCCGTCCGATATGCCTATGCTCACCTCCCATATGTGGACATGCATGGGCGCAGTGGCGGGCGGGATGACCAACGTGGTGGATATGATGTTCGATAACTGGCCGATGGCATTCCAACTCACCGAAGGTGCCAAGCACGCCGTCCAATCACCGTCGGGCTACTATGGCTTCCGTGCCATGCGCGGCTTCGACGATAAAGGGCGCATCCTCAAGTCCACACCCACAGACGCGCTCTTCTTCACAGGCCATCACGTGGACCACGAACTGGTCGAGAACATCGAAGCCGACTGCGCCGACCGCATCAGCCGCATGAACGCCAAAGAACCGCGCCGCTTCCTGGTCACGATGGGCGGGGCGGGCGCGCAGCGCGAACTCTTCAAAGCCATCATCGAGCATGCCATCCCGATGATCGAAAAAGACAAGATCGCGCTTTTCATCAACCTTGGCGACCACAAGGATAACTGGGCCTGGCTGCAAAACGAACTCGCCCAGCACAAAGACCTCATCAACACGCACTTCACCTGGGATGACACCAAAGCCTTCACCGACGGCATCCGCAAACAGCCCGCGCACGGCTTGCACGTTTTCCTGCACGATAACACCTTCCATGCGGTCTACGCCACCAACTACCTCATGCGTGTGATGGACGTGATGATCACCAAGCCGAGCGAACTCGCCTTCTATCCCGTTCCCAAGATCTTCAACGCCCGCGTCGGCGGGCACGAAATGTGGGGTGCCATCCGCGGCGCGGAGATTGGCGACAGCACGGTCGAGACCCGCACCATCCCTCAGACCCTGCAAGCCATTGACCTGCTCACCGAAGCCGACGACCTGCTCACCATGTTCTGCGACTGCATCGTCAAGAACAAGAGCATCGGCATCTACGACGGCGCATACAAGAGCGTCGAACTGGCGACTGGCAAAAAATTCAAAAGATAAAGTGACCAGACCCTAAAGGTTTCCAAAACCTTTAGGGTCTCTATTTGAAATGATTCACTTCGAAATCGCCCCATCCCCCTTCTCGATCACCTTCAAACGGGATGATCTTTTATTGCTGACCGTACGGACTCTGGCGACGCCCACAGCGAATCCCCGCACCGACAGCGCGACCGTCACTGCGGATTTTCCCCGCTTCACCCTGGACTTGAAACGGGTCGCTGACCAATATGTTTTATCCATCGCCCCAGCCGATTGCGAAGCACCCGTCGAAGTCACGCTGGAACTCCCAGGCTGTTGGTACGGCGGCGGTGAACTGATTCACCAGCAATTTCCGCTCAACAAGGTAATGCTGCAAAGCGCCCCCTTCCATACCTTCGACAACAGCCCTACAGGCTTGAGTGGAAAATTGACTCCCGCGTGGTTCTCGTCCAACGGCGCGATGATCATCGCCGACTCGCCCGTCGAAGTCGGAATCAACCAGCCGCCCGCGGACTTTCCCCGCTTCAAGTGGACTTTCACCAATGACGGACGCGGTGCGTTTTCTGATCGTCCGTTCTTGAATAACGGACAGGGTGACGGGCTTTTCACTTTCAAAGGCAATGCCTTGGATTTGAAATTCTCCTTCTCCGAGAACGCCGTGGAAGCGTACAAGAAACTCATTGAGCATTTTGGACATCCCAGCGAAACCCCGCCAGAAGATTTATTCACCAAACCCACGTGGACGACCTGGGCGCGCTACAAAACCGCCATCAATCAGGATGTTGTTTTACAATACGCCAACGACATCATCGCGCACGATTACCCCTTCCACGTGCTGGAGATTGACGACCGCTGGCAAGTCCACTACGGCGACCTGGGCTTCGACCCAGAGCGTTTTCCTAATCCAAAACAGATGATTGACGAACTCCACGCCAAAGGCTTCAAGGTGACGGCATGGGTGATCCCGTTTTTGGAGCCGCAGTCGCAAGCCTTTACCGAGGGAGCGAAAAACAATTGGCTTGTCCGAACGGCGGACGGCTCGCCGTATCTCGTTGAGTGGTGGCAGGGGCGCGGCGGCCTGCTCGATGTGACGGACCCGTCCGCGTTGGATTGGTTCTTCGGACGGCTGACCAACCTCCAGGTCCAGACTGGACTCGACGGTTTCAAGTTCGACGCGGGGGAGGCCTGTTTCCTCCCTGCCGACGCGGTCACCCATCGCAAAATCCATCCAAACGAGTACAGCAATATATATGTTGCCGAAGTCGCCAAACATCATCGCTTGACCGAAGTCCGCACAGGCTGGAAGAACCAAACCGCGCCGATCTTCTTTCGTCAATGGGACAAGACCACCTCGTGGGGCTTGGACAACGGCTTGCATTCTGTGCTGACGGGCATCCTCGCGCTCGGCTTGGCGGGCTACCCATTCATCCTGCCCGACATGGTGGGCGGCAACGAGTACGAAGAAAAAGCCGACGCCGAAATGATGATCCGCTGGACGCAGTTGAACGCGCTGCTGCCCTCGGTGCAATTTAGCCTGCCGCCCTGGGAATATGGCGCAGAAAGCGCTGAATTCTGCCGCCGCTACGCCAACCTGCATGTGGAATTCGCACCCAAGATTTTCGCGCTTGCCAAAGAATCCACTCGAACAGGCGCGCCCATCATCCGCCCCATCTTCTGGCTTGCGCCCAACGATGAACGCGCCATCGCCTGTGACGATGAATTTTTACTCGGCGATGAGTTTTTGGTTGCGCCCGTTCTATCTCCCAACCAACGCGCCCGCGATATTTATCTTCCGTCTGGCATATGGCGCGATCACTGGACGAAGCAAGCTTTCACAGGGGGAGCCCTGCTCAAGGATTATCCGGCTCCACTCGACACGCTCCCGTTCTTCGAACGGTCATAAAACGCAGAAATGCGAAATTCATCTATTAGGAGAAAGTGAAAAATGGAAACATCCACCGCCTTGCAAGAAGAACGTGTCCCCCTCGCCAGCCGCATCTGGATCTCGCTGGCTGACGCATCCGTTGCCATTCTCCAATCCCTGGTGGCGGCCGGCGCGCTGACGTATTACTTCGTCAACTTGCGCGGCCTGTCCACCGCATACACCGGCATCGTCTGGTTGTTGTTCGGGATTTGGAATGCGGTCAACGATCCGCTGTTCGGCTACATCAGCGACCGCACCAAGAACAAACTCGGGCGGCGCATCCCCTACATCCGCTACGGGGCGCCGATCTTCATCATGGCCTTCATCCTCTTCTGGATGGATGTGCCGGGCGTGAACAGCCAGGTCGGCCTGTTCCTGCAGATGCTGCTGGTGCTGTTCGTGTTCGACACGCTCTACACCGCCATCGCCACCAGCCTGTACATCATGCCCTACGAGGTGGCCA
>Ga0194126_10005645_pt1 | contig 18290 bp, 19 predicted proteins | sample TA2KigC150mmetaG_FD_148641 | JGI IMG/M metagenome (GOLD analysis project Ga0194126, IMG submission 148641) | Freshwater microbial communities from Lake Tanganyika, Tanzania - TA2015035 Kigoma Deep Cast 150m | ecosystem: Environmental > Aquatic > Freshwater > Lake | place: Tanzania: Lake... | reverse complement strand
AGCTGTCTTTGGTAAAAGACACCTTTGAAGCAGTGGGAAGAAGGCGTAAGGGGGAGATTACAGATGACCAGCTATCCTGTCTTGAGATGGAGGCGTGTCCGGGCCCTGGTTCATGTCAGGGACTTTACACCGCGAATACCATGGCGTGTGTTTCTGAGGCGTTAGGAATGTCATTGCCACGATGTGCTGCATGTTTGGCAATTTCTTCTGAGAAGGAGCGGATTGCTTATAAAAGCGGGCAGCAGATTGTGGAATTGGTTAGAAATGGCGTTACCGCCAGAAAAATTATGACTCAAAAAGCCTTTGAGAACGCCATTATGATTGATATGGCCATCGGCGGCTCTACAAATTCATGTTTACATATTCCTGCGATTGCCAAAGAGGCGGGTGTGGAAATTGATTTGAAGTTGTGCGATACGATTAGCGCGAAAACCCCCCATATTACAAGCTTGCAGCCAGGGGGTGAATATTTACTGGAAGATTTATATTATGCGGGTGGGATTCCCGCTGTGATGAAGCGTTTTTATAACGACTTAAACGACGGTTTATCGGTTAGTGGTTTGAGTATAAAAGAAATAGCAAAGAAAGCGGAGGTTTGTGACGAAGAAATTATCCGTACAAAAGAAAAGGCGTATCATAAGGAAGGTGGGATTGCCGTTTTGTATGGAAGCTTGTCGCCAAATGGCGCTGTTATTAAACAGAGCGCTGTATCCGAGAAGATGATGCAGTTTCGGGGTAAGGCGAAGGTGTTCGACAGTGAGGAATCTGCGATGAAGGCTATTATGAATTCACAGATCAAAGAAGGTATGGTAGTAGTGATACGATACGAGGGGCCGCGTGGGGGGCCGGGGATGAGAGAAATGTTGGCGCCTACAGCAGCGCTTGTGGGAATGGGCTTGGGGGAATCGGTGGCATTGGTTACCGATGGGCGTTTTTCTGGAGGTACCCAGGGGCCTTGCATTGGACACGTGTCTCCTGAAGCGATGGTTGGCGGTCCTCTTGCGATGGTGGAGGACGGCGACGAAATAGTTATAGACATACCAAATCGGAAATTAGATATAAATATTACGGAAGAATTGCTCGCAAAGCGGAAAGCGAAATGGACACCTCCTAAACCAAAGATAGCACAGGGCATGCTTGCTCGTTATGCAAGATGTGTGACGTCTGCGGATAAGGGGGCGGTGTTAGCGGCAGGATAGGAAAAGTCTTGCAGGGTGTTTTGCGTATTTAAAACCTTCTGTAACAGGATTGCTACCCGGTGGTGTAATGGTAACACTAGAGATTTTGGTTCTCTCATTGGAGGTTCGAGTCCTCCCCGGGTAGCCATTGTATTTTATAGGTAGAGAAGTTTATTTAATTTTGCATCTTTTACTGAATGTCATGCTTGTCCTCATGGAAATGGGGAAATGATGGAAAAAGCCACAGCGGTCATTCTTGCTGCCGGAAAAGGGACGCGTATGCGGTCTGCCAGACACAAGGTGCTCCATGAGGTATGTGGAATTACCCTTTTGGAATGTGTGATTGAGGCAGTGCAAAACGCAGAAATTCCGGAGATAATGGTAGTAGTAGGAGATAAAAAAGAAGAAGTAAAAGATAGCCTTAAGGGAGTATCTGTCAAAATTGTAGAGCAACGGGAACAATTGGGGACTGCGCACGCCGTTTTGTCAGCCAGTCACCTTCTTCCCGGTCTTACGGATGTCGTCATGGTGTTAAATGGGGATGCTCCTCTTATTAAGACGCAGACGCTGAAAGGACTGATTGCAGCACATATAGAGGCTGATGCAGATTTGACATTATTGACAGCCTTCCTGGACAGCCCTGAAGGATATGGTCGGATTTTAAGAGACGCTCATAGGCGTATAAAAGGAATTATAGAAGAAAGCGAAGCGAGCGCAGAAGAATTACAAATAAAAGAAATCAACGTAGGTATGTATGTTTTTAAGGTAAAATCCCTTTTGGAGGGTTTGAGCGAAATAGCGCCCCGGAATAAAAAAGGCGAGTTTTATTTGACCGATATTATTTCGATCTTTTACCGTAAGGGAAAGAAAATCGAGGGGCTTGAGACTATAAATACCACTGAAGTGTTAGGGATAAACACCCAGGGGGAGTTGGCGGTTGTCAACCAAATAAGACGCGATGAAATTGTGCGTTATTTTATGGATAAAGGGATAACTATGGTTGACCCTGCAAGCACATTTATTGAAAATCGCGTCGAGATCGGTGAGGGAACTAAGGTATATCCTTTTACTTATATTTGTAAAAATGTAGTTATTGGCCAACGATGTTCTATCGGTCCTTTTGCGTATATAAAGGCGGGTACAAAGATAGAGGATGATATGGAGGTTTCTGGCATGATGGACAAAACAGGTCTTTTTTCTAGGATAGAAGGATAAATATGGATAAGAAAAGAAGGCTGGAGGAAATAAATCACTTAAAGATTTTTTCAGGAAATGCAAATCCTGCTCTGGCAAGGAAAATTTGCGAACACCTGTCGATTCAACTGGGAAACGCCTATGTGGGCCGTTTTCCCGACGGTGAAATTGACCTGAAGGTGAATGAGGATGTTCGTGGCGCGGATGTGTTTTTGGTGCAACCGACATGTCCGCCTGTTAATGAGAATTTGACGGAACTGCTTATATTTATAGATTGTCTGAAAAGAGCATCGGCTGCGCGTATCACGGCAGTGTTACCGTATTATGGGTATGCAAGAAAAGACAGAAAGGACGAGGGGCGGGTACCTATAACCGCAAAATTAGTTGCGAACATTATAACGGAGTCGGGCGCCGATCGTGTGCTTACGGTCGATTTGCATGCTGCTCAAATCCAGGGTTTTTTTGATATCCCCGTTGATCATTTGCTTGCCTTTCCGGTAATATCAAAATATTTCGAGAGGTTGGCTCCGGCAGACCTGGTGGTGGTGACGCCGGACGTGGGAGGTATAAAACTGGCCAGAAATTATTCCAAGAAATTGGGGATAAAGATGGCCATCGTGGATAAGCGAAGGGTAGGGCCTGATGAAACGGAAATTGGATTCGTAATAGGCGACGTAGCGAATAAAAATGTGATAATGATTGATGATTTAATTGCTACAGGAGGTTCGATTGCTCAGGCAGCGAATGTGCTCAAAGAACGGGGTGCAAAAGATATTTATGTAGGCGCAACCCATCCTGTGTTCTGTGGGTCTGCAATAGAAAAACTGTCAGCCGCGCCCATTAAGGAAATCGTGGTAACCGATACAATACCTCTTTCTGAAAAGGCAAAAGGATTGAATGATAAAATAAAGATATTGTCTATTTCTGGACTTTTAGGAGATGCGATAATGAGAATTCACCGCCATGAATCGGTGAGTTCTCTGTTTGTTTAATAAATTTTGTTTTTGGGAGTAAAAATAGATGAAAATTTTAGAATTAAAGGCGGAAAAAAGAACGACAAAGGGTAGTAAGGCTGTTAAAAAGCTTAGAAATTCCGGACAAATCCCGGCTATATTATATGGGCATAAACAGGATAATGTTATGCTCTGTCTGAATGAGCACGATTTTACTCGCCTCCTGCATACCGGGACAAGGATGATTAATTTAACCGTTGATAATAAGAAAGAATCTGCGCTTATAAAGGATGTTCAATATGATAATATCTTAGACTGTGTGCTTCATGTAGATTTTTCGCGGATTGATTTGACGGAAAAGGTAAAACTGCGGGTGTCAATTGAGTTACACGGAGAGTCTGTAGGAGTGAAGGAAGGCGGTGTGTTGACCCACGTTATGAAGGACGTAGAAATAGAATGTCTTCCAACGGCTATTCCTGAGAAAATAAGAGTAAACATATCTGAACTGGGAGTAGGTAAGGCGATTCACGTTAAGGAATTGCCTGTACTGGAAGGTATTCAATATACATCAGACCCAGAATCAGTCGTTGCCTCTGTGCACCGGATTGTAGAAGCTAAGGCTGTACCGGAAGAGGAATTACTGGCCGAACCGGAAGTTATTACCAAGAAGCCAAAAGAGGGAGAAGAAGAAGCTGCTGCGGAGTCTGCGAAAAAGACTTAACGTGGTATGTGCTCATGAAGATTATTGTTGGTCTGGGCAATCCCGGGGAAAAGTATTTAAAGACGCGACACAATTTGGGTTTTATGGCAATAGACCGCCTTGCGCAGCAACTTGAAACGGCGTGTATTCAAAAAAAATTCCAGTCCCTTTTTTGTAAGAAGTCAGTGGATCAGGAAGACGTTATCCTGTTGAAACCGCAGACATTTATGAATTTGAGCGGGGTTGCTGTGAAAGAAGCCGTAGATATGTATAAATGCCCCTTGCAGGATCTCATGGTCGTATGCGATGATCTGGATATTCCGGTGGGGAAAATACGTATTAGACGCAGTGGCGGGTGTGGGGGACATCGGGGACTGGAATCTATCGCAGACCGCCTGGGTTCTACGGCTTTTTCTCGTCTAAGAATTGGGATAGGGCGACCTGCGGATGGAGATCCGAGTGATTATGTCCTCTCCACATTTTCTAAAGAAGAAGAATGCATGAAAGAAGAAGCTATTGAAGATGCCTGTAAGGCATTAAAAACCTGGCTGTTTGAAGGCATCGAAGCTTGTATGAATAAATTTAATTGACCTTTTGGTGTGTATATAAAGGTATAAAACAGTTTTGTATTTTATAGTATAAATGTCAAAGTAGGAGGAATAGAATTTGAGGATGTACGAAGGGTTGTTTTTAATTGATAATGCGCATGCCACCACAGAGTGGGATAATGTGGTCAAACACATTCATGATATCCTGCAAAAGAACGGTGCGGAGATACTAAAAACCGAAAAGTGGGGCGAAAAAAAATTGGCATATAAAGTCAAGGGTCACAAGCGCGGGACGTACTTGTTAATCCATTTTAATGCTAAAAATTCAGCCATCGCAACGGTTAGAAGAGATTTCCACCTTTCTGATTATGTTGTGCGTTTTTTGATTGTAAAAGACGATAAGATTGAAGATTTGTCTCAGATAGGCGCCGTTGTGCCGGCAGTAGAAAAGGATGTTGATAAAATACCTGAGATACCGGTCGTTGATATATCGGCTGAAAACGAGGTGACTGTTAAACTTGCAGAAGAAGCATAGGTTTTTTCGTAGGAGTTGAGGTATGGCAAGCCTTAATAAAGTGTTTCTTATGGGGAATCTCACCCGGGACCCGGAGTTGAGATACACCCCGGCAGGATTAGCGGTTGCAAGCTTTGGAATAGCGATCAATAGCGCGTGGACTGCCAAAAGTGGAGAAAAAAAGGAAGAAGTGTGTTACGTTGATATCAGTATCTTCGGGCGCAGGGCAGAAGTTGTAGGCGAATACTTTAGTAAAGGGAGTCCGATTTTTATTGAAGGTCGTTTGCAATTTAATCAATGGGAAACTAAGGATGGACAAAAACGAAGCACGCTCCGTGTTGTTGCGGATAATTTCCAATTCATTGGAGTCTCCGCAAAACGCCCGGGAGGAGAAACCGGCTCAACATCCAAAGAGGGTAAATCACCTAACATCATGCCAGAAGATGTGAATCTGGATATTAATAATGAAGAAATACCATTTTAGTCTTGTCCTCGTGAAAACGGGGAATAGTTTCATAGAATTTTCATAGAAGGATAGAAATGTATGAGTAAAAAAAAGTTTAACAAAACGAGTAAGTGCCGGTTTTGCAGGATGGGTGTTGATGAAGTAGATTACAAAGATGCGATATATTTACCGAAGCTTGCAACTTCTCAAGGAAAGCTTTTCTCCAGAAAGCGTTCCGGAAACTGCGCCCATCACCAGCATTCGGTAAAGGTTTCTATTAAAAGGGCGAGGTTTATGGCGCTACTTCCGTATGTGGCTTAGGAGGATATAATCATGGAATTGTTGTTGAAGAAAAATGTAGATAAACTTGGCAGAATTGGCGATGTTGTGAAAGTAAAGGAGGGGTATGCCAGAAATTATTTGCTGCCCAAAGGGTTAGCAACAAATGTTTCTCCTGCCAATTTAAAGCAGATAGAAAAAGAAAAGGTAAAAATGGAGTTGCAGTTGAAGGAAGAGAGGGAGCGGTTGGTGGGGGTATTAGAAAAACTTTCTACAGCTTCCTGCATGATTCCTGCAAAGGCAAATGAAGAAGGCAAACTCTTCGGCTCTGTCACGTCCGTTCATATCGCAGAGGTGCTTGCAAAGGGAGGATATCCCGTAAATGAAGAGATGGTGAAATTGGATAGTCCAATAAAAGTCTGCGGTGAGTTTGATGTTACGATTGCCCTGAATATAGAAATGCAAACAAAGTGTAAGGTGACGGTGGTGAATGAGGATGTGGTTCAGTCAGAGAAGGTATAGTTTTTTTAAGGTAGCGACTGATGGTTGTTGAGTCCATACTTGAACGCACGATGCCTCAAAGTATTGAGGCAGAGATGAGTGTCCTGGGTGCAATGATACTGGATAACGAGGTTATCAGTCTGGTTATACCCATATTGAATAAGCTGAGTTTTTACAAAACGGCGCACCAGGAACTCTATCAGGCGATAGTCGATGTCTATGATAAGGGACAGCCGGTTGATTTAGTCGTTCTCCGGGAGGAATTGAAAAAGCGTTCGCTGTTGGAAAAAGTCGGCGGTGTGGAATACTTAATGGAATTAGAGGAGTCCGTCCCTACCATAGGAAATGTAGAATATTATGCGAATATAGTACGTGAAAAAGCCATAAAAAGAAATCTGATCGAGGTTGCAGCTACCATACAAAAACAATCCTTCGAAGAGTCCACAGATACCGAGCATTTGTTGGATGCCTCGGAACGGGCTATCTTTGATATCACCCAAAAGAAATTTAATACCGCATCGACAAAGTTAAACGAAATCCTCAAAGAAACATTCAGCCGCATTGAAAATTTACATGACAGACAAAGCAGATTGACAGGATTGTCTGCCGGATTTTATGATTTGGACGATCTTACCTGCGGATTGCAGCCCTCAGAGCTTATTATCGTCGCTGCAAGGCCGAGTATGGGAAAGACGAGCATTGTGCTGAATATCGTCGAACACGTTGGGGTGGTAGAGAAGAAACCGGTTGTGATATTTTCCTTAGAAATGTCGGCACAGCAGGTGGCGCAAAATATGCTTTGCTCGCATGCGCGGATAGATGCGCACAAGCTGCGCATGGGTTTTTTAGATGATAAACAGTGGAGTGATCTTTCATATGGGCTTGGTTCGCTTTCTGAAGCGCCGATTTTTATAGACGACACCCCCGGTCTTACGGTGCTGGAAATACGCGCAAAGGCACGCAGGTTGAAGGCGCAATATGATATTCAACTGGTTGCTGTGGATTATTTACAGTTAATGGAGTCCTCGCGGGCGGAGAATCGCCAGCAGGAAATTTCAGTAATTTCAAGAGGTTTAAAATCACTTGCCAGGGAATTGAAGATACCGGTAATTGCCGTGTCTCAATTAAATAGGTCTGTGGAATCAAGAGAGGGGCATAGGCCCAGGATGTCAGACTTACGTGAATCGGGATCTCTCGAACAGGATGCGGATGTTATTGCCCTTTTGCACAGAGATAATTATTATGATCCTGATAAGGATAATACGGCAGAACTCATTATTGCAAAGCAGCGCAACGGGCCAACAGGGGTCGTAAAATTGGCATTTCTGTCTCACTTTATGCGTTTTGAGAGTTTAGCATCCATGGGTAACAAATGAAATCGAACAGGGTTTTATTGCAGGCAACGAGTATCATCGTAGCGCTTGTTATAACCTTATATTTCAGCTATGCAAAGATAGCTTATGCTGAAACTCAGGAAAAGTTTACCCGTATTATTAAAAAAATTGAAATCAAAGGCAATCAGCGGATAAGTACGACCGCAATAAGGAACAGCATTCGCGCGCGTGAAGGCGACCCTTATGATCCGCAATTGGTAAGTCAGGACGTGGATGCGATTTGGTCGTTAGGGTTCTTTGACAATATAGGAGTCGAACTTGAAGAGCTGAGAGATGGGCTGAAGGTTGTGTTTCTTGTCACCGAACGCGCAGTAATTGATGAGATACAGTTTCAAGGGAATAAAAAAATTAAAACCAAAAATCTCAAGAAGCAAATCGAAATAAAAGAGGGGGATTACGTAAAGCCCTATCTCCTGAAACTCGACGAAGACAAAATTAAAGAACTTTACATTAAAAAGTGCTTTCATCGTGTCCAGGTACATGCGGAAAGTAAAGTGGTAGACGGTAAAACGGTCGTTGTTTTTAATGTTGAAGAAGGTCCTAAAATTCGCATTGTGAAGATAACGTTTACCGGTAATAATAATTTTAAGCGTAGAAAACTCCTGAAACAGATGGAAAGCCGCCAGAAGCGTTTCCCTGCATTTATATTTCCGGGACGGTTTGAACAAAAAAAGTTCGAATCCGATATCAGTAAAGTAGAAGAATTTTACATGAATAACGGCTGGTTGGATGTCGATGTCGGGTGGGATATGACCTATAGCGAAGACAATACCAAAATGTTCTTAAATATTCATGTAAAAGAAGGGGAAAGATATTATGTTGAGAACTTGCGAATAGAGGGGGAAACGCTTTTTACCGAGGAAGAATTGAAGGAGAAGTTGAAATTGAAGGAAGGCGGCCCTTTCTTTCTGGATGCGGTCGACAAAGATACCTATCAACTCCGTTTGACTTACGGAGAACAGGGATATATTGCTGCTTCTGTCAAAGAAAAACACGTCTTTAGTGCTGAAGGTACAAAGGTGGATGTCTCTTTTACCGTAGACGAGAAGGACAGATATTATATCGAAAAGATTAAAATATCAGGGAATGATAAGACGAGAGACAACGTCATTCGGCGGCAGGTAACATTTAATCCCGGCGAAAGGCTGGATACGGAAAAAATACGCGACAGTCAGAGGCGTCTAACAAATACCGGATATTTTGATATGGAATCGGGCGCGCCTGCGGGGATTAATTTTGAACCTGGCTCTGAAGCCAACAAACAAAACGTATTAATAGACGTGAAAGAAGGAAGAACCGGAATGTTACGGTTCGGCGGCGGTTATGGCGCAAACATTGGGGCATTTGGTGATATTTCTTATACCGACAGGAATTTCGATGTCTTTGATCTGCCAAAAAGCTGGAATGATTTTCTGCAGGGCAACGCCTTCCGTGGAGCGGGAGAGATATTGACTTTGCGGTTTAGTCCTGGTTTTTACAGGACAGAAATCATGTTATCGTTAACCAACCCCTCGGTGTTCGACTCTCCTTACAGCGCCGGGGTGAGTTTGTTTAATTATCTTAGATGGTATGAAGAATATCAGCAGCAAAACATGGGTTCAAGGGTTTCTGTAGGAAGAGAAATCCAGAGAGATTTTTTTGTAAGGTTAAGCCCGGCATTTGAGATCATTGATATGGAAAGATGGGACGATGAGGAAGATACCCCACAAGACGTACTGGATGTGGAGGGAAGTCATCTGAAGGCAGGTATTACGTTATCAGCGAATATAATTAAAACTGATAATATATACATGCCGTCAAAGGGATACGAAGGGGAATCTTCTCTTGAATTTGCAGGGTTAGATGTGGATATAGCAAAGTATAAATTCCAGACGACAAGATACAACACACTCTTTGAGGTGCCTAAATGGGGTAAACACGTCATTGCTTATGGAGGTACCTTTGGTATTGTAGAGCCAACGTCTGGAAGTGAAGTTCCTGTATTTGAAAGGTTTTTTGCCGGCGGTTACGGATCTCTGAGAGGATTTGAGTATAGAGGTGTAGCGCCTGTTGATGAGAAAACAGGGGACCAGGTTGGCGGTGATATATTGGTTGTAATGAATGCAGAGTACCTTGTTCCCATATATAAAGATATTCTTCGTGCAGCAGTTTTTATTGACACTGGAAAGGCCGATGAAAAAGTCAGTGATATTAATTTGGATAACATCAGGTTGTCAACGGGAGTTGGATTAAGAGTGAATATTCCTTTTCTCGGGCGTTCTACGATAGCGATTGATTACGGCATTCCCGTTATAAAAGAGAAAGGGGACGAGCTCCAGGCATTTTCGTTTAATTTCGGAGGAGGCAGCAGCTTTTAATTATGAAATTAGAAAAATTATATGAGAAGAATATTGGAAAGATAAAGGTTGTTTTTGGCATTATTGCAAGCATTGCGTGCCTGTGCTTGTTTTCTTTGAGTGATGTGCAGGCGGCGAAAGAACAGAGTGCGTCAGGTTCGTCTTCAAGGGGCTTAAAGGTGGGCGTAGTTGATTTAAACAATGTGTTTGAGAAGTACGAAAAACGGAAAACGTTTGATGCCCAACTGAAAGAACAGGAAAAACAATATCAAAAGATTGTTAACGACAAAAAAAAAGAACTGGTTAGTTTAAATGAGAAGATACAGTTGCTGGATTTGGGGAGTGAGGCAAGAAAAAGGGACGAAGAAACCTTTGAAAAAAAGAATATGGAGTTGGAATCCTACGCGAAATTTGCTGAGAAGAATATCATGAGAAAGTATAAGGACTATTTTGGCAGTCTCTATACAGAAGTCTGCAAAGAGGTTGAAGATATAGGTAAGAGGGAGCAATATGATTTAATTATTAAAAAGGAAGAGCCGGAATTACAGAGCGGCGGAATTTCTGAGTTACAGTTTAAGGTTGGGATAAAAACCGTTTTGTACCATTCTGAATCAATCGATATGACAAATCAGGTGATTGATACCTTAAACAAAAAATATTCCGAAACGGGCAAGGGAAAGTAGTTCGTGGACAGCGCACAAAAGACAATTGGGAGGGAAGTCGAATGCTCTGGAATCGGGATGTTCAGGGGGGAGTCCGCAAGTCTCCATTTCAAGCCGTCACCGTTGAATTCGGGCATCTCTTTTGTCCGTATAGATCTGCCCAATCGGCCGAGGGTGCGCGCTCATGTACATTCCCTGTTAAGTAACTATAAGCGCGTTTTCCTGAAGAACGAAGATGCCGAGGTGGAAAGCGTAGAGCATCTGATGGCGGCTTTGTCCGGGTTAGGGATCGATAATATCGAAATAGAAATAAATGGCAGGGAAATTCCCGCCGGAGACGGGAGCGCAAAGCTTTTTTTGGAAGTCCTCAGAAAAGCAGGCACTGCCGAACTTGGGGGGAAGAAGAAGGTGTTTGTTGTAAAGACACCGATTATGGTTAGCAGCGGGGATGCGAGTGTTATGGCAGTGCCTTGCGAAAAAGGATTGATATTTTCGTATACTCTGGATTTTAATGGTTCTTTTATAAAGCGGCAAACTTACGATATTGAGATTACTGAAGAGAATTTTTGCAGAGATATTGCGCCCGCCCGGACGTTTGGTTTAAGTACTTATATTGAAGAGTTTAAGAAGCATGGTCTGGGAAAAGGTGTTACGGATGACAATAGTATCATTGTGCATGAAAACGGAAAGATGACCAAACCGATTTCTATGAAACCTGCAAAATTGCGGTTTCCTGATGAGTTTGTTAGACACAAAATTTTGGATCTTATAGGCGATCTTTATCTGGCTAATGTGGTGATTCAGGGACGCATCGTTGCAAACAGGTCTGGGCATTCCCTGAACGTTCAATTAGCAGAAAAGATTGCACAGGTTGCATGACGCAAAGAAAAGGGGAAACGGGATGAAAATTCATAAATCAGCAATCGTACACCCTGATGCCGTTTTAGAGGAAGAAGTCGAAATCGGGCCTTTTTCGATAATAGGCGCTCATGTGACGATTGGAGAGGGCACGATTATAAAAAACCATGTTACCATCACGGGGAATACCTCCATAGGGAAAAATAATATTATCCATCCTAATGCCGTTTTGGGCGCAGAACCGCAGGACCTTAAATACCGCGGTGAGTGTACATTTCTTGAAATGGGTGACAATAATGTCGTTCGGGAAGGTGTAACGATTAATGCCGGTACGGCAGGTGGCGGAGGTAAAACGGTTGTCGGGGATAATAACTTCTTTATGGCATGTGCGCATGTTGCGCATGATTGCATCATAGAAGATAATGTCCTTTTGGCGAATGGAGTGTTGTTGGGAGGGCATATTATGATTGAGAGGGGCGCCAAGCTGATGGGGCTTGTTGGTATCCAGCCTTTTGTGACCATTGGACGATATGCTTATGTGGGAGGTCATACCCGGATTGTTCAGGATGTCCCGCCTTACGTGATTATAGAAGGCCATCCTGCAAAGATACGGCAGGTGAATGTTGTAGGACTGGAGAGAGAGGGTTTTTCAAAAGAACAAATTGATGAAATCAAGAAGGCATTTCGGGCATTATTTCGTTCCGATGAATTGAACAGGAGTAAGGCCATGGAAGAGATGGAAAGACAAAATGATGTTTCTCCGGAAATCAGACATCTTGTCACTTTTTTAAGGAATGCGGACAAGGGAAAGTTCGGAAGGTATCGCGAGTCTTTTCGGTATTCGGCAATAACAACGAATTAACATGCAGAGATTAAAAGTTGCTGTGGTTGGTGTTGGACATCTGGGTAAGGAGCACGCAAGGGTTTATGCAGAATTGCCTGGAGTAGAGTTGTATGGAGTGGTTGATATACAAAGTAAACAGGCAGAAAAAATTGCTCAACAATACAATACACGTCATTTCTCGAATTATAAGGAGGTGATTGATAAGGTTGCAGCGGTGAGCATAGCAGTGCCCACGAAATCTCATTATGCCATCGCAAAAGAATTCCTTCAGCGGGGAGTTCATGTTATGATCGAAAAGCCGATGACGGGAACGGTGTCTGAAGCGAGAGAATTAATAGGCATTAGTAAGGAAAAGAAAATAGTTCTTCAGGCAGGATACATTGAACGATTTAATCCTACAATAGTCGCTATAAAAAAACTTTCCATTAATCCAAAATTTATCGAGTGTCATCGGCTAAGTCCGTTTACTTTTCGCTCTGCGGATATAGGAGTGGTGCTGGATTTGATGATACACGATATCGATATTATCCTGCATGTAACGGGCTCTAAGGTAAAGAAATTTGATGCCGTAGGCGTGAATGTCATTTCAGATAAAGAGGATATTGCTAATGTCCGTATTCAGTTTGAAAATGGGTGTGTGGCAAATATAACGGCAAGCCGTGTGTCTCTCACACCCATGCGCAAAATGAGGCTATTTTCAGAGGATTCGTATATTTCTATTGATTATCATAAGAAAGAAGCATTAATATATAAAAAGTCGCCGGAGCTGACATTAAAATCTTTAAATATCTCGGAAATGGATGTTTCGACCATCGCCGATTTGAGAAGTTATGTATTTGGCGACCTGTTAAAAATCGAGCATATCAAGATGGACGATTATGAACCGTTAAAAAAGGAGCTTGAATCATTTGTGGATTGTATTGTGAAGCACAAAGAACCCGTAGTTTCAGGTGAGGAGGGCTTAAAGGCTATTGAGGTCGCAAATGATATTTTGTGCGAGATAAAGAAAAATCTCAAACTCTCTCACATACCAGGCATGGAGGATAAAAAATGACATCATTTGATTTTTTACATATCGAAGCCGAGATCGTTGGGAATAAGGTCGTCGGGAAGGCTGGAGGGGTGTTGGGCAAGATGCTTCAGCCTTACGTGGATCAGTTTTTTGAGAAGATTAATTCCCTGAAGGTGATTGCCAGGGTTGACGGTATGCATGTGTATAACCTGTATAATCCGGCCTTTCCCAGCCAGGCAGGAATGAGATTTCTGGAGAGAAAGCTGAGAATGATGTTGTATAAGATGGCATTCCCTGTTACGGCTAACCTGGCCATAACTCATAAGTGCCAGTGCCAGTGTATTCATTGCAGCGCAGACCCATTCATTGACCCTGCGAAGAAAGAACTCACCGTAGAGGAAATAAAGACCGTGGTAGATGGGGCGCTCGATCTTGGCGCAAGCCTGATTATCTATGTGGGTGGAGAACCTTTGCTTAGGGAAGATCTCTACGAACTCATCCGGTATGTGGATAAAACCAAGGCAATTCCGATGATATTTACCAACGGCTTGCTCCTGACGGAAGAAAATGTCCGGAAACTTGCTAAAGCAGGCCTGTTTTCGTTAAATATTTCCATAGACAGCAGTGAGCCTGAACTGCACAATGAATTTCGGGCAGTGCCCGGATGCTATCAAAAGGCATTTGAAGGCGCTGAACGATGCCGAAAGGCCGGTATTTTAACGGGCATTTCCACGTATGCAACCAGTGAAAGTATCAAGACGGGAAAGGTTGAGAAACTTTTAAAGATTGCACAAGATCAGGGTTTTTCAGAGGTCACGATTTTCGATTGCATACCATCGGGTCGATTCTTAAAAGATACGTCAAAAATATTGACGGCAGAAGACCGGAAACAACTTATTGCTATCACCAGGAAATATCACGAAATGGATCATCCTATGGGGATAAATTGTATGTCGATCATTAATTCACCGAGAGGCGTAGGTTGTTACGGCGCTCAGTCGCAATTTTATATGACGGCATACGGCGACATCAATCCTTGCGATTTTAATCCGATTAATTTTGGGAATGTGCGCGAGATGCCCATTCAGGAAATATGGAAGAAGATGGTAACGCATCCCGACTTTAGCAAGCGATACCCCACGTGCCGCATGCAGAGTAAGGCGTACAGGAAAAAATATATTGACCCGCTTCCGAAAAACGTGCGTCTGCCGGTGAGCATAGAAGATATTGCGCCGGTTGAAATGGCGGAGCAGGACTCCACCCTTGCGGGGGTAAGTTAGTCTTGGGATGCGGAATACAGAAATATTTGTTGAGGAGTCAGTTTTAGCAGAAGAACGGCATGAGTCATTGACCACAAATGCAGAGGGAAAATTTTCAATAAGTAATTTTTACCATTTTAGCGTTTTTATGAGGAGGGGGAATTATGGGCGGTGAAATTCTCATCACGAAAAAAATGAGTACGGGAGAAGTGACAAAAAAATATCCCGCAACAAAAGCGGTTTTTACGAAATATTTCGGGAAAGGTTGTTTCGACTGCCCTTCCTTTGGTACCGAGGATATAAACCTTGCCTGCATGATGCATAACACCGATGTTGATAAGTTCGTTAAAGAACTCAACGAGGCGGCAAAACAAGAGGAGGTTAAAAAATAACTTTGGAGCCTATACACTTAAAAGAAAAAATAAAATTCAACAAAGAACATTTTATTCCAAACATTCTTTACGCCTCACCGAAGGTAAAGATGCCCCTTATTTGCATGGAACCGGGGCAGGAAATCCCTCCCCATGAAGGTCATAGTGTCGGCATCTTTTATGTGAAGGAAGGTAAAGGCGTATTTACGCTTGATAACAAGAAGATAGATATGGAAAAAGATATGATCGTTATTGCCCCGGAGGGTTCATCAAGGGGGATGAAGTGTTTGGAAAGAATGGTCGTTTTGGCTATAAGCGTGGGATAAACAAATTGATTTGAATAGGAGCAAGCATGAGTAAGATACAACCTGTTATACTGGATGTAAGAAATATAGTGCCAAGAGAAAGACACCCAAAGATTTTTAACACATTTGACAGTCTGAAAAAGGGAGAAATGATGGTGCTGATAAATGACCACGACCCCAAGCCGTTGAAGTATCAGTTGGATGCAGAGCGTACAGGGCAATTAGACTGGAAATATATAGAACAAGGGCCTGAAATCTGGAAGGTGGAAATAACAAAAAAATAACATCATAGACGTAGAATGTAATCTTATACGTTTTTTATTTATGTGCTGAGCGAGAATAATTGGAAAGGAGGAAGAAAAGGATATGGGCAAGGGAATAAAATTCACCGTCGCTATGGGTATCGTAGCGCTGTTTGGCTGTATTCAGTTAGGTTGCGAACAGCCGGGTGTGAAAAAAGAGGTTACTGCTTCTCCACAGGTGGAAGCAAAGACCGTTGTTGCTAAACAGCCGGAGGTTTCTGCTCCTGCGGGGGAAAAGGAGGCGGAGTCTTGTCGCGCGGTAAAGAAGGAGGAAACAGCGTCTCATCCAAAAGACAAGAGAACCATTCAACAAATTATTTCTGAACTTACGGGAGAAAAAATAGGACCGGACAACTCTGGCGACCTTTATCATGCAGGATTAACGGCGACTTATACCGGCCCGGAAGAGGTATTCCCCGGCGAGGGTAAGTTTGGAAAACTGTTTAAGTTTTTACCTATTATTCGCTGGTATGACCCAGACCATTATTACACGCCAAATTTAAACGTGTCCGGGGAATTTAAACATGAAGAATGTGTAATGTGCCACACAGTGCAAACACCCGGAATCGTTGCACAATGGAAGAAGAGCAAACATGCGTCGACAGAAAAGGGTGTCGTAGGATGTGACAAATGTCACGGGAACAATCATCAGCAGCTATACATGCCCTCATGGAAGCATTGTGGTGAGTGTCATCCGGAACAGCAGGCAGGACATCGCGCCGGCAAAATTGGTTCACATACGCACGCCTTTCACGTCAGTGTGGTGGAGGCTACCTGGCAGATATCAAAACCAGAAGCAGAGGTAACAGCCTGTGCTACATGTCATGGCATTGCAGAGAACCGTTGCGATGGTTGCCACACGAGACACGATTTTTCTTTGGCAGAGGCGAGAAAACCCAATAATTGCGGCATTTGCCACACAGGCCTGGATCACTATGAATATGAAATGTACCGGGAATCATACCACGGCATGATTTACGAATCTGAACAGCATACGTGGGACTGGTCGAAACCCCTGAAGCCTGCAAATTATAAAACTCCTACCTGTGCGTTTTGTCACATGAAGGATGGTGAGCACAACGCACAAAAGGCATCCACCATAAACAGCCACATGGGCACCTCACTCGTAGACCGAGGCGCGCCGAAATTTAAGGAATCAAGACAGAATTGGATTAACACCTGCAAGGGATGCCATTCACCCCGGTTTGCTGCCGACCAATTTGAGGCCATGGATGAGGCGGTGAAGATAAGCTTTACCAAATGGCGCGAGGCCATGAAGATCGTAACTGACCTTTACAACGATGGCATGCTGGATCCTATGCCGAATGATCTTGCTCCGGATTATGCAGGGCATTATACCTTTAGCCTGTTAGGCGGCGAGGGCAGGATGTTTAACGTCTCTGATATAGAACGCACTTCCTTTGAAATGCTTGTCTATATAACCAATGCCGTATATAAGGCAATGGCTCATGGCGCTATGTACGGCGCTACTTACGGAAAGGGCGCTTTCCTGCAAGACCGTTGGCTTATCCAGATTAAGGGTGAGGCCAGCAGGCTGAGGCGGATAAGGGCATTAGAGGATCAGGTGGGTATAAAACACAAGGCATACGACTTCTGGAAGCATGGTGAATATACCGATATGCTCCTGGGTTGGAAGAGGAAACCGGGCGATACGGATAAGACGCAATGCAACCACGAAGGTGAAAACTGCCTGGCTGAATAAGTATTTAAAGGGGCAAGTTTCTGGTAAGTTAATAAAAAGGCTTAATCCGTTTTTCGGATTAAGCCTTTTTTCTTTCTTGGAGAACGTCTTTGTGCCATTCCGGAGATTCGATTTCTTCTTCATTACATAATGAGTTCCACAACTCTTCCATTGCTTATAAACGTTCAATGGCAGACATTTTCTCTATTTCAGTTAAAATCATAATCCCCTCCTTATTTATTGAGATAATATTTATCTTTATTCTATGTTTGTTGGCATTTTATCGTAAAGCATAGCTAATGTCACAGAAAAATTGGCAAAATTACAGTGTCGCTTTGCTCAGGATAAGTTTTAAATATCCATACACGTTTATCACATTATGCTTTTTCTGAAATGATCTTCTAACTGCTCAAAAATTTCTCAAACCGGTCAATCCCTTTCTCAATATTTTTCATAGAGGTTGCATAAGAAATCCTGATGTACTCGTCTGACCCGAATGGGGCTCCGGGGACGAAGGCGACATGTGCCTTTTCGAGTAATAGATTTACTAAATCAAATGAATTTGTTACCGATTGTCCACTAATCTTTTTTGTGTACAGGTCGGATACCTTTGGGAAGGCATAAAAGGCGCCCTCTGGAAGCAGACAGGAAATTCCTTGTATCTTGTTGAGCCGTTCGACGATATATTTTCTCCGCTTATCAAATTCACGAACCATTCCTTGGACTGAATCCTGATTGCCCCTGAGCGCCTCAACGCCTGCTTTTTGGGCAACGGAATTGGCGCCGGAAGTTGTGTGGTCCTGAATATTTGTTGCCGCCTTGATGATTTCTTCCGGTCCTGCAGCATAGCCTAATCGCCAGCCGGTCATTGCATACACCTTTGAAAACCCATTTACCGTGATAACCTTTTTATAGCATTCATCACTAAACGCA